>Ga0247836_1000488_pt1 | contig 73154 bp, 45 predicted proteins | sample LaCruzMarch2015__4_FD_187116 | JGI IMG/M metagenome (GOLD analysis project Ga0247836, IMG submission 187116) | Freshwater microbial communities from meromictic Lake La Cruz, Castile-La Mancha, Spain - LaCruzMarch2015_14m | ecosystem: Environmental > Aquatic > Freshwater > Lake | place: Spain... | reverse complement strand
TTCAGAATCGCCGCCTCGTCCGTGACTACGAGAAATCCATCGAAAGCGCAGACGCCTTCGTCTACCTCGCCTCCCTCCGACTCATGCTCAATCATTACTCCTGATCGCCTTTTCAAACAGGCTCTTACCAAAGCAGCCGGTGGCATAGCCCGCTGCTTTAAGCACCTCCGCAATGGTGATCTCGGAGGGATTCAATCCGCGTTGATCTGCAGGAAACACAACATTGCCGCCCATGCCGATTCGCTGCGCATAGCAACCTGTCATCAGTGCAGAACGCGACGGCGTGCAAGCCACCGAACTGACATAAAAATTGGTCCACTTCATCCCCTCCCCGGCCAAACGGTCGAGGTTCGGGGTCTTGAATTTGTCGCTGAACGGACCGATGTCGCCGTAGCCCATGTCATCGGTGAAGATGAGGATGACGTTCGGCTTGGCGTCAAAGGCCAATACCTGAGCGCAGGCCGCCAGAACAACCAGGATTGTGACAACGACAAAACGTATAAATTTACTCATCATCAAAATGACTTCTCAGGGTCTCCAAGCTGGATGTAGTCGAGTCCGAAATTCAGCCCCTTCTTGAGCTTCTCCACTTCCGGATTCCAACCCACCGCAACCACCTTCAGCACATGGATGCCGGGCTTGAGCGGAACCTGGAACACCTGGTCTTTTTCCCGATGGTATTCGGGCGCGTAGAAATCGAAAGGGCCGCCAATCTTCTGCTCATCTAGGTAAAATTCATAGATGCCATTTTCGGGACCATACGTCGCACCGACTGAAAATTTGCTCACTGCCTCCTTCACTTCAAACTGGAGAAACAGAGGATAGCGATGCTGTGGAACCTGAACCTGCCATCTGCGCTCGGCGTTATTGGACCATCCGTCGCCGGACTTTTTCATGTCCTGCGGACGTGTTGGGCCGATTGTCCCGGGCAGCACATCGATGTGGCTCAAGTGCTCCCCTTCCAGCCGGCCATTAGCCACTGGCACCGGGTCCTTGTATTTCGCTGGCACATAATAGTCCACGCGGTCCTTTACTGGGACCACCTTGTAATAGTCGGCTTTGCCTGCCGTTTGATACCAGCTAACACCGTAGGCGTTCAGCAGCGGCCAGTTGTTGCCGTGATACTTCTCGACAACGGCTTCGAAGCTTTGGGTAAAAGGAACATTGTCCGGAATCTGCCAACGCGCCATGGTGATATGGCTGGTGTTACCCGGACCTTCCTTATTGGCGCTCTTTCCGATCTCATCGGCGGCGCCGCTGCGAGGCATGGCATGCAGGGCGGAATCAAATGCGGCCGCCTCCCCCCACGCGTAGCCGAAATAATCCTCCGTTCCCGTCCCGAATGTGGAAGGCATCTTCTCTCCATCCACAAAGAACTTTTCATCGCCCTCACCCCACCAGTATTTGTTGGGGATGACCTTCTTCGCAAAGAAGACATGGTTGGGCGTTCCCTCTTTCAGCCTTTCAGGGAAACTTTTGACACCCAGTTCGGATGTTTTGAAATTCCACGCATGCAGGGGATTCCACATATGGGCCGTGAACCCGCAGAATCGCCCTTCGGCTCCGTCCACCTTCAGCACCGGCCAGTCGGGCCAGCGGTCCGTCCATAACCGGGCTTCATCAAAGCCGGAGAAGTCGTCCCGATGCCACTTGTAGTGATAGCGCAACAAATCGTCCGCATTCTCCTTCAGCGCTTCGGTGTGAACGACAAAACTGAGAGTGCGGGGCTCTGTGCCCTCATTCTTCAACTTGATGACGGCTTTTTTGAAAGGCATATACCAGTTGGAATAGTAACCTTCTTTGGTCATGCCACTGGCTATCGTGCGATGCAGATTCTCGCCGGCCCCGGTTCCGAAGAAATCACCCAGCGGCGACCATACGGACGGCGACTGATCGTCGTCCCACGTCATGCTGACCGCAAGTTCACGCAGAATCCTTACCGATGCCTCACGATCCCATTCCGGCCGCTTCATCACGAATGACGAAATCGCCGCAGGGGCGTCATAACTCACGACGGTTTTCTCCTCACCCGGCACGAGTTCAACCGTGACCTCCTTGCTCTGCGCGTTCTCGCCGACAAACAGGTTCGGCCCGCGTTTCGCCCAGACATCATTGGCCTTCTTTAAAGCCGTTATCTGTTCCTCCGCAACAACTCCGGTGGTCGAAGGGACTGTGGTCCCTTTCGGGAAAAGGGTATAGTTGACGTGAAAATATCTCCCCCACTTCGGCTCGACCTGAATCTTCAGGGATTTCTGGAAGATGATCGGAATATAGGTATTGCAGCCTCGGGCCTTCATATACGACAGCTCGGGAACCGCTCGAATCTCCGGGGGGCTCGCGCGGTTCAGATTGAAGAAATCGACAAGGTGCTTGCTGATCGTGGGCTCCGCCTCACCATCCACATAAACGTTCCATTTTCCACCGCCCAAAGGCTGAGCGGACCAAATGCGCCAAACCACGCCCGGACCCTGCAGATCCACGATGACACCATCGGGACTGATCGTTGAGCCGTCATCGTTATTGGAAAACCAGTTTTCGTAGAGGCCGGTCTGTTCGTTGTATTTCGAAGTGCGGTCGTAGCTGGAGAACATCCCGCTCTTCTCGCCCAGCTGCGGCTTGGTCGCCAGATACTTCATGTCATAGAGCCGACTGACGATATCCTCATAGCGTAGGTTTTTCGGATCAGCTGCCTGTATATTGGCAACCAGCGCGGCCACCGCAAAAAGTGTCATCAGTCTATTCATTGTCGTCTACTTATTTTGTGTTTATCAGCTTACGGCGTTAAGTGTCACTCTACTAAATTCTTAAAATGTTACATTGATCTACGGTTTCCAGATGGATGCTAGTTCGTTCACTTCCAGAGTGGTGATGACTTGAGAGTCCTCACCGGAGATAGAAATGGAACGGTTCTTCGGATCCGGAAGCACCGTAAAGCTTGCGGCCGCTTGGCCGTCGTTGACGAAGTATTCCAGCGAGGCGCGATCCACCAGAACGCGCAACTTCACCTTGCCGTCAACCATCGGGGCCGGAACTGCACGGCGACCGGTATCTGTATATGGCCGGCGCTCCTGCTCAGGAAGCCGGAGAAGAAATGCTTTTATTCCCTCAACGCGATCCTTGTTTGTGAACGCGAATTCCTTCTTTTTGGCATCATATTCGATCTTCATGCCTCTGACATTCAGAGTTAGGTCTTTAGAAGGAGGAAAGGCCATGCTCATATCGATCAACTCCGGATTTAACCCGGCGAGTTTCGTATTTGCCTCATCAACTGTGAGGCCTTCGAACTTGTCCGTCTTGCGGTAAAGCATGGCGATTTCCTTTACCGGATTTCCATACAACCGAATGCCCTCAGGCGTTGTGCGCAGGGTGATTTCAATCGGGATGGACATCTGGTGATCAAAGGGCATCCCCGCCTCCATGAAAGGAGTGTGCTTAGACCACGGACCATGCCGAGTCAGGGCCTGGAGGAGGCCGACCTGGACGGCCCGGTTACCAGGGGCTTGGGTGAACACCTGTGCGGCGTAGTAGCAATCGCCCATATCAAACCGACGCCGCTTTCCCTTATAGAGCCCCACCCATTGGGTGCCATCAAAGTCGCCCACTTCGTAATCGCTCAGAGCATCCGAGATGACCCACTTCAAATTCTTGGGATCGCCATCGAGAGGCACTGGGAACATGTTCATGCATTCCATCGACTTATTTGGAATGTCGCAGATCTTCTGCCAGTTGAGCAGGTCAAAGGATCGGAACAGACGGACGGCATGGTCTTTGCCGTCGATCTGGAGGATGACAATGTATGATTTTGTGCCAGGATGGTAAAAGATGCCGGGGTCGCGTTGTTCGGGGTCAAAGCCTTCGATGTGATCGATCACCGGCTTTCCGCCATTGACCTGGGTCCAGGTTCGGCCCTTGTCAGTGCTATAGGAGGCGGCTTGGAAATATTCATATTTCCCGGCAGGATTTACCGTGTGCGCCGTGTAGATTGCATACAGGGTTTTCACATCACCCGTTTGCTTTCCCAGGGCGTTCAGTTCATCCACGACAGCCGAGCCAGAATATGGAATATGAGGAGGGCATTTGGGATATTTCACATTCGGCCAAGGGGCGACCGGCCGGGACAGATGCTTCCAGTGGATAAGATCCGTGCTGACTGCATGATTCCAACCAGGGAACATGTGCCATTCCCCATCATAGTGGACCATTCCGCAAGCATCCCAAACGCCCCCTGTGGGTTTTGTGTAGTGGAACTGCGGGCGCAATCGCTCATCATAAGCAACGGGATCAGAAACCTTGCTGTCCGCGCTGGGTTCAGCGATCGCGTAAAGCAAGCCCGAAAGTGCAAGCACCACCGTTACGATTGGTGGGATCTTGTGCATGGTCCACGGGTAGTTTTCATTATGATAGTGTTAAACAGTTATTACTTTGTTTCGATAATGGGGGCAGGCCTCAGAGTCACATTGCGCACGTTGATGGACTTCCAGTTTTTCTCCTCGGCAACGATTGTGAAGTAAGCATTGCCGGACGGCAGAGTGATGCGACCGAGATCAATCGTCTGCCAGACGCCTTCGCCGCCAGTGGCCGGAACGGCGCATGGGACCGTGGTCTTGCCAGCCACAATCTTCAGGCCTACCGGAGTAGCGGCGGCGATCTCAGCTTGCACCAGCCAATCTTGTGCCTTGGGGGTATTGAAGCGGTATTCCACTTTCCATCCCTTGTCGGTCCACGGGCCCAGATAGGCTTGGGCCCCGTTGCCACTGACCGGCATGTTCCCTTGGTAAGTGCCGTTGCAGTCCGCCTCTAGGATGCCCAGATGGACCACACCATGGGCATCCGGCGACTCAAGCACCGGGTCATTGTCCATCAATGGCTTGGGGAGGTGAAGGGCGATCACCGAGATGTCGGCATCTGGAGCTGCGGCCGGAAGCTCCAGAACCAGGCTGCCATTGTTGATCGCGACCGGCAGGGAGGACTTGGTGGCGAGCAAGATGGCCGTTGCGCCATCCTGTCCAGCGTGGGGAACCACCAATTTGCCGTCTTTGGGCCAGTCCCAGACATGGAGATACAGCGTCTCGCCGCCGCCGCTGGCATCGGGTTTGCAGGTGACTCGGCCCCAAGAGAGTCGCTTGTTAAAGGGGCTGCCGATGCTGCCGTGAATCGCTTCTCCATTGACGTCCATCCACTTGCCGACGGCCTGCAAGCGCTCGACGCTGGCCTGCGGAATAACGCCCTCGGCGGTCGGGCCGACGTTGAGCAGAAAATTACCACCCTTGCTGCTGATGTCCGAGAGATGCTGGAGGAGTTGCTTGACCGTTTTCCAGCGGGAGTCAGTGGACTTGTATCCCCAGGTGTCGTTCATGGTCATACAGACCTCGAAGTCTTGACCGGGATACCCCCGCGCTGGGATGTGCTGTTCGGGAGTCGCGGTATCACCTCTAAATCCCGGGCCCATCCGATCGTTCATGATCAAATTGGGATATTTCGCCAGGACCGGATAGAAATACGCGCTCCGTTCTTTCGTCATACTGGCCTGACCCCGGAAGTGGGACACATCAAAACTAAAGTTCTGCTAGTTGTTGGTTGTGGTTGGTTTCTCGGGTTAATGCAACTCTGGGCGTAAGGAGCCCGGAGGGCGACTGGAGCCCAGAGTTGCTGCGCCGCGCAAACTCGCCCGGCGTCTGGTAGCCGAGTGAGCTGTGCGGACGGGATTCATTGTAGTCGATCCTCCAGGCCTCGAGGATGACCCGGGCCTCCAGCAGGCTGCCGAAGAGTTCCCGGTTCAGGCACTCATCGCGTAGCTTGTCATGGAAGCTCTCGATGTGCCCATTCTCCCACGGACTGCCCGGGGTGATGTAGATCGTCTTGATCCTGGCCCGCTCCATCCAGTCCTTGATCGCGTAGGCGATGAACTCGGGACCGTTGTCGCTTCTCAGGTGCTCGGGTGCCCCGTAGCGGGCAATGGCCGCTTCCAAGACCGTGATAACGTCCACCGCACGGATCGACCACGCCGCATGCGTCGCCACGCATTGCCTCGTGTGTTCGTCCAGGATCGTCAAAATGCGGAACCGGCTCCCGTTCTCGGTCTGGTCCTCCACGAAGTCCCAACTCCACACCTGCCTCGGCCGTTGCGCCCTGGCACGCTCGGCCGTCGATGTTCCCAGCCGTCTCATGCGCCGCTGCCTCTTGCTCACCTTCAAGCCTTCTTCCCGCCGGATCCGCGCCACCCGCTTCGGATTCACCTCGAACCCCTCCCTGCGCAGCAACGCCGTGATCCGACGGTAGCCATACCTCGGGTGCCGCCCACTCAACTCCAGCACTTCTTTGCGGATGCGCCGACTCTCCACGCTCGCCCGGGCCAGACGATAGAGCCCCGAGCGGACCAAGCCCAAGGCCCGACACGCGGCCGCCTTGCTCACAGCCCCCTCTTCCACGCTGGCCTTGGCTGCCCGCCTTCTTGCAGACGGGCTCACCATCTTTTCCCGTTCACTTCCTTCAAAATGTGGTTCTGAACGCTGAGGTCCGCGATGATCCGCTTCAACCTCCCGTTCTCCTCCTCCAAGGCCCGCAAGCGCCGCGCCTCGCTCACGTCCATTCCCCCATACTTGCGCTTCCACGCGTAATACGTCGGCTCGCTGATGTTGTGCTTCGCACACACCACCTTCACCGTGCTTCCTCCTTCGGCCTCCCTCAGGACTCCGATGATCTGTTCCTCGCTGAATCGACTTCTTTTCATCTGTTCTACTCCTTTTCTCTGGCGCAGAACTTCATTTTTCAACTGTCCTTTTTCCGGGAGTCAGGCCAATACCGGAAGGGGTGTCCCACCACACCAGGTCGGGATGGAACTTGCTCAGCAGTTCCTCGACTTGGGGGAGCGCCAGTTTTTTCAGGTATTCGTCGAAGTCACCCTCCTGGGCCGGATCCCACTTTGCCCAGTTGGGGTTGGGTGTGGCCCCGCCATTAGACCAGTCCTGGGCCTGGGAATAGTAGAGGCCGAAGCGCAGTCCTTGAGCGCGCACAGCCTTCTCCAGCGGGGCGATCAGATCACGTTTGGCACCCGAGGCCTTGACGGCATTCCAATCGGAGACCGCCGAGTCGAATAGGGCGAAGCCATCATGGTGTTTTGAAGTGATGACGACATAGCGCATGCCAGCCTGCTTGGCAAGGGCCACCCAAGCTTCTGGGTCGTAGTTGGCGGCGGTAAACTGCGGAGCATAAGCCTTATAGTCGGCAACAGGGATTTTGGCTTTACACATGATCCACTCGCCGATGCCTCCGACCTCCCTGCCTTGGTAAACACCGGCCGGCACCGCATAGACGCCCCAATGGATGAACATACCGAAGCGGGCCTCGCGAAACCACGCCATGCGCTTGTCGCGCTCTTGCTTGGTTTCCGTGGCGTTGGGGGGCGACATGACGCTTTGGTCTTTGGCCGTTTCCGCCAAAGTAGTCGAGAGTCCGGCACCCAACATGAGGATAATTAGTTTTAGTATTGTCATCTAAATGCTATTCCTTTTTGGAGTGCAGAACCGTGATCGACAAGGGAGCGAGCGTAAGCGATAATTGCCCGTCACGCAGACTCTCCGATGGTCCGCTGCCCCAGGTGGGATTGACATCATGCGGTTCGGTTCCTGCCAGAGCCCAACGCTTCCACGGTGTATTACTCGTGAACCCGTTGATTTTTAGCTGGATAGATTGCGGTTGTTGAGTGCGATTGACCACCCACACCGCCGCGCCCGACCCATCATTCGCCGCACTCGCCCAGCAGCGCACAGGGCCACCCGGGCAGTTGACCTCGACCATGCGATCGAGCACAAAACGACCCATGATTTCAACCGCACGTCCCTGCGGAAGAATTTCATTCTTTGGTCCAAGCGCATTCCAATAGTCCACGCTGTCATCGCTTTTCCAGGGGTTATGGGTCACCCAAAAATGCAGGTAACGCACCCGGTCATCCAATGACGCCCCCTCGGCCAACATCTCGAAGGTGATCATGGCATTCATAATGCTGTTCTTTTTGCGCTCCGGGGGAAGGGGCGGATCCTTCACCCAGGAAAAGCTGGAAAACTCCGTGATCAAGATCTCGGTCTGCTGACGGCGCGCTTCGGGGGCAACGGAATCAATGGTCTTCAGCGTCGTGTTCACCCCGCCGAAAAACGGCTTACGGCTATTGAGATATTGATCATAGGTGGCGATCTCAGCGGCATATTTGTGCACCACCACAAAATCGACCAACTCGGGAAATTCTTTCAAAGCGGCACGGGCGTATTCAGGTCCATGGCCGGTCCCCAGTCCGGTGTGGATCGATGGATCGACCGCCTTCATCCGGGTGGCCATCTTTTTATAGATGTCCATATATTGATCCCGCGTAATAATTTCCTGGGACTCTCTGTGATCCACCTCGTTTCCCAGTTCCCAGTATTTCACTCCCCATTTTTTGGTCACATTGGCGTAGCGCACCCATTCCTCCGCATTACGGAGCAACCCCTCCTCATCGATGGCGCCCGCCCTGAACTTATGCCCTTTGGCAGAAACTGTCACAACGGGTTCGGTGCCGGATTCGCGGCAAAGTTTTATATACTGGTCAAAATCAAGCGTATCAGGCGTGAGGCTTCCGTCGGGTGTCACCCAGCGGCCGTGTCCGGCCATCTTGTTGTTAACGATGGCGCGAGGCTGGAGTTGCCCGTTACCGGGCAGTCCCTTGCTCAAGTCATGAAAGAGATAATTTTCTGCCAATGCGCCCTCTGGGAAGCGCAATGAACCCATGTTCATCGACTTGATGACAGGAGCCAACGGGGGCTTGGTGGTGTTGTCGGCGTCATTGAGAAAACTCACACAAAGTCCGGTCGGGTTAACCGAAAAAGTCCGAACGGTCCGGGTGCAATCCACCTCGATCGTGTGGGTCTTTGTTTCAGAACTCACCTCGGCTCGCAGAGTCTCCGCCAACCCTATGGTAGAAAGAGCTGCCAACGCGAGCAGCAGGAGCGCTATGTTAGTTTTTATCATTTTTCCACTTTGGGGCTTCGTCGTTCATTTGATCGGCCGATTCAAAACAGCTCACAGCTCCCAATCCGGATCTTCGGGGAATTGCCCGCTTCGGGCGTTCCCGCGATAAATCTCACTCGCGCAAACCGGGCTGTCACTGGGGGAAATTCGCGGATCAAGCGACCTTCGCGGTTTTTTCCATTCATGGGCAGATCATCATCGAAAACGGTTTTCCATTCCTCGCCGTTTTTGATCTCAAAGATGACGCGGGAACCTTTCGTGCAAGTGAGGGCATCACGGGTAGCCGCCTTGCATGGGGGAGTCGTGAGCCGCAGGGTGGAAAATGCTTCTGGTTTTCCCAAATCCATTTCCAGCCATCCCGCCGGGCTATCCATGCTCCACAGGCCTCCTCGCACAATCGAAGGAGCGGCCTTCGCATTTTCTGAAGCGGTCACCTGGCTCCCAAGTGAGATCGGGTGATACGGCGGCACCTCGCCGCTCATCTGGCAGGCGATCACGCTGGCGATGGCGTCGGGGCTTTCTTCGGGAAGTTTCAGCACGGTGAACTGACCATCCTTTTGGGATTCCAAAGTCGTCGCCGGATCGGCCAGGAGCCAGGCCTTCGTAATCGGCGTGTCCGTGGGAATGCGTAGCGCGCCGTCCTTTGGCCACTGGAGGACGAACAGGTAAAGTTTATCGCCTTTGGTGGTGGCGTAACCCCAAGGGAGGTGGTCAAACGGGCCGCAAGTGCTGCCGTAAACGGCCTCTCCGTTGATCTTCAGCCAGCCGCCAATTTGTTTGAGGAGGTCAACGGAGTCGGCTGGCAGGCTGCCCTCGCAGTCGGGGCCGACATTGAGGAGGACGTTGCCGCCTTTTCCCCAGGCCTCAATAAGAGTGGGCAGAATTTTATGCAAAGGCCGGGCCGGTTGCTTCGTGTAGCCCCAAGCGCCATTGGCGGTGTAGCAAAGTTCCCAATTTCTTTTTGGAGCCCGCAAGGGGATATAGGATTCCCTGCTGTCAAAGTCGCCCGGATAGGAGCCTGCACCGCCACGAACGATGAGGTCTGGTTGCAGCTTCAGGATCGGCGCATATTTAGCGCCGGCTTGCGCGGCGTCAGGAGCCTTGGCGCCATCGGAATCAAACCACATGACGGCGATGGGGCCGTAGTTGGTGAGAAGTTCTTTGACCTGGGGAATCGAGATTTTATCGATGTATTCGTTGATGTCGCCATTCTGCGCCTCGTCCCATTTTTCGCATCCCGCACCGCCACCGGGGTGGCCCCAGTCGGCAATCACGGAGTAGTAGGTGCCGAGCTTTATGTCATACTTCGGGCAGGCGACGGAAAGTTCCTTGAGCGGGTCACGTTTGAATGGAGTCGCGTCGTAAATATTATAGTCGCTGGCGCCGGAATGATACATGGCAAAGCCGTCGTGGTGCTTTGTCGTGTAGACCAGATACTTCATGCCGGCTTCCCGGGCGATGGAGGCCCATTCCTCGGCATTGAATTTGATCGGGTTGAACTCGGTGGTGAATTTTTTGTATTCGGCGAGGGGCATCATTTTGTTTCGCATATGCCACTCCCCGTCGGCCGGGATGGCATAAAGGCCCCAATGAATAAAAAGGCCAAACTTCGCATCGCGCCACCACGCCATACGGGCGTCAAATTGTTCCGGCGTTTCAGGATCTTTGGGCGAGGGGAGGGGGTTCTTGGCGCGCGCCATCCCAAGAGTCGCAAGGCATCCCACGGCCAGGAGAAGGGAGAGAGTTTTCATCGGATTATTGGTCCGCTGGCGATCCGGTGATCGAGGCGCTGCGCTTGGTCGTGGCGTTGTCTCTCTTGGCTTCTTCTTTCCAGAGTTCGATCGTGGCGTCGTTTTTTTGCACCTCGCCCGGTGTGGATCTGCCATTGGCGACGTATTTTTCCAACAATGCCGTCAAGCGTGCCACGATCTCCGGATGTGACTTATATTCGTTGGACTGCTCGCCGGCGTCCTTTGCCATGTTGTTAAGCTGGACGGGCGGGAGTTGATTGGCCTCGGTGCTATCCGGGCGAGGATCGCTCCATCCGCCGGAGGTGGCGCAGAGTTCGAGTTTCCACGGACCCTGCCTGATGGCGAAGGATCCATTGATGGAATGATGCACGATGCCTTCCCGCAACGGTTTATCCGCCTTGCCGAGCAGGGCTGGCAGGAGGCTCACGCTGTCCTCACCGGCGGTATAGACAATATTGGGCTTGGCCGTTGCGGTGTCCGCCGCGTGAAGTCCGGCACGCGGGCCCGGTAGCAGGGCGGTGAGGCGGGAGAGGCCGAGGCAAAAGCGCGAAACCCCGAGGATATGGTTCGTGATTCGTTGCATTGTTCGTTCTCCGGAAAGTGAAGCAGGGCCAGCGGCGGCTCTATTTCTCCTTCGAATACACCAGGGTATCCACATTCTCCGGCCAGATGGATTTCAGCTTATAGACTTTAAGGTCTGCTGTGCCTTCCGCATCTTTCAGGCCGATGCTGATGTTTCCGACGGCTTCGGAACTAATTTTACGGCTGCCGATTTTATAAACCGATCCATTTTCAACAAAGACGTCATAGGTGGCGCGGTCGATATAGAAACGAAAGTCGATCTTGCCGTCTTCTTTGTCGTGCACGATGACTTTGTCCTTCACGTTCTGCAAAAACGGCGTTTCGCTGAGTTGTTTTTGTTCGATAAAATAGAAGAGATTCGTGGAACCGATCTTCAACTCGACCGTGCCGGTCTTTGACGCGGTCTTGACGGAGGCCACCACCTCGATCAGTGGTTCCTGGGCATCAAAGGACACGGTCTCGGCGCCCCCGATTTTCTTGTCCTGGGCGGAGAAGATTTCCTTTTCGCGGAGCTTTTCCAGTTCTTTGGCCGGGTTGGCATACATCCGAACCCCGTCATCAGCCGTGCGCAGCGTCAATTCAAGCGGGAGCGTGAATCCGGAGGCAAAGGGCACATTTTCTCCGAAGCCCTGGCGCACCCAGATCATCAGGATGGCGCGGCCATCGGGAGCATTGCTGAAGCACTGCCCGGCCTTCATGCCGCCAAAGATGCTGCGGCGGTATTCCTTGAGATCGGGAGTGAAGGTCTTTCCGTCGAAGGAACCCACTTGGTAGATGGGTGTGGCGTCCATCAATACCCACTTCATATTGCTCTTGTCACCGTCCACGGGGAGTTGAACGAACTCCGGGCACTCATGATAGTCGGCATCCCCGTTCGCCTGTTTTTCTTCAGGGAAAAGCTTTTCCGTTTTCGACTGAAGCTCCCATTTCTTCAGATCCGGGCTGGTGAAGAAGGCCATGTGCCCGGAGCAGGCGTGGGGATCTTTGCCCATCACGTAGGTGACGATGACCCAGCTCTTGGTCAGCTCATGCCAGAAAAGTTTCGGGTCGCGACCATAGCTGCCGTTCCACTTTGAGCCCTCGGGCTTCGGATGCACGATGATAGGATTGATCTCGTTCATGACCGTATAACGGAATCCTCCATCGGTTGAGTAAGCGATGGACTCGCCGAACGGGGAATCCGTGTAGGTGGCGACGATGGTCTTCTGGTCGCCGACCTGTTTGCCCAAAGTATTGTTAACATCCACGGCGGCGCCACCGGAATAGGCCTGCCCGTTCACCATGCCGGGGTAGCGGTTTTTTTCATTGCCTCCTTTGGAACGCAGGGTGCGCGGAGCCTCCCGCCAATGCACGAGATCCTCACTCACCGCATGGCCCCAATACCAGCCACCAAAAAAAGTCTCCGTCGGGTTGCATTGCCAGGACAGGTGATACAAGCCGTCCGAATAAAACATGCCGTTCGGGTCATTGTTCCAGCCCTGGATCTGGCTGAAATGGAACTGCGGTCGACCACCTTCCTTGTAGATCGGCTGCGTGTGGCGCATCTTGTCGCTGCTTTCAATGCGGCTCAGAATTTCCGCACCGCGCTCCGGATTCAGTTTGTTATCGTTCACCCGTAATGTCGCTTCCTTGCCCTTGTATTCTTTCATATCGAGGAAGGCCCAAAACTGGGCGTCAGCCACATTGCGAGGGTGAATAGCAAACGCACGGTGGATGAGGCTACCTTCCACCCACACCTCCAACATTCCCGCATCCGCCGTCTTGTCCGCGTTGGGGCGTTTATCTACCGGCAGGATCAACAGATCGCCCGTGATGGGGAGCTTGCGTTCGGCCGGTGCGGGAGGGGCGGCATGGGCGATTCCGGCTGTGACCGCCAGGATCGAGACGAATATGAGGAACTTTTTCATTGTATATATTTGCATAGAAAGGGCGATTTTTTTTGATGGGAGACTTGCGGTGACGTGCATTCTTCAGGCCGGATTAGTTCGATGGCCACGAGCTTTTCAACTCATGGATGTCGAAGGACTTGATGACGGCGTCGCCGCCGATGATCGAGATGGATTTATTATCAAGGTCCGAAATCACCGAGTGGGTCAGGACGGTTTCTCCTTCGTTGAGGAAGATCTCAAAGGAACCGCGATCCACCAGGATGCGGAGTTTGACGGATCCATTTTTCAAGGTATTTGGAAGGGTGTATTCGGCGATGCCCAGCTTCTTGATTTCCTCGGGAGTCTTGTCAACAGCAGCGATCTTCTTGGCCGCATTCTCCGGGGTGATGAAATGCAGGGACTTTATTGCGGGGTTGTAAGTCAGGACGCTGCCACGAAGGTTGATGACCAAATCCTGATCGCCCTTGGGTTCAAACTCCATCGTGAGGTCGTAGCACTCGGGTGTGATCGCGGTGAGTTTGGCGTTGGCCTCGGCGACGCTGGTGTCTTTGGGCAGGCTCCAGGATTGCGTGCGGAGGGATTCGATTTCTTTGATCGGCCACCGGTAGAGGTTGTAACCATCCCCCGATTTGCGCAATTCGAGCGTGGCCGGGAAGCTGAGCTGCTCGGTGAACGGCATTTTCTTCGTGTAGAAAGCGCCCCTTTGCAGCCAGCCAATGATGACCGTGCGGCCATCCGGGCTGTGATTGAAGGTTTGCGCGGCATTCCAGTCGCCGAGCTTGTCGTTCTTCACGACTTGCTCAGCGGTGAACATCTTGCCGTCGAACGAGCCGACCTCGTAATCGAAGCTCCCGTCGTAGAGGAGCCACTTCTTCTCGCCGAGCGGTTTGCCGGCCTCATCCAGCACCGGCAACTCCACCAGATCGAAACACTCGTGCGCCCAATTACGGGTAATGTCGCCCGTGGGTGTCCAGTTCTGCAAATCATCGGAGTTGAAAAACCGGACCTTCCCGCCGCTCGTCTCCCCGAGCCACAAAATCGCAACCCACTTCTTCGTTGGTTCATGCCAAAAGATTTTCGGATCGCGCTGGGTGCCTTTGGGATCGACCTCCCTGCCTTGGTTCGGAATCACCGGCCCGCCCTCATTGAGCAAGTGAAAGGTGTGGCCCTTGTCGGTGCTGTAGGCGATCGCTTGATGATAGTTCGTTTCCTTGGGGGGCGGCAGAACGCCGAAGCGTGGCCGGTCATCCAGCGCGTAGGAAAACATCAACACCAGGGTCTTGGTGTCGCCGACCTGTTTGCCGAGCGAGTTATTGTGATCCACCACGCCGGTCCCTGAAAACGGGTAGCCGTTGCCGTAGGGAAGGATGGCATGAGGACGCTGGGTCCAATGCACCATGTCCGTGCTGACCGCATGCCCCCAGGACATATTGCCCCAGCCATTGCCGAGCGGATTGTGCTGAAAGAAAAGGTGGTATTCCCCGTCGTAGTAAAGCAAGCCGTTCGGGTCGTTGATCCAGTTTTTCAGCGACGTGAAATGGAATTTGGGCCGATAGGGTTGGTCGTAGCCGATCTCCTTGTAGCTGGGAAAGGTTCGGAACTGCGCGGAGGTCGCGTTGCCTGCTTCCTCGCCCCGGGCGTTGAAGGCCGGAATGAGGCCGCTCCACAGGAGCGTTGCGAGAATCGGATGGAATGATTTTCTAAGATTCACGTTGGGGTATTCCCTCTACTTGAGGAGTGAAGCGAGCTTTTCACGGATCGCATCGCCCACGATCCGGTAGCCGGCTTCGCTTGGGTGAAGAAAGTCAGGCATGATCTTCTCATCCAGCGTCCCGTCGGGCTGGAGCAACTTGTCGTTGACGTTGAGGAAATGAACGGTCTTCCCATCGTCGTAATTCGCAATCATGGCGTTGACCTCCTCGTTTTTCTGGCGGTTCTTGTCGCTGGGGTCGGCCCCACGGGGGAGGATCGCCAGCAACAAAACCTTCGTTTCCGGTGACTTGGAGTGGATGGAATCAATGATCTTGCGGATTCCGCTCGCGATCTCCCCGGGAAGGTGTTCTCTAACGGGGGCATTGGAAGTTCCGACCATTAGGACGACCACCTTGGGAGTGATTCCATCGAACTCCCCGTTTTCCACGCGCCAGAGGACATGTTGAACCTGATCGCCAAAGATGCCGAAGTTTGCGACATTGTATGCGGCGAACTCCTTGAAGACTTCTTTGCCATTGATACTCCAGCCCAAGGTAATCGAGTCTCCCAGGAAGACGACTTCCGGCATGCGTTTCGTTGCTAGGGCAACGTAGCCGTCGTGAAGGATGGAGAATTGACGCTGGATTTCCCCATCATCGCCGAGCTTGGGCGCAGCGACGTCGGCAGGTTGCGGCGGACGAGGCACACTCCCAGCGGCAGGCTGGTCGAGTGGTTTGGGCACGGGGACATTGGAGGGATTGCTGGCATCATCTGCGGAAAACAGTGGGGACGCGCTCAGAAGTGCCGCGCCTGCGAGGAGAGGAAAGAGGAGTTTCATAAGGAATTGTTTGGTGTATGGGGCCCACGCTTCGCGTTGGCCGGGATTTCCGGGTCGTTCTTGTTCATTGTAAATATTTCACTTTCACATAAAAGGCGCTGGCCAGCAACTTGCCATCTGCGTCCAAAAACTGGGCGTCCAGCGTGGTTTTGCCGGTTGGCAAGGTGAGATCAAAGGTCACTGTTTTCTGATCGGGGGTTGTGTTTACGGTTTGGAGTTGGCCGGTCTTGCCGATTCGTAGAGTGGCTTGGGCGATCGGGCGGGCGCCTCGGCCCGTGATGGATCCTGGTTCCACACCTTCGGTCAAAGCTTTGCCGGATTCGAACGGCCAGCGGCTCATCTCCACTCGGTAGTTGCCTGCCGTCTTCACATCAATATCCCAAACCCCTTTAGTAGCGCCCTTTTCAAGCCCCAATACCGTGTCATTATTATCCCCCTGCCAGTCGCCGGGATACATGATGACCTCTGGCGCTCCGGGGTGTCCGATATGGATGTAGCGGGGGTTTTTGTAGGTGGCGGATACGGTCTTGTGCCATTCGTCGTAGTAGGCATTAAGGGCTTGAACGACTTCAGGGTTTTGCTCGCCCACATTGGTATCCTGGTGGGGATCTTTGGATACGTCATACAAATTCTTTCCCTGGTCGAGTAAACGCCATTTTTTCCAAGGAACAGCGGCATCCCACTTGCGCCCGAGCACGCCGTATTGAACCACCAGTTTGCGATCCGCATGTGGCCAGGCTTTATCGGTCAGAAGCGGAGCAAGACTCACACCATCCATCGCATACCGGTTGGGGGGATCGATTTGGCAGAGTTCGAGTAGGGTAGGTGCAATATCCTGGATTTCCGTTAGTTCACTGATATCCCGTCCATGCTTGATTCCCGATCCTGGCCAACGGAAGAAACAATGCACCCGATGACCGCCTTCCACAAACTCGGTCTTGGATCCACGCATGGCTGCGTTGTAGATTTTTGTGGCTTCTTTTGATCTGGACCCGTTGTCGCTGGAATAGACGATGATTGTATTGTCCTTGAGCCCGCTCTTGACGAGGAATTCCTCAAGACGGCCGAGGTTTTCATCAATGTTGGCAATCTGCCCATAATAGGTGGCTGGCACTTTGACCTCTGTCCCATCGGTGCCCTTGTAGGTCTTCATGGCGGCGTAAGGGTCCGAGTATTTCTTGGGAACGAGGTCGGGCACATGTGCCAAGTGATCAGGAAGATAGATAAAGAATGGCTTGTTCTCCTTTTTGCACTTTTCCATGAACTTCATGGCCTCGGTGAACCAAATATCGCCCGAGAAACCGGGATAAAGCTTATCCACGCCGTTGTGTTCCAATGTGGGATCTGTGTAGACATCCGTTCTCCGGTGAGGATTCAATGAGCTGTTCTCCCAAGCTCCCGCCAAAGCGGAAAGCCCCCAACCGCGGAAGGTCAGCACTTCTTGAAAACCGCGATCCTGCGGGCGGTAGGGATAGCTGTCGCCCAAGTGCCATTTGCCGAAAAGTCCAGTCGCATAACCGGCATCGGCAAAATAATTGGAAAGCATCGGGATTTCCTCACGCACCATGGAGCGCCCCGTATTCACAAAAGTGCAGCCGGTTTTCATGGCATCCACCCCGGTCATCAACTGGGCCCGGGTCGGTGAGCACATGGGTGCGACATGGAAGTCGGTGAAGCGGACGCTCTCCGCGTGCATCTTGTCCATGTTGGGCGTCTTGAGGAACGGATGCCCATGAGCCCCCATGTCTCCATAGCCTTGATCATCCGTCAGAATGATGATGACATTGGGCTTGTCCGGCGCGGCAAACGCAGTCGTAGCCGCAAGAGTAACGCCCAACATTAACAGTATCTTTTCTTTCATAATTCTTATCATAAGGAAATTCCGATGCCTCACTCTGTCCCGCTTGAAAGCAGAAGCAACTCAGGCACCGCCAAATTAATCGTCAGAGTCTGGTTGCTGATTGCATATGCTTCGCTGTCCATCGGTTTAAGAGTCAGGGAATCAATCCAAAGTTTATCGTAGGTGTTCTGCTTGCTGCCAATCAGGTTCTCCGCCTCCCGCCCCTTCGCCATCTGGCGAATTGTGCCCAATCGGTTCGACCCGCTGATAAAATCGTCCTGCAGCAACTTTGCCGCCGCAAGGTCCTTGCGAATCGCATCATGAACTGAGGAATCACGGTCAAGCCGCACATAGCTCGTTTTCCTATTAGACAGATTTCTCAGTTGAGACGGCAGGGTGAAGCTCACCCGCTCGGACACATGCACTGCGGGATCTGGGTTATAGGATGAACAGAGGATAAACACCCGCTTGCCGAGCGCTGTCGCGAGCGCCAGGTGCTTCGTGCCATGCGGCGATTCCTGAACGGGAGAGAGCAGAAAGGATTCTCCGCCGCGCATCCTTTCAAGGATGCTCAGCAGCCACGCTTCTCCAGTGGGAACTTTAACCAGCTCGTTTGCCGCATTTCTGTATCTGTCGAGAACACTCCAGTGCCAAAGGCGGTCAACGCCAACTTCCCGTAGGCGGAGCATCATCTGGCAGGTCAGTGCTGCGCCAAGAACGCCAGGCTCAGCACACGCAAAGGTTCCTTTATCCACCTCGCCCCAGGGCGCGATTCCGAATTCATGGATCTCCTGCGAAACGCCATTTCGTTCCGGCACGGAGCTTTCGAAGGCATCCCACACCTCGTAACAGGTCCGGGCATGGGCCAAGGGGTCATCCCCCGGACGATAGTAACGGGAGAACGCGACCCAGTCGAAAGGGATGGCCTGTGGCGAAACAGAAACGCAATGCTTGGCCACCTCGAACGCGTTCACGTTGTGGGATCCGGTATGGGAACCTTTCATCGCTTTCAAGTTAACACCGGAAATGTTGTAACACCCCACCGGAGCCGTTGGTAAGACCGAGCGCACCGCCTCAGCCGTTGCATCGTAATGCCGGATGTAGTCGGCATGGGTGCCGTCAAAGCGCTCTCGACTGCCGTTTTCCGTGCCGACGCGGAATCGCAACTGGCAGGCCTGCTCGCGCCCCATGATCCTGACCAATTCGCGGCAAACCTCTTGGATAAAAGCTGACCACTCCTGCGCATCGCGTGGCGGGACTTTTTGGCCGAGACTGCCAGATTCCGGCTTTTCGGGAAAGCACCATGGCACATTATCGAGCACGATCGTCAGGTTTGTGTAGCCACTTTCAAGATACGGTTTCAGGCGTGGCTCCAGTAGCTCCATGCGATACTGGATCTTCCCGCTGGCATCGCGGTAGGCCAGATCCCGCTTCTGAATCGCAGCCCTCTCTTTGCCTTCATCGCTGAATCCGCCAAGAATGCGGACCATGCTCAGATGATCGGCAAAAAGCGCTTCACGGGCATAGGGCCGTTTCCTGTAGGGAAAATCTCCATGGAACATGCAATCCGGCACGATGTCGAGTCCCTGGCCTTCTTCGTGAAACGGCCCGAGTGCCGCGGAGTATCGCCAAAAGCCATCGAGTTTTCCCAAGTGGACGATCGCCCCTCCGGCCGCGGGCGCCGCATGCGAAATGCTGGCAGTCGCAACCACGATCAACCCCGCAAAAATGATCCGACTCAGATGGGCTACTGATTTCATGTCTTTCTTGTATATGGGTTAATGTCGTCCGCCGCGTGCAATATCGCCAGCGGCAGCAGCAGGGCGGCGAGGTGTGCGAGGGTGCGTTTCATTGTTTTGTTATTTGTGTGCACCCTTTTACTCTGCGGATTTCTTGTTCCGTTCCTTGTTTTTGCTTCTTCCGTCGGATGATGCGGATTGTAAATCGGTATTAGGTTGTGGCATGGGTGCTTGGATGTCCGCGCGCCAAGAGAGCATCTGTGAGTGCATCTCCTTCACTCTGTCCGGCATCGTGGCTGCGAGATTCTTTGTTTCGCCGATGTCGTCGCGCAGATTGTAAAGCTCCAAATGCTTGTCCTCAAGAAATTCCATAAGCTTCCAGTCACCGGAAATCATCGTTGTCACTGGTGTGGTGCGCCACTGGCCTTTTCCGGCACCGAGATAGCCGGGAAAGTGCTGGTAAATCGTGGAACGCTTCAGACTCGCGTTACCATCTTGGAATACGGGAACCAAACTTTCTCCATCAAGCGGGTAATTAGCAGGTGGCTTCGCCCCTGCGATTTCCAGAAGAGTAGGGTAGAGATCGACATGAATCGCGGGCACATCAGAGATCGTGCCGGGTTTCGTGACGCTGGGCCAGCGGATGATGAACGGGTCGCGCGTGCCGCCTTCGTAAAGCGAGCCTTTGCCCGAACGAAGCGGCGTATTGTCGGTGATGCAGCCGCTCTCTCCGTCTTCCGTGTCCTGATATTTGCCGCCTTTCTTCTCGGGATCGTCGCGGATTAGTCCGTCTGGGCGGTCATAGCCGCCGCACCCGCCGTTATCGCTGGAGAAGATCAGGACAGTGTTGTTGGCGATCTTAAGCTCGTCGAGCAGCACCATAATGCGGCCGACGCTTTCGTCCACGCTCGAGATCATCGCAGCGTAGGTCGGGTCGTGGTGTCCGCCGATCGGAGTTTTGGGCTTGAAATGCGCGGTCAGATCCGCCTTGGCCTGATGCGGCGAATGGACGGCAAAGTGCGGAAGATAAAGGAAGAAAGGTTCTTCCTTGTGGCGCTTAATAAAGTCTACCGCGTGGTCGGTCAGGAAGTCAGCGAGGTATTGCCCCTTCGGATAATCGGTCTTTGGATTCGTATCAAAATTGAAATGAACACCCATCGAAACAATCGCTTCATCGAAACCGCGAGCGTGCGGATGATATTCCTCATCTTCTCCAAGATGCCATTTCCCAAACATGCCCGTCGCGTAACCGGCCGTCTTGAGCGACTGGGCGATGGTGATTTTGTCGAGCGGTAGTTTCTTTGCATTGTTCACAGGTCGCAGTGGACGCGACTGCCAGTTGAAGCGGTTAATACCGCCTACCGTATAGACGCCGGTGCGCGCCCCGTATTGCCCGCTCATAAGCGCCGCACGCGTGGGGGCACAATTCTGGCAGTTGTAATACCGGGTGAACCGCGTTCCCTGCGCCGCAAGCCGGTCGATGTTCGGTGTCTCGTAATACTGCGAGCCCTGCACCGCGAGATCCGTCCAGCCAAGGTCATCAACGAGGATGAAAACGATGTTGGGCTTAGATGGCGTGGTCGCATCGGCGGCGTGGATTGCGGCCAGCGGTGCCAACATAAGGGCGAAATAAAGGGAGGATCTCATGGTTAAGTTCTCACAAGATGGTGATTTCAGTGGTTTTGAGCATTTCTTACCAAGTGATCGTCTCATCCATGATGCCCACATCGATAAATTGGTTGTCAGGTTTCTTGCCCGGGGTTTTTCGGGCATGAATGGCGATCGTGTTTTCGCCGGGTTTGAGCAGGGCGGCCGCCTCGGTTGTGAGGGGCATGAGGCAATATTGCATCGCATATCCCCGCTTCAGATCGGTTGCTTTCACACCGTTGATATAGACTTCAGCACTCTCGGCCCAGGTCGTCCGAAAGACGGGGCGCTTCAACTTCTCGGCGGGCAGTTCGAATTTTCGAACAATCCAGATATCTGCCGTGTGCCATTCGGTGTTCATCTTAACGCCGCCGCCCGTGCCTTCTTTGAATCCGAATGGCGCGGGGCCTGTTTTCCAAGCGGAGAGATCAGCGCCTGGCTTGAACCAGTCGTCGGCTGGCTTATCCATAGTATAGCTCCACTCTTGGAGTTTTTTTTCCGATGTCGGCACGATCTCGGTCACGGTGGGCGCTGGTGGGAACTCGCGTTTCCCAATCGCCTTGGATAGTAAATCCACATCGGCTTTGATGACTTTCCGATCGTAGGTCATCAGGCCATTGACCTCCATTTCGATGTCCGTGATCTGGGTATAGACCGCCGCAGAGGTGCCGAGTTTCACATCATGATCAAAGGCCTCTTTCCAAAGATCCATATACTGCTTTTCAAAGTCCTTCTGATCGATGCAGGTGATATAGACCGAGGACTCGGTCTGCGTTGAAACCCAAACATGCCCAGGAATGACATACCCCAAGCCTCCAAATTCACCGGCGACAGCGATGCGATTCTCATCCGGCTTCACCCCGGGCGGCGATTGGTAGCGATGACGGTCGACCACATCACCGCACCCTGTATCCGCCCATCCGCTGGCGCCGGTAATCAAACGGGTCGAGTCCAAGTCCTTGGCGATTTGGGTGACGCGCGGCGTGTCATATTGGCCCCATCCCTCATTGAAGAGGACCCAGAAAACGATCGACGGGCTGTTATAATTCTGATCAATCATTCGCTTCATTTCCAGTTCATGCTGATCCGCGAGCTGCTTGGATTTGGCAATTCCGTCATCGTTGGCCCCTTTGCCCTTCTCTTTCGTGCCAGCAACACCATTGGGCATGTCTTGCCAGACGAGCAGGCCCAATTTATCGGTCCAATAATACCAGCGGGCGGGCTCGACCTTGATGTGTTTGCGCGTCATGTTGAAACCGAACTTTTTGGTCATCTCGATGTCAAATTTGAGCGCCTCATCGGTCGGGGCGGTATAGATACCATCCGGCCAGTAGCCTTGGTCGAGCGGCCCCGCCATATAGATGATTTTGTTATTCAACATCGGGCGCAGCACGCCTTTTTCATCCTTGCCTTTGGAAATCTTGCGCATCCCTGCGTAGCTCGTCACGGAATCGCTGCCCAAGGTGACTTTTAGGTCATAGAGGAAGGGGGAATCCGGCGACCAGAGCTTGGCCTCGGGAATTTTCAGCACGATTGGCTCGCCCGCTTTTCCTGATTGGTTGGCGATTTCTTTGCCGCTGTCGAGCACGGTGACTTTGGCGTCTCCCTCCTTACCATTGACGATGACGGTCAAGGTGCCTTGGTCGATGTCCGGCATGATCTTCAGGCTGGAGATGAAATTGTCAGGCACTTTTTCGAGCCAAACCGTCTGCCAAATACCCGAGGTTGCGGTATACATGATGCCGGAAGGTTTATCGAAAGCGGAGACCTTTTGTTTGCCAATCGGGCCGTTGTTGGTTCCGTCGAGAACGGAAACCACCAGCGTATTGGTGCCGGGTTTCAGATCGTCGGTGATATCGAACGAAAAGGCATCGTAACCGCCGCTGTGCTTGCCGATTTCCTTGCCATTGAGAATCACGGTGGCCTCATAATCCACCGCCCCGAAATTCAGCAGGAGGCGTTCGCCCTTGGCGAGTGTGGGAGGCGTGAATTCGCGGGAATACCAGAGGCGGTCTTTGTCGGTGAACTTCCGCTTCACACCGGAGAGCGCGGACTCGATGCAGAAGGGAACGAGGATTTTTCCTTCATACTTCGCAGGCTGGGACGCGTCTTTCGGGGTCACGGCATAGTCCCAGAGTCCGTTGAGATTGACCCAATTTCCACGCACCAACTGCGGGCGGGGATACTCTGGAAGGGTGTTGTTGGGGTCCACCTTTTCGGCCCATTCGGTCATGATGTGGCCGGGCACGGGTTTCCAATCTGCGGCGTGGAGAGCGGAGAAGGCCGTTAACAAGCTGGCCAACAGGAGTTTTTTGGATGCAGTATTTTTAATCATTGGGTGAAGTGGTTATATGTCCGGCGACTTGATTTATTTAGCTGAGAAAGCGTAAACCGTTGTGGTCTGATAAGTTTTTCCCGGGCGAAGAACCACCGAGGGAAAATTCGGCTTGTTTGGCGAGTCGGGGAAATGCTGCGTTTCGAGGCAGAAGCCGGTGTATTGATCGTAAACTTTGCCGCCCTTGCCGGTGATCGTCCCGTCGAGGAAATTTCCGGAATAAAACTGAATGCCGGGCTGGTCGGTATAAACCTTCATCACGCGACCGCTGACTGGTTCAGTGACTTCTGCCGCGAGGGCGAGACCGAAGTGCGGGGCGCGGTCGAGAACATAGTTGTGATCATAGCCGACCGGTTTCCCGCCGACCTCTTTGATGCGTGCGCCGATCGCCGTCGGCTTGCGGAAATCCATCACGGTGCCTTCGACTTTCTTAAGCTCGCCGGTCGGGATCAAGGTGGCATCCACCGGGGTAAATCGGCTGGCATTAATCTTGAGTTGATGCCCCAGAATGTTTCCGTTGCCGGCTCCGGCAAGGTTGAAATAGGTGTGATTGGTCAGATTGATCACGGTGGGCTTGTCGATGGTTGCCTTGTAGGAGATGCGGAGTTCGTTTTTGTTGGTGAGGGTGTAGGTCACCGCCACATCGAGATTGCCGGGATACCCTTCCTCGCCATCATTGGAGCGCAGCGTGAAGCGCACGGATGGTTCGGGGGTATCGAGGATCTCGCCTTTCCAGATGCGCTTGTCGAAGCCCTTGACACCGCCATGCAAATGATTTGGCTCATTGTTGGTTGCGAGCTTGTAGGTAACGCCATCGAGGGTAAAGCGACCCAGGGCGATACGGTTGCCATAGCGGCCCACAATTGCGCCGAAATAGGGGCTTTGGGTTTGGTAAGGGCGGATGGTGTCAAACCCGAGGGAGACATCGGCCAATTTCCCATCGCGGTCCGGAACCAGCAGGTCGATGACCGTCGCTCCGTAATTGGAGAGGGTCACCTTCATGCCGTTTTTGTTGACCAGCGTGAAGAGGCTAACCTTCTCCCCTGTCGAGGTGGTGCCAAAGGGCTGAACTGTCGCCGGGCTCGCGTGGGTTGCTTGGCTTGAAAATGCAATGACACCCGGAAGCAGCAGCAAAGCCGCGGTCAGCGAGCGCGGGATATTTGCCCGACGGGGTGCCAGCGCATTCAACCTCCTGAGGAATGCGGGTTTGGGAATGCAGGTTGAATTATCGTCAATTGGTTTTGTATCGCTCATATTTATTTTAGTAATGTTGTTTTCACATAGAACGCGTTGCAGAGGAGCGCGCCCTCCTTGTCCAGAAACTCGGCGGCCAGCTTGGTTTTACCAGCGGTGAGATGAACCGTGAATGTCGCGGACTTGTCCTCCGGCTTCGTGTCCATCGCCCACTTGTCATTCGCGATGATGAGTTGTGCCTTGGCAATCGGCCGCGCGCCTCGCGCATCTGAGGCGCCTTTGGTGCCTTCGATGAGAGTCTTGCCGGATTCGAATGGCCAGCGGCTTAGCTCGACCCGATACTCGCCGTCGCTCTCGATCTCCACATCCCACTTACCCTTGCCTGTTCCGAGGGCGAGTGTGCCGGGATTGTCATTGGATTCACCCTGCCAGTCGCTCGCATAGAGGATCACCTCCGGCACGCGCGGATGCCCCAGATGAATATAGCGGACATGGCGGTATTCCGCAGAGGCCCGCTGATGCCAGTCGTCATAGTAGCTGCTCAGCTGTTTACGGATTCCATCGTGTTGGGTGGATGCATCGGTGTCCTGATGCGGATCGCTGGTCAGGTTGAACAAGCTCTTTCCGTTGTTCAGCAATCGCCATTTCTCAGAAAGCACACAGGCGCTCACCCAATGCTTGCCGCTCACCCCATACTGGATGGCGATCTTCCGATTTGCATGAGGCCAGGTTTCCTGACGCAACACGCCGGCCCAACTCACGCCATCCATGGGAAACCGGTTCTTTGGATCGATTTGGCAGAGTTCGAGCAAGGTTGGCGCGATGTCCTGAACCTGGGTCAACTCGGGAACATCCCGGCCATGCTTGATGCCGGACTGCGGCCAGCGGAAGAAACACGGCACGCGATGGCCGCCCTCCCACATCTCGGTCTTGTGGCCGCGCATGGCGCTATTCCAAATCTCCGTAGCTTGCGCTGACCGGGCGCCATTGTCGCAGAGATACAGCACGATGGTGTTTTCCTTGAGGCCGTTCTTCGTGAGGAACTCGTCCAAACGCCCCATATTCTCATCAATGTTCGCAATCTGCCCGTAGTAGGCCGCGGGAACCTTGACCTCTTTGCCGTCGGCGTCCTTCCACTTTCCCATGGCGGCATACGGCTTCGAGTATTGGTCCGGCACGCTATCGGGGACATGCGCAAGATGGTTGGCCAGATAGACAAAAAAGGGCTGCTGCTTTTGCTGGCATGCCTCCATGTATTTCATGGCCTCGGTGAACCAGATGTCGCCGGAGAATCCGGGATAACGGATATCCACGCCGTTATGTTCCAGCACCGGATTCATATAAACCTCCGCAGCCGTCTTCTTTGGATTGAGTGTGCTGTTCTCCCAGTTTGATGCCAGCGAAGGAAGCCCCCACGCGCGGCAGGCGAGAACTTCCTGAAACCCGCGATCCTGCGGGCGATAGGGATAGCTGTCGCCCATGTGCCACTTGCCGAAAAGGCCGGTCGCATAGCCCGCATCGGCAAAGTAATTTGACAGCATCGGGATGTCTGTCCTCACCATCGAGCGTCCCGCGTTGACCGCGGTGCAGCCGTTCTTCATCGCGTCCACGCCCGTCATGAGTTGTCCCCGTGTGGGCGAGCACATGGGCGCGACATGGAAATCGGTGAAGCGGACGCTCTCGGCGTGCAGTTTGTCCAGGTTGGGCGTTTTAAGAAACGGATGGCCGTGCGCCCCGATGTCCCCGTAGCCCTGGTCATCCGTCAGGACGATGATGACGTTGGGCTTGTCCGGTGCGGCAAACACAGCCGGGGGCACGAGCAATAGCATCAGCAGTCCAGATTTAACCATCCTGAGATGTTTCCCTGTTTTTCGATAGGCTTTCATAGGTTGTTGCAATTATTCCACAGGAGGGACGTCCGATTTGGAGGCCTCTTTTTTATCTTTTCCATCCTTCTGGTTTGCATCCTGAGTTGGCTTCATGGTTGCCCTGCAGCGGGTCAGCCATTCCTGAAAGGCGGCGGAAAGCGCCTTCACACGCGCGGGTTCTTGCGCGGCGAGATCGTTCATTTCATTCGGATCGGCGGCCAGATTGTAGAGTTCCCAGACTTTGCCCTTTGTATTCAGACCGACGAGCTTCCAGTCGCCTTCACGCACAAAGCGGTTGCCCTCGTGCTCCATGAAGATCTTCCGTGGCGCCAGAGGCGTGCCGTTGAAAACCGGCATCAGGCTCACGCCTTCCTCTGGCTGGATCACCGTGTCGCCGACTTGTTTCGGGTAGGTGGCTCCCGCCAATTCGCGAATCGTCGGCATGAAGTCCGTGATGTAGCCGATTCCGGGGACCATCCCTTTTGCCTTCAATCCTGCCGGCCAATGAACGATGAACGGGGTTCTGACTCCGCCTTCGTGAGCATAGTGTTTATACAGCCGGAAAGGCGTGCTGCCGACAGTGGCCCATCCGGTGCCGCAACTGACATAGCTGCCAGGGCCGCCGACCTTTTTCAGATCATCCCCGGTATGCAGAATATTGTTCGCGATGGGGCCGCCATCAAACCCGAACGGATCCCATTCGGCGCAGGCCCCGTTGTCGCTCAGGAAAAAGATAACGGTATTCTTGTCCTGCCCGGTTGACTTCAAATGCGCAAGAACCCTTCCGATCGCCTGGTCCATGCGATCCACCATCGCGGCATACACCGCCATGCGCCGCGCCAGGTCGCGGCGGCGATCTTCCGGCAGCGAATCCCATGCCGGAACTTCTTTGTCCGCCCAGCCGGTTTTTTGGTTGTAGGGATTGCGGGGCATGACTTCACGCGGCGACAGCGCCACGTTCTCCGGCATGATTCCAAGTTTTTTTTGTCGCGCCAAACGATCGTCACGGATGGCATCCCAGCCTTTTTCAAAATACATCGCCTCATACTTGGCGATGTCGGACTCGGGCGCATGCAAGGGGAAATGAGGCGCGTTGAAGGCGAGGTAGAGAAACCACGGTTGCCCGGTCTTTCCGTCACCGATAAAATCCACAGCATAGTCCGCAAACACATCGGTGGCATAGAACTGCCCCGGCGCGTAAATCCGCTTGGCCCGATCCTGCGGCCAGCGGGTGTAAATTCCCTTCTCAGACCAGCAGGTATTGAAACCACCGAGCATCCCGTAAAACTCGTCAAACCCGCGATCCGTCGGCAGGTTCTTCTTCTCACCAAGATGCCACTTGCCCACCATCAATGTGCGGTAGCCGGCCGGCTTCAATACTTCAGGAATCGTCACGGCATTTGTCGCCAGCTCTCCGGTCATGTTGCGGTAGCCGGCTTGGAGCGGATTCAGGCCGGTGAGGATGCTTGCCCGTGTCGGCGTGCAGCGGGCTGTGTTGTAGAAATCCGACAACCGCAGACCGCCTGCCGCCAGAGCATCGAGATTCGGGGTCGCAATCTCGCCCCCGTAGCAGCCGAGATCCGAGAAGCCCACATCGTCGGCGAGGATGAGCAGGATGTTGGGCTTGTCCGGTGCGGCCGGGGCTGCGGACAGCGTAGCCAGCAGCGCAGTGAGAAGTCGGAATACGTGTTTCATGATGCGTTCCTTATTTGGCGGGCCACGCCGACTTCAGTTCATTGACGACCAGAGAATCGACTTTCATGGCTGGGTTGCCCTCGAAAGCGATTGTCCGATTTTCGGGGTCCGGAACCATCACGAAGCTCGCGGCGGCCTGGCCGTCATTGACAAACAACTCCATCGACGCCCGGTCCACGAGCACACGAAGTGTCACTTTGCCGTCCACCTCCGGTGCAGGAACCAGCCGAATCGGACTACCCTTGAAGCCGTTCGCTTGCTTGTCGGGCGGCAGTTTTTCAAATCGCGCCTTTTCCGCATCATGCCGTGCCTGGTTGGTGACAAAAAATTCCTTCTTTGCCGCACGGAAACCCACCTTCAGACCGCGAACACTCAAGGTGAAATCGCCGGCCGGAACGAAGGTGAAACTCATATCGATCAACTCGGGCTTCAGCGCTGCGAGCTTGGCGTTCGCGGCTTCCGCCGTGAGGTTCTCGAATTTGTCGGTCTTGATGTAGAGGCTCGCGATCTCCTTGACCGGATTGCGGAAAACGCGGAGGCCGTCGGGTGTGGTGCGCAGGGTCATCTCGGCGGGAATCGACAACTGCTGGTTGAAAGGCATACCGGCATCGGGGAAAAGGGTCTCGGACCTGAGCCAACCGATGTGAACCACCCGGTTGTCGGGGGCCTGGTTGAATGTCTGGGCGGCGTAGTAGCAGTCGCCGTATTCGAACTTCAAGGGGCGTCCGTCCTTGTCCTTGGAGCCGAACCCTGTCCATTTCGTGCCGTCGAAATCGCCGATCTCATAGGCAGTGCCGGCGTTGTAGATGACCCACTTCAGGTTCTTCGGGTCGCCATCCACCGGCATGGTGTGCATGTTGATGCACTCGGCGGATTTCTCAGGAATATCGCAAATCTCGTCCCACTTGAGCAGGTCGGTTGATTTCCAGATGCGCACGGCGTGGGATGGTCCGCCGATTTCCATGATCATCTGGTAAGATTTGGTGTCGGGCAGATAAATCATGTAGGGATCACGCTGACCCGGGTCAAACCCGACGAGGTGATCGATGAGCGGCTTGCCGTCATGGATCATCGTCCATGTCCGGCCGCGGTCGGTGCTGTAGGCTCCGACTTGGAAAAAAGCGGATTTCTTGTCTTCGCCCGCATGGGTGGCGGTGAACATCGCGAACAGGGTTTTCACATCGCCCACCTGCTTGCCGAGGGCGTTGTGCACATCGACGACTGCCGAACCCGACCAGATGGCGTGGTCATTGCCCTTGTCCCACTTGACATTCTTGTAGGGATTGAGCGCGTGGGGCAACTGGGTCCAGTTCATCAAGTCTTTGCTGACGGCGTGGCCCCACGATTTGGGACCGTTGGCGTTGCCCTTGGCAAAATGTTGAAAGAACAGGTGCCACTCACCATCCAAATACACCATGCCGTTCGGGTCGTTGATCCAGCCCGCGCGCGAGGTGAAATGAAACTGGGGGCGCAACGCCTGATCGTAGGGCACGCTGGCGTAGAGCGGGAACGTGTCATAGGTGGGAGATTTCACCCATGGGGCGTTGGCATCCGCCTGCGGGGCGGCGAAGCCAGAGGCGACGGAGAGTGCCATTGCCACACTGGCGGATAATGTTCTGATGATTCTATTCATGGGATTCCTCGGTTTCGGGTTGTTTGGCTCTATTTGTTTTGTTGCTCTGGTCTGCGCGATTCTTCTTTTTGGGAACCAGTTCGGGAGGGGGTGGAACCTGATACTGGGCCTTGAGGGCCGACAGGCGGCCCTTGAGACGCTCCACCTCTTTCGCGTAGGCGGGATCCCCGTAAACATTGTTCAGCTCCTGGGGGTCTTTCTCCAGATCGTAGAATTCCCAGGCGTCATAATCGTAATAGGAGATGAGTTTGTAGCGGCCATCCCGCACGCCCATCATCCGGGGCATGTTGTATTCACCGGGAAATTCAGGTGTGCCCCCGTCGTAGTAGGCGTAAAGGAGGTCCTTCCGCCAATCGGGAGGGGTCGCGCCACCGAGCACGGGCTGGAGGGGAACGCCGTGAACATCCTCCGGGACGGGCACTCCAGCGGCGGTGAGCAGGGTGGGGGCAAGGTCGATATTCTGAACGAGGGCATCGATGCGGGTGCCGGGTTTGATCGTGCCGGGCCAGCGGATCATGAGGGGCGAGCGGAAGCTCTCCTCATACATCCAGCGTTTTTCGGCCCAGCCGTGTTCGCCGGTGAAGAAGCCCTGGTCGGTGCTGTAGACGACGATGGTGTTCTTGCTCAACCCGGTTTCATCCAGATAAGCGAGCAACCGTCCGATATTCTCATCGAGCCCGTCAACGCAGCGGACGCTGTCACTGATGTAGCGCTGATACTTGTAACTAATGCCGGCATTGCCCTCGATTTTGCCCTCGGCGAGGAGTTTTTGATACTCGCGGTTGCGCGGATCGTAGGCTTTGTGCCAGGCCTCCATCTGTTCCGCGTTTAGACCCTTCAGGGCACTGAGTTCCTTGATTCTCTCGGGATTGGCGGCGATTTCTTCCTTGGTCGGTCCGATGTTGAGTCCGTCACCTTTCATGCCTTTGAGCGCCATCCATGTTTTCGAGACGAAAGGCTGACGGGTCGAGTAGTCGTCAAACAGGGTGGACGGTTCCGGAAATGTCACGCCGTCATAGGAACCCATCTGCTTCGGTCCTGGTGTGCGCGGGGTATGCGGCGCCTTGTATTGGACAGCGAGAAGGAAGGGCTTCGAGGGGTTGCGGTCCTTGAGCCAATCGAGTGCCTTGTCCGTGGTGATATCCGCCTCGTAACCGGTGGCCTTGGACGGACCGGCGAGGCTGACATATTCGGGATTGTAATAGGAACCCTGGCCGCCGTAGCCCGCGAGAATCTCCCAATGCTGAAACTCATCCGTCGGATTCCCCTTGATGTGCCACTTGCCGATGAGGGCGGTCTGGTATCCGGCCTTGCCCAGGTCGCGTGGGTAGGACCATTGGGTGGTATTCCATTTCGAGCTGTTGCCCAGGACTCCGTTGGCATGGCTGTGTTTGCCTGTGAGAATCGAGGCCCGGCTGGGGCAGCAGATCGAGTTGGTATTGAACGAGCGGGTGAACAACGCCCCCTCATGGGCGATGCGATCGAGGTTCGGCGTCTTGTTGATCGATCCGTCATACGCGCCGATCAAGCGCTCCGCGTGATCGTCGCTGAAAATGAAGAGGATGTTCGGCCGGGACGGGTTGGTTTCGGCTGCGTCCAGGAGGAGTGTCGGAGTCAGCAAGAGGGGGCCCACGGCCAAGCATTTCGTGAGAGTCATTCCATTGAAAAATGAAGAATTGCGGGGCATTGAAATGGGGCGTTTCCTATTGGACAACAGAGTTTGGTTTTTGCTCGTGGGTATTATTTGCTGAACGCTGGGATGATCCGCTTTGGTAGCGTTTGGAGCGTGTCTCCCATGCCTTTATTGTGGGAGGTGACGACGGCAACCAGATCCAGTTCGGGGAACATGAAGATGAACTGCCCACCCGCGCCTCGGCCCTGAATGCAGTGATAGTTTTTGCCGTTGACGTTGTAGTCATCGACCCACCAGAAAAAGCCGTAGTGCTTATTAACCTGGCTCGGTGTGGTGGCGCGCACCAGGTAGGCCTCCGGGATGAGTTGCTCGCCGTTCCACTGGCCTTTGTTCAGGATCAATTGGCCAAACTTCACCATGTCGCGGGAGAGAATGGCACTGCCGGCGGCGGACTTGGGCAGACCGCTGATTGCGGGCTCCCATTGATATTGCGTGATGCCCAGGCGTCCCAGCAGTTCGGTCTTGAGGAACTCTTGCGCACCGCCGGGCGCAACGGCATTGATGACCTGCATTGCGATGGCGGTGTCGGGCTCCTGATACTTGAATTCGCGCGGCATTGGCGGGATGGGATCGCTGTGCTGCAAATACGCCTGCAACTCGCCCAAGCCCTTGAGTTGCCCCTGGTTCTTCATCAATTCCTTTTCTTTCTCTTTCTCAAGGCGGATGCCGGACAACATCTGCATGGCCTGTGCAAGCGTGATGGTCTCCGCCCCCGGGGCAAGCTTGGTTTTGTCGAGATCCTTGAGCAAGGAGATGGCGGGCTTGTCGAGATCCTCCATCGTCAGGAGACCGAGCTGAATCGCACGCCCCACAGCCAGAGCGGTGTAGGACTTCGTAATCGACATCTGATAGTGCGGGAAGTTCGCCCGGCCCCGGCGGAAATACGACTCAAAGATCAACTTGCCGCGATAGCTGATGAGCAGGCTGTCCACATTCCCGGCCTTCTCGTCCTTCGCAGTGGCGGCAATCTCATTCGCAAAGGCTTCGATCATCGCGCGATCGCCACCATCCACGCCCAATTCTCCCACCACGAGCCCGTCATTTTTGTCGTCCGGAGTGCTGGTGATATAGGGCTGCTCCAAGTTGGGCAATTGCGCCTCGAGCTGGTAAAGTTTGTCCTTGAGATTCAACCCCGGAACTTCCGGGGCAAGGCCGTTGCTGGGCTGCTCGGCGTGAAGCGGGATGGCGGCGCTCACAAGCAGCAGCGCCAACAGCAATTGAGGAATGGGTCTGATGATCATCACCTTGGGGATTGGTTGGTTCTTTGGATGCCGTCTCGTGCCTGGGTAAGACTTCCCTTTTCCTGTGGCCAAATGGACTTCAGGCGGAAGATCTTTAGCGACTTGATGGCGGTGTTTTCCGGGACGGAAAGCTTGGTTACGGGCGAATCGAGGCCTTGGCTCGGAAGCTTGCGGATCTCGTAGGAATTCCCGTCGTCGGCATAGACTTCATTGAACGTGCGGTCGGTGAAAATGCGGGCTGAGCGCCCTTGGAACGAGGCGTTAATGCCATTGATTTCGAGTAGACAGGCTCCGGATTCCGCAAACTCGATGTGCACCTCGGTGAGTTCGCGCTGACATTTTTGAAGAAGTTCATTGGCCCGAGCGGGCGTGAGGTCTTTCCCTTCTGCGAGGACTTCGCCACGGAGCTTCTCCGTTTCCTTGACCGGCGAGAAAAAGACCCGCATACCTTCGGGAGTTTCGCGGAGGGTCAACTCGTGCGGGAGAGTGAAGGCCTGGTTCACGATCTGATCGGGAAACTGCTGCACATACCTGTCCGTTTGCACCCAGCCGATCTGGATACGGCGACCGTCCGGCACATCGCTGAAGGTCTGTGCCGCGTAGAAGGCACCATGCGTGGTGCCGTGCGGGCCGGACTCTTTGCGGAAGGTCTTGCCGTCAAACTGACCGATAAAATAGCGGTTCTGCGCTCCCAGAAGGACCCAGCGCGACTCGCCGGGTTTTCCTGCCACCGGCAGCTCGAACATTTCGGGACACTCGTAGACCGCCTGGCGATCGGGATCCGTGAATCCTCCAGTGCGTGTCCACTGGCGGAGATTCTTTGATTCGTAGAAGGCCATGTGGCGCTTGGCCAGACCCTCGGGAGTGCCTGACTGAGGCGGTGTCGCTTCGGTCTCTGCGCACGGCGATTCACTGTAGACAACCATCACCCATTTTTGCTCCGGCTGATACCAGATGATCTTCGGATCGCGGCCCGAGTGTTTGACTGCCGGGTTCTCCGGCAACTCGGTGAAAGAGAGCCCGCCGTCCTTGCTATACGCGAGGCATTCGCCACGCGCCGTGCTGGTGTAAGCGACGAACAGGGTGCCCTTGCCAAGCCCCGCCGTGCCGGCGTGATCCACGAAGCCACCGCCCGAGAAGGCCCCATCGCGCACCGTTCGTTGATAGAGCGCGATCGGCTTCTCCTCCCAATGCACGAGGTCCCTGCTCTCGAGATGTCCCCAGTGCATGTTGCCCCACGAAATTCCGAACGGGTTGTATTGATAGTAAAGGTGGTATTTACCTTCGTGGAAGACCATGCCGTTCGGGTCATTGTTCCAGCCGCGCCGCGTGCTCGCATGAAACTGATTCCGGTAAGGCCTGGCATAATCATCTGCCGCGAGCGCATCACTCGCCGCGCCGACTTTGATTTTTTCAAATGCCGCCTTGCACGACTCCGGCACTTTCTTGCCGTCCACAGGCGCGATTTTGATCTGCTTTCCCTTCAGCGCGAAAGGCTCGATCGGATAAGCCGCGAGCCAGAACGCATCGTCGCCTTGCGGGAGTCCGACCGAGAAATTCTGCACCAGCTTGTCACCGTCGTAGATCCCGAGCAAAATCATGCCGCTTGGGCCCTTCGCGGCATTCGAGACAGGAACAATGAGATGCGTGCCATCCACCGTCAGCGTTTTTTCCAACGCGACCAGCGGTGGCGGCAGCGCGGGTTTCGTATCCGACTGCACGATCTGGTCCACATTGATATGACCCCAAACCCCCTTGTGGGAATCGACGATCTGAACCACCGCCTCCCTGCCCACAAACTCGGATACGTCCCAGCCTGAGGCCTCCAGTTCCTCAGTCCCGCCCGGGGTCGTATTCCTGCCCGCCGCCGTGCGGACCACCTTGCCATCCACGAGCAGATTGATGCAGGTCGCATTCTCCCAACCGCCGGCTCCGATAAGAAAACTCAGGTATTTTCGCTCCAACTTGAATGGCGGTGAAGTGAGCGTCCCCGTCGCACCATCGCCGCCGTTAAACGAGTTCACCAAGCCCTTGCCGCAAAAACCCGTGACCTGACCCTGAGGGCCGATCTTCCCCTGTGCCGGCCCGAAGCCGAAGGCCTCGCCTTCAACTTTCCAATCGCCATACGTCTCACCCTCGAAATCGGCGAGAACGATGTCATCTGCAGCGCGCAGCAAAGTTGGCGGCACGAAGAGCAGGGTGGCGAGGAAAACAATCTTTTTCATGATAAATAAAGGGTAGTTGCTGTTCTATTTCGTTGCGGAAACAAACTGATAAGAACCCGCGCCGATCTCGTAGATCGACCTGCCTTTTTCACTGCGCAGGTATTTCACTCCATTGGCTTTAGCTGCCGGCTTGCCGGATTCGGTCACTGTGGCGGCATCCTTGGCCGGCACATACACCGTCGCTGTGGTGTTGATCGGGATGGTGACGTCCATCGTCATCTTATCGCCTTCAATGGCCCAGTTGCTCACAATACGGCCCTTGATCGAGTCGTAGTTGGCTTTGACCCAGGTGATGCCTTCGCCGGGCGTCGGGCGAATGATGAGTTTCCTGAAACCAGCGCCATCGGTATCGATGCCAGCAAGCGTTGAGAACATCCATTCACCCACGGCACCAAATGAATAGTGATTGAAGGAATTCATCTCTGGATGGAAAAAGCCTTTTTCCGGCGTCCAACCGTTCCAGCGCTCCCAGATGGTGGTGGCGCCATTTTTAACGGTAAACAGCCACGAAGGGAATGTGTCTTGCAGGAGAAGTTTAAAGGCGGTGTCGGTCTTCCCCGCCTGAGTCAATACGGGCAGCAAATGTCCTGTGCCAATGAACCCGGTGGATAAATGATCTTTTTTGGCGGTGATATCATCCACCAAATATTGGGCGGCCTTTTCCCTCAATTCGTCTGGAAGCAAGTCAAACTTGAGCGCCAAGACATAAGCAGCTTGGGTATTTCCTGAGAGGATGGTTTTACCCGCTCTATCTACAACGGAGGCTTCAATACGTCCTTCGGGAGTGACAAACTTTTTGTTGAACGCCACTTTAATATCCAGGAAGAGCTGCTCGTATCTGGCCGCGTCCTCCGTCTTGCCCAGCGCCTTGGCCGCCTGCGCCATCAGCTTGGTCGAGTAGGCAAAGAAGGCCGTGCCCACAATTTCCTTTGAGGTGAATGCTTCTATATTCAGCCAATCGGCGTAATTTCCACCGAGGCCTTTATCCCGGATCAACTCGGTGCTTTGTCTACGACAGAATTCGATCCACTTCACCATGGCCGGATAGTTCTGCTCGAGCACACCGAGGTCGCCGTAAACCCAGTAGATCGTCCATGGGCAAATCACGCCGGCATCTGCCCAGGCAGGTGAGCCGAACGCTCCAGTGTGGCGAGGAGCCACATCGGGGAAGGCACCGTCGTAGTCGCCCCCCTTCATCTGCGCGTCGACCAAATCGACCAGCCACTTGCTGAAAAAGGCCGCCACATCGGCATTATAAGTGGCCGTGCGCACGAACACCTGGGCGTCCCCGGTCCAGCCCAGGCGCTCATTGCGCTGCGGGCAGTCGGTAGGAATACTCAGAAAGTTACCCCGCTGGCTCCACACGATGTTCGAATACAGTTGGTTGACGCGCGGATCGGAACAGGAGAATTCTCCCGTTTTCGGGGTGTCCGAGGCGACAACCACGCCGGTCACGCTGTCCAGGGTGGGTTTCTCCGTCACTCCGGTCAGTTCGACGTAACGGAAACCGTGGAAGGTGAAGTGGAGCTGGTAGATCTCCACGCCGCCGCCCTTGCAGGTGTAGGTGTCAATGGACACCGCCGAACGCAGATTCGCGGTATAAACCGTGCCGTCGGGATTCAGTGCTTCGGCGTGACGCAGCGTCACTTTCGTGCCTTCGGGAGCAGAGACCTTCAGGCGGACGTAGCCGACCATGTTCTGACCGAGGTCGAAGGTCCAGGCGCCGGGTTTGGGCTCCGTGACAGTCTTAGGCTTGAGCTCCAACACCTGTCGCACCGGCTCCATAACTTGGCTATCCAGCGGTCTTGCGACCTCTGCGCGCACTTTGACCGGCTTCCATGAACTGTCATCGAGATCTGGTGCATTCCAGCCCTTGATCTCGCGACGCGCATCATAGCTTTCCCCCAGCATGAAGTCTGATGACAAGATCGGGCTCTCGTTTTGTTTCCATGACTCGTCGGAGACCACTTGCTCCATGGTGCCATCCGCATAGGTCACTTCGAGCTGGGCCATCAGAGCGGGAGTATCACCGTATTTGCGGTAACCGCCATTGCCTATGGTGCCGCTATACCAGCCATGGCCGACCAACCCGGCAAGGACATTGTCCCCTTTTCGGATCAGGTTGGTCACATCATAAACCTGATAACGGATGCGTTGGTTGTAATCCGTCCATTCGGGCCCAAACAGAACATCACCCACCCGCTGGCCATTGAGATGAGCCTCGTAAAGCCCCAGCGCAGTGACGAATAGACGGGCCTTGGCGACCGGCTTGTCCTGAAGTTTGAGCGTCTTACGCAAATAAGCAGAGGGACCTCCGATGTCCGGAATATTCACCCGGGCATACTGATCATATTTTCTTGTGAATCGTTGACCGTCCAACTCATACTCAATCATCAAGGGCTTAGGCTTATCCTTAGCAGGATCGCAACCGAGGTCCCTCGTGTGGACTTGTAGCCCCAGATAATCGTTTTTTACCATCGAAGCCACCGTTTCGGTAACGTCCGTCGCATAGTCATCCTTTCCGTAGATCGCGCGGATTATTTTCAACGAGGGTGGCGGAGTGTATCCCGTCCCTTCGACCCATTTCGCCTTCCAGTCCTCGGGCTTGAGAAGTCCCATCTCCCAGGAAGCGGGTTTGCTTTCGGAACTGGTTCCATCGCTGACCCACGTTTTCACTTTCCAGAAACACTGCTGGCGGCTTGTGAGCGGCTTGCCCCCATACTCGATGTGCGCAGTCGCATCCGACATCACCTTGCCACTGTCCCAGAGATCGCCTTGGCCCTTGGCAAGCAACTCAGGCGTCGAGGCGACCCATACCTGATAAGCCGTTTGTTTTTGTCCCCGGACCTCCGAAGCGGACCCGTCTTCAATGATCCAGCTCAAGCGCGGTTTCTCCGCATCAATGCCAAGAGGATTGACGAGATACTCGCAGCGCAGATGGGCGGGTTCGGTAGCGCAGAACGCCGCCAGCGGTACGAACAGTAGGGCAACAAGATAAAGGATGGACTTCATTACGGTCACATGGTTCTTAGGAGGGGGCTCTGGATGGGCGATCCCGACCTATAGCTTATTCCAGATGGACTTGAGTTGATAGGCCTTCAGGCTTTCGATGGTGGCATCGCCGCCCATAACCCGCACAACGACCTGATCCAGCGGCACGCCCATCTGCCCGCGGTTGTGCAGGAGATAGACGGCCCCGTGCTCGGCGAAGACCTCCACGGTTGGACGATCAACATAAAGGCGAAGGTCGAGCTTGCCGTCCTCCTTGTCGTAGGAAACCAACTTGCCCTTGCCGGTCACCAATTCCTTGGTGGCCAGATTGTAACTGATTTTATCGCCGCCCAACTGGACCTCGATCGTGGTGGGTTTGCTTCCTTTACTGTAGTCGATCGTCATGGCGATCTCGACCAACTCACACGGTTTTTTGAACTTCAGTGCGTTATCGCCCGTGTTGAGTTTCTGATCCTTGACGGCAAGAATCTCTTCATCCCGTAAAACCTCCAATTCCTTCACCGGATTGGCATAGCAGCGAATCCCGTCCTCTGTGGTTTTCAAGCTGAGTTCCAACGGGAGGGTGAATCCCTGATTGAAGGAGGTGTTCTTGTCCCTTTGAAACGTGCGCGCCCAGACCATGAAGATGGCGCGGCCATCAGGGGCATTGCTAAAGCACTGGCCGGCCTTGATTTCGCCCCCCATGATCAGGCGGGTCGCGGCATCATCCGGCTTGAAGGTTTTTCCGTCAAAAGTGCCCACCTGATACCGGGGGGTCGCGTCCATGAGCAGCCATTTCTTGTTCTTCGGATCGCCATCGACCGGCAGTTCCACGAACTCCGGGCACTCGTGATAGATCTCCTCGGTTTCGCTCTCTTTCGTCCATGTCTTGAGATCCTTGCTGGAATAGAAGGCCATTCTGCCAATCCACCCCTTGGGCTCCTTGACCTCATGCCCGCCATCATAGACGACGATGCACCAGGTCTTGGTGGGCTCATACCAGAATAGCTTCGGATCGCGGCCTTTGTGGGAGATGATCGGGTTGTAGTCGCGGAGCAACGTGAAGGACTTTCCGTTGTCGGCGGAATAGGCCAGCGACTCGCCGAAGTTTCCTCCCGCTTTGGGATCGCCGCCGCCGGTGTCGGTGATGGCCGCGATGATCGTCTTGGTATTGCCGGCCTGTTTGCCCAAAGTATTGTTGTGATCAACGGCTGCCCCACCCGAATACGCCTGGCCCAGAACCGCTGCAGGGTGGAGCTTTTCCTTCGGGAGCCCTTTGCCGAAGGTTCGGATCGCAATCGGCATTTCTTCCCAGTGGACGAGATCCTTGCTCACCGCGTGCCCCCAAAACATATTCGCGAATGCCGCGATCATGGGATTGCATTGCCAGAAGAGATGGTAAAGCCCGTCGGAATAAACCATCCCGTTGGGGTCGTTGTTCCAGCCGACACGCTGGCTGAAGTGAAACTGCGGGCGGCCTTTTTCAGTGTAAATCGGGACGCTGGATGAGATTTCATCCGAGCTCTTGATGAGCGCAGAGGCTCCCGGCCAACGATCCGCGGGACCGCTGTCGCAATAGATTTGGGCCTTCTTGCCCGCATATTCACTCACATCGATGCAGCCCCAGGCATCCACCGTTTCCGCCGATGGGGCCAGGAAAACGCCGAACTTGTAAGCGGTCACGCCATCGACATCCACCCGCACGGTGTTGCCACGATACCCGGGGCTGGGGCTCTGGACCGGAACAAGCAGATACTTGCCCGTGATTTCCAGTTCCCGGGGCGGGAGTGGCTCGGCTTTGGCCATGGGCCCTGCCATGAGCAGGGCGCAAAGCGTGGCGAGGATGAGATGGGGAGAGTAGACGAGTTGCATGATGGAGTTCTTAAAGGGTAGCGCCGTTTGATAAAATCACATCCCGATACCAGAAGGCGGAATCCTTGGGCGTGCGGACGAGTGTTTTTCCGTCCACGTGGACGAGTCCAAAGCGGTGCTTGTAGCCCTCCGCCCACTCGAAATTATCGAGGAACGACCAGTGGAAATATCCCCGGATGTCGCCCCCTTCAGCGGCAGCGCGGCTTAATTCGCGGAGGTATCGGGTGGTGAAGTCGATGCGGTGCGCATCGTGCACCCTGCCGTCAAGAGCGACCCAGTCGTGCCCGCTCATGCCGTTTTCAGTGATCACGATCGGAACTCCATAGCGTTCATGAAAAAAGCGCGGCCCCCAATAGAGAGCCTCCGGAGTCACCGGCCACCCAAAAAGGGTGCGCGGATAGCCCGGCCCCAATTGACTCTCGGTGCGGCAGACCACCTGCCCCTGCGCATCGCGGGTGTGGTGCCAGCCCGCTGCATATATGTTCATGCCGCAGAAATCCAAGGGCTGCTTGATGACCGCAAGATCGGCCTCCCAGTTCGCAGGAAGGTGCCTGGCCTGCGCCCGGACGTAGGCGTCCGGATACCGTCCGAGGAGGGCCGCATCATTCCAGACCGGCGCGCCAAGGGAGAAGTCGTCCGGGTCGGGCACGCCAAAGAGCCCATTTCTTGCGTGCTCCACGACTTCGGGATCGTTCGCATATTCCGCCGCCACGGCATGCACGCCGACCGCGGGGGCCCACCCGATGACCGGCGTCAGGGCGGCATGGGATCGCAGGATTTGCACGGCTTTCCCATGGGCCAGGAGAACATGGTGCGCGATGGTCACGATATCGGGGACGGGCAGCGCGAGCCCGGGGGCATTCGTCCCGGTTTTATGGCCGAAGGTCACGAAGATCTGCGGCTCATTGAGTGTCATCCAATGCTGCACCCGGTCGCCCAACTTGTCCGCGACCACAGCCGTATAATCAGCAAACCACGCCGGACTGTCGGCGTTCATCCAGCCGCCTTCGCGGTAAAGCGCCAGCGGATAATCCCAATGGAAAAGCGTCGCCCAAGGAGTGATGTTTTTGGCCAGCAACGCATCCACGAGCCGGTCGTAGAAATCCAGTCCGGCCGCGTTCACCCCTCCCCTGCCCTGTGGCATGATGCGGGGCCATGAGAGCGAGAATCGGTAGGCCTTCAGCCCGAGCTCCGACATCAGGGCGACATCGGATTCCATGCGGTGATAGTGATCGCAGGCCGTGTCGCCGTTGTCGGATTGGAACACTTTTCCCGGCGTATGGGAAAACTGATCCCAAACCGAGAGGCCTTTGCCGTCGGCTTCGAAAGCGCCTTCGACCTGGTAGGCGGCGGTCGCAGAGCCCCAGACGAAATCGGAGCGGAAGGATGTGCTGGAAGCGGGAGTGGTCATCGAAAGGGAGCGGAACGGCAATCGAGACCAAATGTAGCGGCTGCTCCCATAATTGCAAATATTTACATTGTTTCCCAATGATCCAAGACAATTTTTTCTCATCAGCACCTCACCGTTCCAGAAGCCAGGCGCTGGCGCGCACGTCGCAGTGAACCCAAAAACCGGGGAGGAACCACAACCGCAGGCGAAGCCGGAGATGGACGGCCACTATTTGTCCCAATGCCGCCGTCAAATGGCACGGAGAAACACGGATGAACCATGCCCGATGAAAACGGAGTCCCTCACCCCAAAGCGAGACGGGGTCGCAAAACGGTTCTCGGGTTCACGGCTGCAGGGTGAAGCGCAGCTTGAGGAAGCGCTTGCTGTTGCTCTCCATGGGCAGGGAATCGCGGACGGTGAAGACTGATGGCGTGTTGGTCACGGTCGCCGTGGTGTCGGTGCTCCAGGCACCCGGATCAGTGAGGGTGCCGGCGCTGAGGCCTTCGATGAGCACGTTGGTCACCGCCGGGTTGCGGCTCACGCTGAGTTGCAGATACATGCTTCCGCTGACTTCGACTTCCTTGTAGGTGATCGGGCTTGCACCAGGCGCCGTCGGGTTTTGACCGGTGGCGAATTCGATCACGTTGGCAAGGCTGTCGCCGTCCGGATCGCCCGTGGCGGTTTTGTCCGCGCCGGGAGCGAAGGTGAAGCCTGCAAGCCACGCATCGTAAGGTGGAAGCGTCGCATCCTGGATGGTTACGGTCGCCGAGGGATAGGCCGGATCGATGACATAGCCGGTTCCGGAGGCCACCGTGGCCACAAGGGTTTCATTGCCCTCAACGAGCGCATCGCTCAGCGGTGTAAGGGTGAGCGTCTTGGTGGTTTCGCCCGGAGCGAAGGTGACCGTGGCCGGCAAAGCCGTGTAGTCGAAGCCGCTGGTGGCCGAGCCGTTGTAGGTCAGGTTCACCGTCGTCGAGACATTGGTGATGACACTACGCGTCACGGTAAACGTGCCGGTGTCGGTGCCCGGTTCGGCGGCGGTCGCGTCGGTGGCCGCGATCTGGATCACGGGGTTGATCTGCGTGAGCTTGATGCTGGTGATCGAACCCGTGGCCGCCCGAGCGCTAAAACCGACAGCTCTGAAGTGCTGGGCCGAGGTGAATGGCACGTTGGACTGGCCTCCCATCGCCGTGCCAGTGGCAGAATCACCGGCGTAAACAGTCATATTGCCCCAATTGTTGGTGCCGTTGGCTGCTGACAGATCGAGCTTGATCGTAAAGGTTTGGGTGGTGTCCGGTACCGTGGAATTGGTCCGTGAGGGATTTGCATAGCCATTGCCGGTGGTGTCATAGTTGGGACCCCGGTTGACTTCGATCGTTGAGCGCCTCAGGAACCAAGCGGTTCCGCCATTAGCCTCCATATTCTGGGTAAGATTCGGTGTGGCACCGTCGAAGAATCCCGCGGTCACGAAGGTCCCCGTCGGTTTGGAGAGCGTGACGGTCAGCTCGTAAATCGCTCCATTGACGATGGCTGAGCCGAGCGGCACGTAGGCACTTTGGTGTGCGGTAGCGGTGTTAATGATGCCGTCGGCGGTGATCCCGGTTCCCGAAGCCGTCACCCAGGCCAGCGTGGGCGTGGCGGTTTTGAGCGTGCCGGCATCTACCACCGTGCCGTTGAGCGTGCTAGTTCCATCGTTGAAGGAGTGATTCAGCAGGGTGATGGCGAAACTATCGTCATCGGCGATCGTCACCGTCGCGGTATTGTTGGGCGAAGCAACAACATCATAGTTTGCACTTGCCGCGATTGTCACGACCGCCGCCTCGGACCCTTCGACGAATGGGTCATCAATCGGCGCCACCGTGAGCGTGGCCGTTGTCTCATTCGCGTTGAAACGCACCGTCGTTGGCAAGGTCTGGTAATCCCCGCCGTTACCGGCGCTGCCGGTGATGGCGACCGTGACATCCAAGGCGGCGGACGTATTCCCGCCAACGCGAGTCAGGGTGATGAGGCCGTTGTCGGTGGGCGTTTCGGACGCTGTCGCATCGGTTGCCGCAATGGAGATCGTTGGAGGGAGGACCGAGACATCATCGGCAATCGTCACCGTGGCCGCGTTAGCGGGCGAGGACGCGACGCTATAGGTTGAAGCGGGGGTGATGGTCGCGATGACGGTCTCCGCGCCTTCGAGGAGCAGATCGGGAGCCGGAACCACCGGCACGGTCACTGTCCCCTGGCCGGGAGCGAAGGTCACGGTGGTCGGTATCGCGTCGTAATCCGTACCGCTGGTGGCAGTGCCAGACAGCGCAAGCGTCACGTCCAAGGCACCGCCGGTATAACCGCTGCGCGTGAGGGTGAACTCGCCGTTCTCGAGGCCCGCTTCCGACGCATTAGAATCGGTGGCGGCGATCGAAACCGTCGCGGACGTGCCGACGAATTCCGGCAACATGCGCTTGAGCGTTAAGTTCGTGATCGCACTCGTTGCCCCCCAGACGCTGAAACCGACGGATCTGAAGTGCTGGGCGGAGGTGAAGGGCACGTTGGACTTGCCTCCCATCACCGCGCCGGTCGTGGAGTTTCCCGCATAAACAGTCATGCTCCCCCAGTTGTTGACGCCGTTGGCCGCCGACATGTCGAGCTTGATGGTAAAGATCTGGGTGCTGGCCGTCACACTGGAGTTGATGCGCGAGGGCGACGCATAGCCATTGCCAACGCCGTCATAGTTCAAGCCCCGGCTGACTTCGATGCTCCCGGCTTGTCGCCACAAGAACCAGCCTGTGCCGCCACCGCCATCCATGTTACTCGTAACCACGGGCGTGGCACTGTCGAAGAAACCGGCGGTCACAAACGTCCCCGTCGGCTTGGCGAGCGTCACGGTCAGTTCGTAAATCGCTCCGTTGGCGATGGCTGTGCCGAGCGGCACATACGCACTCTGTTTTGCGGTGCCGGTCGCAATGCTCCCGTTGGCTGTGATCAACGTGCCGGTATTCGTGACCCATGCCAATGTGGGCGTGGCGGTTTTGAGCGTCCCGCCATCCACCGGCGTGCCAGTGAGCGTGCCCGTGCCTTCATTAAAAGTGTGGTCGATCAGCGTTGCATTGGCCGTGGCCGAGACGATGAGCGTCACCGTTGCGTTGCCGGAGTAGGCCGCCCCGTCATGAGCCCGGAAGGTAAACGTATCGTTGCCGGTGAAGCCCGCGTTCGGGGTATAGACGACATTCGGCGCAAATCCCGAGAGCGTGCCACTCGACGGCGGGGTCACCACCGAATACGTCAGATAGGCACTGTCCACATCGGTCGCAGTCAGCAACAGCGGCAACGGCGTGCTCTGCTGCACCAACGCCGTCTGATTGCTCGCAACCGGCGTGTTATTGACCGAAGTGACCGTGATATTGACGGTGGCAACAGCGGAATCCTGATAGCTATCATTGGCCTTGTAAGTAAAGCTGTCCGAACCGCTCCAGTTGGTGCCCGGAACATAGCTGACATTGGGCGCTGTTCCCGTCAAAGTGCCCTGCGTCGGCGACGTCACCACGCTGTAAGTGAGAGGATCGCTGTTTGCATCGGTGGCGGTGAGGGTGATGGGTTTGGTTGTATTTTCCGGCGTGCTGGTCGTGATGTTCGAGGCAACAGGCGCAGTGTTTGCCCGGATGTTGACCGTCACCGTGGAGACATTCGAATCCGACAGCCCGTCGTTGGCCTTGAACGTAAAGCTGTCCGGCCCCGAGTAGCCGGCATTGGGCGTATAGGTGGCAACCGCCCCGGATATCGTCACATTGCCGTTGGCAGGCTGGGAGACGATGCTATAGGTCAATGCTTGTAGCGCTTCGTCCGTCGCCACCAGAGCGATCCCCTTGGGGGTATTCATTGGGACATTCACCGTTTGGCTGCGGGCAACCGGAGCCCAATCCTTATCCAGCGGATAGCTTTCGAGGAAGTTCATTCCTTTGATCAGCTCCGGCGATTTGGTGGCCTCGTGCCCATGAACCGGCTTCAGCATCAGGGCCTGATATCCGCCGGGAATGTATTTATTATCATAGTAATCGTTCATGACCGTCGTGGTCGAACCATCATTCGTAGGATTCACCAGGGCAAAGCGCACATTGGCCTTTACGACTGGAAAGTCGCCTTCCCTGAAATATTCCCCACAGCTTTCGATGACTCCGCGGTATTGATTCGGCAAGTCCCATACGGAAATGAGCGCGCAGGATGCCCCCCCCGAGAACCCCGACACAAAGACGCGGGCAGGGTCAATGTTATAGTATTTTTTAATGATTTCGGTCGCGACTTGGGCCAATGAATTCCGGTAGCCAACAAAAACACTATTCCCTCCACCCTGGGCGCAGACGTAGATGATATCGCGCGTGTCCCAGGTTCTCTTCCAATCCTCCTGGATCGTGCTGAAGGCACTCCCCCATAACATGGACACTACGCCGTAGGTCTTGCTCGGATCAAAGTTGCTCGGCAAATAGATGTAAAAAGACGTTTTGGCTTTGTCAAAATGATGATTATAGGACGAAACCGGCAATTCCTCCGGACAATGAACCAGGCGCCCTGTGCCCGGCGTGATCGGCGGGGGCGTTCCGGGCGTGGTCCAGGGATTGCCTGCGACGACACTGTAACTAGGATTGTTTGGCAATGAGGGATTATCGGTAGAATACGTCACGTAGGCGGCCGATGCCACATCCATACCAAGCCCGCCACTCAGCAGAATGAGGAATGCGAGGGATTGATGGAATCTCATATTAATTAGCCTAAAGGGGAAAATGAGAATGAACCACGGATTGCACGGAGAGCACGGATACAGCATGTTACAGCAATATGTGATGCAAATAAGCATTGACCTCTGGGGTGAAGGATTCTGTTTTCATAAGGCATTGGTAATCCGTGTTTATCCGTGCAATTTGCCAACAGGGAAGAGACGGAATAGTGGCTGGCTGTGTCGCTTCGCTCCGCTGTGGTTCCAACTCGGTTTTTAGGATTAAGCCTTAATTTGGGTTATTGGAGATTATTTCTCAGGGTTGCAGAGTGAAGCGGAGGCGGAGGAAGCGTTTGCTGTTGCCTTCCATGGGAAGGGAATCACGCACGGTGAAGACCGATGACGTGTCCGTCACGATCACGGTGTTGACGGTGCTCCATGCGCCCGGGTCGGTGAGGGTGCCGGCGCTGAGGCCTTCGATGAGCACATTGGTCACCGCCGGGTTACGGCTCACGCTGATCCGCAGGTAGGTGCTGCCGTTCACCGTGGCCGGGCTGAGCTGGATCGGGTTGGCGTTGGACACCGTCGGATTCAGGCCGGTGGCGTATTCGATCACGTTGGCAAGGCCGTCGCCGTCCGGATCGCCGGTGGTGGTCTTGTCGGCGCCTTGAGCGAAGGTAAAGGCGCTCAGCCAGGCATCATAGGGAGGCGTGGCGTCCGCGATGGTCACCGTCGCGGTGTCGTTGGGCGAAGCAGCTCGGATGTAGCCCGTGCCGGCGACCACCGAGACATTCACCGTTTCGTTGCCCTCGACGAGCGCATCGCTGTATGGCGACACCATGAGTATCTTGCTGGTTTCAGCGGCGGCGAACGTCACCGTGGACGGCAAGGCGAGGTAGTCGACGCCATTGGTCGCGGTGCCGCTGATGGCAAGATTCACCGTCAGCGTTCCCGTACCCACTCCGTCGCGCGTCAGCGTGCAGGTGCCCGTGTCCGTGGCCGGGCCGGTCACCGGTTCGGCGGCGCCAGCGTCGGTCGCTGTAAACGAGACCGTCGTAACCTCATCGTCGGCGATGGTCACCGTGGCAGCCGATGGCGTGCCGATCGTATATAAGGTCCCGTTGGCCGCCAGCGTGGCGCTCACCGTTTCGAGCCCCTCGACCAACGCGTCGTCGGCCGGTGTCACCGTCAGCGTGGCGGTGTTGGTCCCGACTGTAACCGTCACACTCCCCGTCAGCGCCGTGTAATCAGCGGTGGGCGTAGCGGTGCCGCCAATGGTATAATTCACCGTGGTGTTGGCCGCGACGATCTTGCTCAGCGCAATCACAAAACGGCCTGTATCCACCGGATTCTCGGTCGCCCCGGCATCCGCCGCCGTGATCGTGGCTGCCGGGGTGTCGCTGGCCGCGATCACGACATTAACCACCGCCGTGTTTCCTGCATTATATTGATCTGTATTCAGCAGCGTCAGACTGGCCGTTTCTGCGACTTCGCCTAATTCATCATCAATCGGTGTGAGTGCCAGGGTGACCGAGGTCTGCCCCGCCGGTAGGACAATCGTGCCGGGCAGGTAATCATAATCGACTCCGTTGATCGCGGTGCTGCTCATTGTGTAACTGATGGTCAGATCACTGCTCGGGGCGGTGCTGGCGGTAAAGGTATATAACCCCGGATTGGTCGTGCCGCCGTCGGCCTCGGCCGCAGCGGCATCGGTGGCCGCAACGGTGATGGTCGGCACCTCATTGTCGCGAACCCACAGAGTCTGGGTGCGGGTATCACCAATATCATAGGTGGTTCCCGCTCCGATCAGTGTCATGATCACCGACTCGGCCCCTTCAACTAACGCATCGTCGATCGGGGTCACGATCACGTCCACGGTGGTGGAACCGGCCGGGATGGTAGCGGTGCCGCTCAGCGTGGTATAATCGGTGCCGTTGGTGGCAGAGCCTCCAACGATATAGCTGACCGCCAGCGGGGCCGTCACCGGCATCGCGGTCGTGACCACGCGGGTGATGCGGAAACTGCCGATATCTGCCGTCGGCTGTTCGATACAAGTGGCATCCGGCACCGTAATGTTCACATCCACCGCCTCGTCGTCGCGGAGCTCAATCGTACCGGTGTTCTGAGCATCCGCCGTGTATCCGGTGCCTGCGGCCAGCGCGAAGATAACGGTCTCCGTGCCCTCGACTGAAGCGTCATTGATCGGCGTCACCGTCACGGTGGTGGAACTGCTATTGGCGGCGATCGTAGCGGTGCCGCTCAACGTTGTATAATCGACCCCGTTGGTGGCCGTGCCGCTGATCGTATAATTAACCGTCAGCGCGGCGATGCGATTACCCAGTCGGCGCAGGGTGAACACGCCGGCATCGGGCGTGGCTTGCTCGATACACTTGCCGTCGGTCACCTCCACGCGAACCAGCTGGGTCGCCTCGTCATCATAGAGATTAACCGTGGCGGACGAAGTGACACCAATACTATAACCGCTGCCGACCAAGACTTTGAGGATGACCGTTTCATCCGCTTCGACTTCGCTGTCGTCGAGCGGGGTCACGGTGACCGTCGCCGAGGCCTGGCCGGCAGGGATGGTCACGGTGGCAGGCAATGCGATATAATCACCGCTGGCGGTCGCAGTGCCCGTTGTCTGCAGATTCACAGTGAGCGCTGCAGAAGTATCGCCGCTGCGGGTGAGCGTGAACGTGCCGGCGCCTTCACTCCTTGCGGGCTCCGACGCGGCGTTGTCGGTCGCTGCGACACTGACGACCGTGGGGCCGGAGCCATCGAGCAACGTAAGCGTGGCGGCGTTAGACGTTCCACGATTATAGACCGCTGCGTTGAGGGAAATGCTGGTCGTGAGCGTCTCGGGCGTCTCGGCCACGTTATCCTGCAGTGCGGATATATTAATCGTCGCCGTGGCCTGGCCCTGTGGAATCGTGATGCTGCCGCTCAGCCACGGTGTGCAATCAGACCCATTCGTGGCCGTGCCGGTCACGGTATAGGGGATGGTGCAAGAGCCCAAGCTGGTGATTCCCGTGCGGGTAAAGGTCAGCACCACGGCCGCCCCCCCCTCGGTGAGCGTGGTGGCGCTGGCGACCATCGAGACGTCCGGCAGATCATTGTCGGCAATCGTGATCGTGCCGCTGGTGGTGCCGCCCAAAAGATAGGTGCTGCCCGCGCTCAGGGTTAAGATCACGTCCTCGGTCCCCTCATAAATCGTGTCGTTGATCGGGGTGATCACCGTCCAGGCCGTGGAACTTCCCACGGCGAAGGTCGCGCTGCCGGTCAACGTGCTATAATCGGTCCCATTGATGGAATTACCCCCGAGGGTGTAATTCACCGTGAGCGCAGCGGCGGTCGAGCCGTTACGGGTGAGCATAAAAATGCCGGTGTTAGAGCCGACTTCGGCACAAGAGTTGTCATTCACCGCGAGGGTCACCGTCGGCAGGTCATTGTCGGTGATCGTAACCTTTGCCGTCGAAGGAGTCGCGGCAAAGGTGGTGAATGTCACCGTCTCGGCGGGGTCCACCTCGGCATCATTTACCGGGACTACCGTCAGCGTCGCCGTGGCGGAGCCGGCATTGAAATGGACGAGGGGGGAAAGTGCCGCGTAATCGACTCCGTTGGTGGCGGTGCCTCCGATCGAGACAAGGACATCCAGCGCCGACGTGGTCGGCGCGGTGCGAGTCAAGGTGAACACGCCGTTGTTCGTAGCCGTTTCCGTCGCAACCGAATCCGTCGCAACCACCGTAATCGTTGGCGCCCCCAACGCCACGATGGCCGCATTCACCGTATCGGTCGCCGTGCCCCCGTTGTTGTCGGTCACCGTCAACGTGAGCGTATGTACACCGATGGCCAGGCTGACCGTGGGCGTGCTGCCGGTGGCAATCGTCGTCGCCCCTTCCGTCCAAACATAGGCGGTGAGTGTGCCGTCCCCATCCGCCGAGCCAGAGCCATTCAAAGTAACACCCTGCAGGCCACCACCATCGGAATCATCGACGGATTGATCCACGCCGGCATTGGCCACCGGCACTTGATTGTCCGTCGCCACGTTGATCGCAACCGTCGCCACCGATGCTGAAACCGCACCGGAGTTATCCGCAGCCTGGAAAGTAAAGCTATCCGCGCCGGTATAATCACCCGCCGGAGTATAGGTGAGATCCGGCGCCGTCCCGGCCAGCGAACCGTGGACCGGACCGGTAGCCACCGTGTAAGTCAGGGCATCGCCATTCACATCCACGGCGGCCAGCGTGATACTCCGGGCGGTATTCTTGAACACGCTTACCGACTGCGGGGTCGGCACCGGCGGGAGATTATGATTAATTTCATAAGCGCCCAGGGTGCGCAACGTGACCGGAAGCGGGGTGCCCCAATAATCGCGGATATTGGCGGTGCCGAGGGTGCCAACTGCGGCATCGGCAATGGCCACGCCGGTCCCAATCGCCGGCGAGGCGTCCGTCAATTTATAATCCTCCGCGGTAATGCCTCCGGCATTGACCAACAAAGGATCGACAAAAATATCCGTGGCACTTACCGGCAGGCCGCCGGGAAAATTCCCGTACCAGAGATTGCCGTTAAAGTTGCCCGGATTGGTGCCTGCGGTCTCCGTATTGATGAGCTCTCCCTCAATCATGAATATATTATTCCGGATCGACTGGCCGGGATTGGCAGCTTGAATAACAAGCGTGGTCGTCATCCCCGACTTCACGTACACCGTGTTGTTATAAACATTCACATTGGTGCTGCCGCCTAGAATGAAAAACATCTTCCCGCCCGGAGCCCCGGCATTAATGCGGGCGCCGTCGTTTACGCTGACATTGTAGCGATAGGTGATATTATTGCACGTGTCCAGCACTTCGCAAAACCCGCCCTCATTGTCGAAGCTAAAGTTATACTGAACGAGCACATTGTCGTTATATAAATCCACGTGCATGCCACAGGAGTCCGCGATACCGCGGGAGTGCATGAACTGGTTATTCTGGACAGTCACATTTCGACAGTAGTAAGGCCAATAGCCACTGCCGCGATTCCACATCCTGGGCTCTCCCTGATAGCCGCTCCAGTCCATCACATTGTTTTCGAGTAACACCCCGTCGCATTTTGCGGTCATCGCGCCGGAACCACCGGTTTGGTAAAAGGTATTACCGCGAACCATGATGTTTTTGTGATAAAAGTAGTCCGTATTGCGCGAACCTTGTGATTCGACCACAAATCCGAATCGGTAAAGAAAGCTAATATAGCAATCCTCCAGTCGAACATCGTCATAATAGGTGTCCGTATTCGTGCCGGCACTCAACACACTGATGCCATGACTATCCGGGGTCTTGGTCACCCCATTCACGGTCACGGCATTGCAGGTTTCAGGAAAAATATTGTGAATATACAGATTCTTGAAATAGATATGACTGCGAACACCGGCGCTATTACTTAAGACGTAAATCCCGTAGCGCTTAAATGCGGATGCAGCGTCCCAAACAGGGTTGTCCCAAATAGAGCCGGCAACAAAGCCCTTGGTCGGCCCGCCATCATTGACGATTTCGAGGTTATTCAATTCCCAATAGGACGTATTTAAAAGCAACACCGCCGACTCGTAGCCGCCGCCATCGATTTTTGGTTTATTCCCCGTGCCATATTGATCCACCACGATCGGCAAGGCCGCGCTCCCGTTGCCCTTCAACTGCACCCGCCCGGTCCAGACCCCGCCCGCCTTGAAATAAAGGTGATCGCCCGGGGCGAACGTCTTCGCCGTCACCTTGTCCAGCGTCTTCCAGGCTGCGCCCGTCGAGGTGCCTGCATTGGCGTCGCTGCCGCCCGTGTCGTCCACGTAGTAGTCGGTGGCCATCGCGGTCGGAAGAACCGCCGCCAGCGAAAGAACGAGAGCACAGAGGCTTCGCCACGGGGAGGGGAATGAATCGATTTTTTGGGGCATCGGAGAATGAGGGGAGAGGTCGGGAAGGACCATGTAAATATATACATCTTTCGCTGTGAATCAAAGTTAAAGTTGTTTGGAGTTGCCCAAGGCCGTGGGCCGGGGAGGAACCACAATCGCAGGCGGAGCCGGAGATGGACGGCCACTATTTGTCCCAATGCCGCCGTCAAATGGCACGGAGAGACACGGATACAGCATGTTACAGCAATATTTGATGCAAACGAGCATCCCCCTGTGGGGTGAAGGACTCCGTTTTCATGCCGGAGGGCGGGGGCTGTCCGGGTTTGCGGAGAGGCGGGCACGGGCGGCGGCGATCACCGCTTCGCTGGCGCGGAAATTCGTGGTTGTCATCAGCAGGCTAAGCCCGGCTTCGAAGTCGGCCATTCCGCGCAGGGCCGCCTCCACGAGGACGCCCAGCGTGCCGGTGACGGGCAGTCCGAGGCGCGCCGCGACCAGGCGGCCGCGCTTTTCATCCATTAGAAGCAGGTCGGCTTGCACTTGCCGGGCCAGGCTTCGATGGGCAGTGTCTGCGACTCTGCCAATACGTCAGTGACACGCAGCCACGCAGGAGCAGAGGCTGCCCATTGGCGCAGCCTGGCGGGCGCGTGGGCATGAAGGCACTCGGCCAGCACCTCAGGCGGGCAGAACACTTCCCCAAACAAGGCAGGCAGCCAGTCGAGCCCGCCGATCACCTCAAGATAGCGCAGAGGCGTGGTGTCGCTGACGACAATCATGCCCGGCACAGCCGGTCAAGTGTCGCCAGATCAGATTCCAGATCCTCCACGGTGGCGCCGGGCCAAACGCCACGCGCGGCGAGAAAGTCCTCAGCCTCCCAGCGAGAGGTGTGGCCGAGCAGGTTGCCCACTTGCGCACAAGAGAACTTGCCGCTGCGGTAGCCTTCGACAGCGAGGCTCTCCAAAGCGGCTCGGGAAAGATCATCCCAAGCGTTCCGCAGTGTGGCGGCCGCTCGGTCGGGAAGCTGAAAGGTCACAGTCATGATATGAAACAATAGAGGATGGAGGCGAACTTGGCAACTCTGACGGGCACCTCATCAGCATGGGCGGGAGGCGGCGTCCGGCCGACATGCCGGGGAGAGGAGTGCCCGGACTCTCTTGCTTGCCCATCTGTTCCATCCGTGCTCATCCGTTTGATTTGCCAACAGGGAAGAGACGTAATAGTGGTTGGCTGTGTCGCTTCGCTCCGCTGTGGTTAATTCCCCACTCCCCTAAAAACAAAGCGGGCGATGCCCCCAAGACATCGCCCGCTACCCCCAAAGTTTTTGTTGATGGATTAGGAATTCCTGCGGCGGCGGAGCAAGATCAGCGCGGCGAGACCACCGAGCACCATGGCGTAGGTGGAAGGCTCGGGGATGACCGTGTAACTGATGAAAAGTTTATCGAGATTACCCGCCCCACCTTGAGCAATGGAGAAGGTGCCTGTGGTGGTGTTCTGAAAGTTGTCTGCGAAGGCGAACTTGTTGGCGGCAAAGCCGGTGATGTCCGCACCCGCATCCACAAACAACCAGCTGTAGCTCGTGGTATCCACGAAGTTAAGAGCCAAACCGGCCACCTGGCCGGCGGTCAGGGTGGTCAGGTCGATGGTGAACTGGCCGACACCCGCCGTGATGTCCAGGGTGGTGGGATTGAGCAAATCCCAGCCGTTGGTGGTGGAACCCGCAGTGCCAGTGGCATCGTTGATTTCAAACTTGAAGGTGCCGCTGTTCGCCCACGTAGTTGCGCCGGCAGACATGTCGCCGGTGCTGTTGCCTGGTGAAAGCGTCTGGTTGGCGCCGATGGTGAGAGTCTGTCCGCCCAGGTTGGATCCCCCGACGGTGCCGGAGGTGAAGGCAAGCGTTCCGGTGAAATTGCCACCGTTGTTCCTGAAAGTTCCGCCGTTGACGTTGACCGTTTGCCCAGATCCCCAACCTGCCGCGTTGGTGTAGTTCAGGGTTCCCGTATTGACATTGAAGCTCCCGGAATTTGCACTCGTTCCGGAGATCAGCAGCGTGCCGCCGGAGACCGTGATGGTGCCGTTGTAGGTGTTGGTGCCGGAGAGGATCTGAGTGCCTGCACCCGATTTATTCAGGGCCATGGCTCCCGAGCCCAAGTTGGCGATGGCGCCGGAGTAGGAGTTGGTCACGCCAGTTCCGGGATTGAGGGTGAGGCTGGTCACGCCGGAGGTGCCTGAGGTGATGACCGAGGCGAGGTTCTTGCTGCCGATCAGGCCGCCGAGGGTCGGGGTGTTGGTGCTGCTGAGGGCGATGGTGCCTGAACCTGCGGTGTCCACCGCGCTGTTTTGCAGCGCGAGGTTGTTGGTCAGGGTGATGTTGCCTTGGTTGACGATGGTGTTGCCGGTGAAGGTGTTGTTACCGCCGAGGGTGACAGTGCCGGTGCCGGACTTGGTCAGGCCGGTGGAGCCGGCGGTGCTGTCGGCGATCACGGCGTTAATGGTCACACCGGCGGAGCCTGTTCCATTCTGGATGATCACCAGATCTTTGCCGGCAACCGTGGCGGCGCTCGTGAGGGTGCCGTTCCTCATCGTAAAACCACCGGTGCCGCTGACGTTCGATGTGCTCAAAATGCCACCCGTAGTCAGCGTGTTCCCGCCGAGATTGATGGTGCGGGCGGTAGTCGAATTGTTCCGGATGCTGGTGCTGGTCGCGTTCGCAGCCAGGGTCGTGTTGGTGTTCAAATCCGCATTGCCGGTGATGGTTGTTGCGTTGGTGGTCGTGTAGCCGCTAAGCGTCGAAAGTCCGACGATCGCCGTGTTACCCGCATTCTTGGCCGCCCAGTCAATCTGAGTGCCGCTGATGCCTCCCGTCGCATAGGCCACGCCGCTGGCGGTCAGGATCGTTGAGGCGGTGCCAGTGCTGGTCAGAATGCTGTTCGAGGCGCTATTGGTGTTGAAATACACCGTCGAGCCGACGTTGCGGGTGATGCCACCCAGGTTGATAGCCGTGCCGCTGCCGGTGTTAAGATTGGCCTTCACTTCAGAGGCGCCGGCGTTGAGGGTCGTGCTGGCGAAGGTCTGGCTGCTGAGCGTGGTGGTAGTGGCGGCGGCGGCAAAATCCGTGCCGGTGGCGGCCGGAGTGGTGGAGGACGCAACAATCACGCCAGTTCCGTCAATTCTTACCACGTAGGAGCCTGCGCTGATGCCCGTGGCGGTGATCGGTTGACCGACCACGACGGCGGGGGCCACCGCAAAAGTCAGCCTCACCTGGCCTGACGGGAGTCCGGCGGTGGTGATGCCTGTCCAAGATGTGTTTGCCACCGCCGCCTTGTTTGACGCCCCCTGCACCTCCAGTGTGCCGCCGCCCAATTGCAGGTCGGCCGCAGGGTTGACTTTATTGGTTTGGTTGCCCGAGCCCGTGGCCAGTCCACTGGAAAAGTCCACGTAGAGCTTTCCTCCGGTGTTGGCGATGTAGTCTCCACTGGATGCAAAGCTGCCGGTGAGGGCAAGAACGCCCTTGGAAACGGTGGTGGTGCCGGTGTAGGTATTGACGCCGTTGAGGTTGAGCTGCGCGCTATGGCCCTTGCTGACATTCACCACGTTCGAGCCGATGTTCATATTCACGACGCCCCAAGTGGCGCTGCCCGTTCCGCCATAGGTCAGGTTGCCGGTGTGGTTGATTGAGCCGAGGTTGGAGACGAAACCGCTGGATTGCACCATGAGGGTGCCAACGGTGGCGTTGTTGTTAATGACCAGGTCGCCTGTGCCGGTTGTATTTCCAATTTTCAGCGCGCGGCCGGTGCCGGCGGTCATGTCGTTGGTGAGGGTGGTGCCGGCGCTGTTGACCACGATGTTGCTGACGGTCGTGGTGGAACCGCTGCTACCCGATCCCATGGTCAAGCTCGTGACGTTGCTCCCCATGGTGGTGATAATTGTAGTGGTCTCTGCGATGTTGGTAGCGTTGAGAACCGTGATCGTGCCGGTGTTGTTGGCACTGGTGAGGGTGATGTTTTTGATGGCATTCAGCGTCAGGTTGCTGGCGCCCGTGATGTTGCCGCCGACGGTAAGAGCGCCGGCGCCGGTGCTGTTGTTAGTGATCGCGATGTTGGCTGCACCGAGGGAGACCGCGCCGGTGCCGGTGTTCCATGAGGCCCCGGTGGAGGCATAGGTTAAATCGCTGTTTAATGCATAGCCGGTGACCGTGCTGGTCGTGGCGGTGCCGGCAGCACCACCTAAAAAGCTGCCGCCATTGACGGTCACGTTGCCGGAACCCAACGACCCGGTATTGCCAAAAGACACCGTGCCGGCGTTGAGCGTGAGGCCTCCGGTGAAGGTGTTGTTGCTGCTCGACCCGATGGCCAGGGTGCCGGTGCCGTTTTTGGTGATGGCCGTGGTCGCCCCGCCCGTGTTGTTGCTGATCACCCCGCTGAGGGTGGTGTTGCCCGTGCCGTCAATCGTGAGGATTTTGGCGGTGGTGTTGTCGGCGTTGGTGATGGTGCCGGTGACCGTGAGAAGGCTGTTGTCGTTGTTGATCCAGCTCTGGCTGGCCCCGAGGGCGAACTTGGCGGAGCCGGTGCTCACCGCGCCGGAGCCGCTGTTCATCTGGATGCCGGTGCCCGAAATGCCGTTGAGGGTGAGGGTTGATGCTCCCGTGCCGAAGGTGATGCCGCCGGTATTGCCCGCATCGAAAAGGAGCTGGCCGATGGTCATGTTCCCGTTGGCGGTCGGCGGGGTGGTGTAGGTGGCGGCGTTCCAGCGGGCGATGTCCGCGCCGGTGGGAACCGTGCCGCCCCAGTTGGCTGGCGTGCCGGTCATGTTGCCGTTGGTCGCACCCGACCAGTCAGACGTGGCGGCGTGTGCGGAGGGCAGGGTCGCGAGGAGGGCGACAGTTGCGAGGCCGGGGAGGATCTTCGAGCGGATCGAAGAGAGTAGGATCGGGGCGGTGTTTTTCATACGGTTCTGTTTGGAGTTTTTCTGGCGGGTCTTGGTTGGGAGAGGATTGGACATGGGAGGAAGTTGGTTCGTGCGTTGGGTAAACTTAAACTACGGAAAGCGGGAATGTCAGGGAGTTCTGTGTGACAAAACTGATTTTTCGAGCGACGGATTTTTGGTCCATAAAATCGGGTCGGCGGGGTGTGCAATTGGAGTCAGTCTCATCCCTCTAACATTTTAGAGCGGGACCGCAAGAAAAAAATGCAGATGTTTACATTTTTTTGGGGAACGCAGAGTCGCGGGCGCGCCGGGGGAACCACGGACCCGAGCTGAAAACCGAGGAGGAACCACGGATGGTGCCTGCCGGCACTGGCGGCTTCATGGGCGGTAGGATCGTGCGGCGCCGCTCACGGGATCGACTTGGATGGTGGCAAAGTTGGCGGGGGGCGAGGACGCCGACGCGCCGGCGGTGGCGGCGTGGAGGGTGACGAACCACTTGTTTCCCGAAGCGAGGCCGGTCGAGCCATCCGGGCGGAACTGAAACGCCTTGGCGGTATAGCTTGTCCCGATTCCGGGCAGGCTGATTTGGGGGTCCTGCGCGGTCCACGCCTTGTCGGCCAGGCCCAGCAGGCTCGAATTCGCGGCCGCCTCGTTGAGGACGACCGAGGCCGGCAGTTTGGCGAGACGGCCGAACGGCTTTACGGAGTTGTCCTCATTGATGACGAACGTCTGGAGGGCGCAGAAGGTGGAGTCGCTGCCCAGCGCATCCGGGTTGTCGAACTTGTAGAGCCTGACTTCGACACGGCGGTTGCGGGCGATGGCCGTCTGCCTTGCCAAAGCGAACTGCTGCACCAGGGTCTGCTCCGCGCGGGTGACTTCGTTGCCCCGCAGGAGGGAGCTGACCGCAGGCGCGGCGAATGTCGCCAGCAGCGCGAAGAGAGCGATCACCACCAACAACTCGATGAGCGAGAAGGCGCAGGCGTCACGCGCGGTGGCCATGGGCACCTTCGACAGACGGAATGGGCGGTGCGAACTCATCACAGGATCAGGGTGCGAACTTGCGGGCTTGAACGACCCGGAACCGGTAGTAGTCGTCAATGTTCGCGCCGGAAGTGGTGGCAAAATCGGGCAGGCGGGGGTCGTTCGGGTCGATGTAGCGCTCGATGAGCGACGAGCCGCGGGATTCGCTGAGAACGGTGTCCCGGGCCTCGTCCCATTGATTGGCCGCGGTCGAGGGGTTTTTCTTCAGCACCTGCACCCGGTAGTGAACGGTGTAGCTGTTCGATTTGGTCGTGAGCTTGGGATAGATGCGGGCGTAGGGGCGTTCCTTCGAATTTTCGCCGGTATAGGTGTAGCCGGTCCACCAGTTCGCCATGGTGGAGTAGGTGGCCCCGGCTGCAATCGGCACGAGCGGGATGGAGCAGATCTCGGCGGCGGAACGGAAGATGTTGTTGGCGGCGAAACGGTTTTCAAAGCCCTCGAGGGTCCCGCCACTGGTGCTCAGATTCAGGGGAAAACGGGTCATGTTGGCGGCTGTGGTGCCGTTGTTGTATGGGGCAGCACGCATCGTATCCCAATGTTTTCTACGCCAGTTACCAGAGGGCAAGGGGGGTAGGTTGAACGGTGGTGGACATGGAAGGTTGTTGGATATGGCCGTGAGTCTTTCGGTGTGCAGCGCGGCCTCAACCGCCGTCGTCCGCTTGATGTAGCTGAAGGGCGCGATCTGGTAGTTCATGTTGATGCGGCCCGCCGTGGAGAGCGGCTCGCTGATGGCATACGGCTCGACCACCGGCATGTTGAACAGATCGAGCAGCAGGTAGTCGGGCGGATTCGCAAGACCCGCATGCCCTGCCGCAGTGAGGGCCTCTGGACGGAAAAGCAGGGTCTGCCAGGGCGTTCCGGCCATCACGCCCGTGGGGAGCGAGCCCATGATCCCTGCAGAGGATACCAGACGGTTTGGCGAGAAATAGCCCGGTCCAAGGACTCCCATGTCGGCATCCTGACCCAAGGTAAAATACGGTTGGTCGCCGGTCGCGGCTTGAGTCGTAGAAACTCCCTCGTCGGCAAAACCAATGAAAGGGCCGTCGGGATAGACTCCGTAGCCATTGTCAAAATCTCCGGTGCCGGTGATCCCGCTGGTAATCAAGTCACCGTTGGCCCAAAAATTAATGGCTGAGGGAAAAGGAGTGACAAAAGTGGAGGAACTTGAGTTGTAATAGCCGCTGTGGAGCATACTTGCGCCCGGAAAAACCTGTCCCGCCCCCGTATTCTGCATGAAGGCATGAGCATTGGTCATATTGGCAGTTGAATTATCCGTGTAGTAAGGATGTTTTCCGAATACAACAGGGCCTGCCGTCGCATCATAGTCTCCCCGGGCAGCTGCCAGACGGTAATCTCCCGAAGTGATTTGGACACTGCGCACGAGGTTTCCCGGATTGATCGTAGTCGGCACGTTCGTCGGCGCCGGCAAACCCGCGACGTCGGGAAAACGGATATTGCTGATTTGTTGAACCTGCGCGCCTTTATAGGAAGCGGTGATGGTAAGATTCCCGCCCGTGAAGTCGAAGGCGCTGCCCGTGAATGGCGCGGCGGCACTTGAACCGGCACCACTGAGCCATACAAAGGATTGGCGGCCTCCCAGGCTCGGATTCGCTACGACGGTAGCGGAGTTAGAATAGTTTGCGGGGTCCAAAGCACTGGTAAAAATAGGAACCGAGCTGCCGGCGGGCGGCCATTTCCATTGAAACCCGTTTGTTAACCCTGTGACCCTGATTGTATAGGAGCCCGGGGCGGGGAGAACTTGAGGGTAACCATGCCCGGGAACGAAGGTTTCCAAAACAAGTCTGGCAGAATAAGTAGGAGGGATGCCAGGAGGGGTGCCAGCGGCATTCTGAGCAAAGATCAGGCCCGCCTTCGTGACAACCGGCATGCGCCCGAATCCACGGGTGCCACTGGCGCCGTCCGTGGGCATGACAAGGCCGTCGGCGCTGAAGTAGTTGGCGGGAACAACCCCCTGAGACGTGTCTTGCAGATTGATACAGCGGATGTAGTCGAAGATCTCGGTGGTGATCTGCTCGGCATCCGCGCCATATTTGCCAAGAATGCCCGAGGACCCGCCGAAGCCGGGGACGGCCTTGGTGGTCAGATCCCGGAAATAGGTCAGCAACTGCTGATTGCGGGAAAGATTGTAGTCCGCCGTCGGGCTGTCGGGATTGGATCTCTGGAAGTAGTAGGGAAAGCCGCCAACCGTGCCACAGAAGGCGATGACCTTGTCGAAGGGGCTGCGTTTCGCTGCGTTGGAGTTGATCGGCCAGCAGAGCAGCCGGGGGGAATTGAAGAGCGTGACGTCCGGGGCCCGGCTCGAGGCGGTGATGAAGAAGGCGGCCTTTCTCACATCCGCCTGGCTGAGTTTATACCCCGAAGTGGTCGGCGGGTTGATGGTGCGGTCTGTGCCGGTGGAGGTCGGGGCGAAAAGAAACTCATCCACGCTGCCGTAGAGGCGGTTTCTGGTCGCGGGAACAGTGGTCGAGGAAGTCGTAATCCGCCTGCCCCAGAACGATCCCAGAGTGGCGCTCGTGCCTGTATAGCGGGGCAACATGCTCGTGATGTCATACATGTTGTTTTGCGTGAGTCCGTTCTTGAACACGCCCGCAAAAGAGACCGTGCCCGGATGGCCGGGATAGCGCTGATATTCCCCGGCGGATGGCTGGCTGTAGGCGAGGTTTTTATCCTGTGGTGAGGCCACGACCGGAGTGTCCCAGTAGTTGGCGGGCAGCGGAAACGTGTAAGGCTCTCTATATGTCGCCGTCCAATTATACCCCGAGTTGGTATTAAAATCCCACGGCGCGCCGCAGGCGGTGTTGATGTTGATCTTGCTGGTCTCGTCATCGGTCCAAAAAGCGATGCGGCCGACGATCGGGTTGGTCGCGGTGGCAGCGGCGACCGTGGCGGTGGTGCCGGTTCCCGAGGAGGCGGCGAGCGTGCCGTCCTTGAGCACGTAGATCCAACGGGCCGGCATGGGGGCAGTATTGGTCGTTCCCGTGGTCGGCGCACCGCTGATGCTGAATCCCTGAACCGAGCCCACCGCCGTCGGGTCCACGATCGGGTAAACATCCACGTCCCTCTCATCCTTCACCGGCGCATTGAGGTCGGTGAAGTGGGCGGTGTCGGCCGCCCAGGACGCAGGGACATCGGTAGCGAAATTGGGTGTTCCACTCTCGACCAGGCTCGCTGCCGAGTAGAGCTTGAAGGTCTGATAGGCCGAGCCGCTAGTGTCGAATGTGCGGACGGCCCCGGGCTGCGAGGCCCAGGCGAGGCGGTCCGCAGCGGATGTGCTGCCAGCCTTGAACCCCTTGGTGGCCTCAACGATCTGCCCCATCACGAGGTTCACCGCCGAGTCGGCCAGCTGCTTGGCCCTGGCATCGTTGGAATAAACGGCCGAACTTCCCGCGTCGCTCGTCACCGTGCTGAAAAACGCAACAACAAGTCCTGTCAGGAGGACGAGCATGGCCAGCACAATCACGAGGGCCATGCCGCCTTCGCAATGCAAAATGCGAAATGGGGAATGCGAAATGGGGCGGGCTGATTGGATATTGGGAATCGGGGAGGGCGATTTCATATCAGTTCCGGCTCCATTTGGCGCCGTGGATCGGGACGCTTGCGGTAAAGATGCGGTAGTTGACGCGCTGCTTTGGGTCGAATTCACCCCCCAACTGCCGACGCAACCATCCCAAATCCTCCTCGTATTTTGAAGGATCGGTGAACCACTGAGGCTGAATGGGGTCGGGCATCGTGGTGCCATAAGCGGCGGCCAACCGAGCCGCCGAGGCCTCGTCGATGGCGACCATCGTGACTTGAATGTAGGGCGGGAGCTGGTGCTCCGAAAATGGCTGGGTTGAGGCCGAGCCGTCCGGCGCGGTGTCATATTGGAAATCCGTGGTCAGCGCCGAGTTCGAGGGATCCTTGGGGAGAAAAATGAGGGCGATGATGTTCTCGGCCAGGACGCGCGACGATCGGTTGGCCTGGCCCAGAGGATCTTGAAACCAGGTCAGACCGCTGTATGTCGAGTTACCCGAGGTGTATTTGTAAATACTCAGCTTCTCGGATGGCTCCATCATTTCGTAGAGCCGGAAGCGGTATTTTTCGGGCACACCGGCCGTATTGACCACATCTGGGCGAAGAGCGGCATCACTGCCGAACTCGATGAAATAGCCCCAGGTATTGAGCATGGACTCCATGCCGCCGTAGTCGGCCAAGCTGGCGGTGAATCCAAAGGGTGCCTGAAAAAAAATGGCCTGGGTGGTTGAGTTGATGCCGCCCGGCAGGATCACCGACGCCTGCCCGCAGCGGAATCGGAGTTCGGATTGCCGGAGATACTTCGTCGGCGTCGCCGGGCTGTCGTAGTCCCAATAGGTGTTCAGAGTGCCCTGGGAGAGGCGGCGGGTGATGGACTCAAATGCGACGCGGGCCCCGCGGAACTGTTCCGCCTTTCCCTGAGTCTGGCGGTAGGTCTTCTGGACCTGATCCGTCATCGACAGCATGAGAACAAGGAGCAGGGCCAGCACTGCAAAGGCGACGAGAACCTCGATGAGCGTGAATCCGGAAAGACATCGCCGCATGCCGAACGGCCGGGAGAGGACCGCGTGCGCAAACGGGCGGGCAAATTCGCGTGGCATGGCTGGCAAATGGCTCATGGGGCGGCTCACATCTTTGGGAGGAATGTCGAAAAGTCGTGAACGCTGGCGGCGGCGTTGGTGCTCGTGATCGGCATTTCACTTCCACCCGGGCTCTTGGCGACCTGCACACGGACCCTGGCCATGCTGGAGTTTGTGAATGATGCGCTGGAGGGAACTCCCACGCCCGTCTCCACCGTCACCTTGGCCACATAGATTGCCTGCGCCATGTTGGTCGAATCGCCCTCGTCCGTGAAGTAGAGCGGGGAGCCGGCCGGGGTTTGAAGACTTGTCAAATTCGTAAAATCGGTCTGCCGGGCCTTCGCAATGATCCCTTGCGCAATCTGGGCCGAAACAGACCGGTCCATCGAGCCACGGAAGGTATTCAGCCCGGTCGGAAGGAGCCCGAAAAGCGCGACCAGCGCAAAGGACACGACCCCCAGGGCGATTGTCACCTCAATGAGGCTGAATCCGCCGAACCGGGAAAGGCAGGGGATGCTCGGGGCAGTGGAGCGGGGAGAACTCATTGGATCGATGAGGGGTTAGAGGCTGCGCATGCTTTCAGCCCGCCGCGTCCCCGCTCTGAGCAACCCGCGCGCTGAGGGAAATACCCAACTCGTGGACTGCTTGGTGAGGCTGAAGGACATCATGCATGCAATTTAAAGCGTAAAGGGATTCTGTAAACACAATGTATTTTAAGAAGCCGATAATGCAAATCTTTACTTTTTAAAAGAATTTCCCCTTTCGCCCGGCAATGGCAATTAAAATCTCATGACAAAGAAATTTCACCACGGATGACACGGATGGAACAGATGGGCAGCCAAGGAGAGGGCGACCGGGACTGATTTTCCCTCCCAGCATTCTCCTGATTTTATCCGTGTTTATCCGTGTCTCCGTGGTTCAAAAACGGTTTCGGTTTTCGGGTGCCGTGGGCTCAGGCATCTACGAGGTGATGGTGTTTCGACGCACTCGCCGCGGCTTTTTCTCCGATGTAAAACTTCAGCCTTCTCCATTCTGAGGATGCCGACGCCCGTTTCTCGATTTCCTCGAGCAGAGCGCGCGCGGTTTCCGGGGCCACGTGCCCGACCTGGCAGATTTTCTGATGCTGCTCTTCCATCCACCCCTCGAACTGGCCGTCCTTATCGACTTTGTTCCAGAATTCGGCCAATGAGCCGCCGAGAATCAGAAACTTGAATCCCAGGAAAAGATCCGAAACGGCCATGAAGCTCACCAAATCGGTCATTCCTTTGGCGGCCACTGCGCCGCAGATCCCCTTTTTGTGGGCCCGTTCCAGTCTGCTGGCCGGATCCACCTTGAACTCGCAGCTTTGCTGGAACACGGTGACCGCGTCAAAGAAGCCGGCGATCCCCATGGTTTGGAGGGCGATCGCGGTGAGAGCACCGGCGCTTAGAAAACCGAACAGCCCCTCTGCGGTGAGAAACATGGCGGGCACCGCGATCAATGCCGCAAGGCCGAACAATCCCGCGATGATGCGCTTCAGTTCGGGATCGGGGTCGATTGTGAAAAAGGCCGATAGAAACCGGGGCACCTCTTTTCTCCTCCGTGCGAGGTAGTTTGCCGACTGGGTTGCTGCGGCGAGAAAGGAGGCGACGATTCGCCGGATGTCCGTGCTCACAAATCCCGCCATGGCGAGTGCTTCCCTGCCGGTTCGGGCCATTTCCTTCGGCGAGAGGAAGGATCGCAGCAGGACTCCCACGTTGGTCAGCCGTTCCATGTGCAGTTCGCTATGCCTTTCTCCGGGCTTCAGCTTGCCATTTTGAACGATGTTGGCAGCCCCGACGACCAGCAGGCCGAGAGCGATATTGGAAAACGCCAGGCTCGCCACCGACTGGGTCAGGAGCAGGATGGGAAAGTTGATGACCCAAGTGAGGCCCGCGAACCAAATGCTGGGCTGCCTGGTGTTTTTCCCGATCGTGAAATTGGAAATGGCGTTGGGGATGCAGCCCAAGGCAATAACCGTCCAGCCCAGGGCGTTGAAGAGCCGCTTGAGGTCGATGGTGGCATCGACACCGCCCTCCCTTACCTCGCATCGGTTGAAGCCATATTTGGCGAGGGCGGGGCCGCAAAACTCCATCAAATTCATCGCTTTTCGGGCCGTCCGCAGGTTTCCCGAATGGGGTTCGGAGACCTGAGCCGTATTCGCGGGGATGCTCTCGCCGGGATAGGACAGAGTCGTTTCCTTGACGGGCAGGAGACCACCGCAGACCCACAACAAGCCTGCAAGCAGACAGGGAATGGCCGCCACTCGTGGCGAAGTCCAAAAGGGCCGTTTTGGCGGTGGGGACAGGGCTACCATGGGTGTGGGATGCGCGTAACACTGTTCTTACGTGCGTTAACGATGCGGGGCGGCATGGGTTCGGCGTGGTGTTCCGGTTGCGAATATGACGCCGAACATCTCCGGCTCCATCCGCTGCCAACCTTGTTTCCGAACAGCACTTTATTGGGGGGGAGGTTGGGCCTTCTCGATCCGCTCCCGGGCACGTTGCACTTCAGGGGCCTTCATAAAAAGGCGCCAGAGCAGCCCGCTCCGGTGGTTCTCGATCATGGGCGCAATCGGCGCGAGTTCGATCCCGATGTATTTTTTCCCGACCCAGTTCTGAGTCGGGTTGAGTGCATTGTAAAACCCGTAGGCTCCCCAGAGCTGGCCACCGTAGTTCAGATACATCGACTCCATGCACGAAGTCACTGCTTCAGGCAGGTAGGGCATGCTGGAGAGGGCGGCCGTCGTGGCGATCGTGCCGTCGTCCTTTTCGCCAGGTTCGTTGGCACGGTAGCCCTTGGGAAAAAGGCTGGCTGCCTGGCCCCAGAGCGTATCATACCCCTTGAACTCGGCCGCCCGCGATTTGGCGTAGAGTTGCTGGATGCGGCAGGCGTCAGCAAAATGATCGAAGTAGGTTTTTCCGTCGTAGGTGATCTCTCTGGGATCGAACCCGATGTGCGAGTAATGCGCGAAGAACAAGGGCCAGCCAATCCCGCGTTCCAAAGTGTGCGTGATCCCGAAATCTTCCCGCGGCTTGCCAAGGCCCTGTTTGGGATCCATCCACCCGGTGTAGAAGCTCCGCGGGTCGATCGGATGGGTGTCCGATCCGATTCCAAGGATGTAAGGCATCATGGCCTCGTGAAATCCGCGGATCGGGATAACCTCGACGCCCTTGTCGTCCGGATGCCAGTGCCAGGCCATGACGGCCCCCCCCCTCCCCTCAAACATAAACTGATCCCACTCCACCCCCTCGATCAGACGGTTCGCGATATCGCGCAGTTCTACCTGCTCCGGGGAGCTGCCGTCGAAATACTCACGCAGAAGGATGACACCCTGAATGAGGAAAGCGGTTTCCACGAGATCCACCGAATTCTTCCATTTCCCGAAATTGAGGGTTTCTCCGGTCGCTCCGTTGATCCAATGCCCGAAGGCTCCCTTGTGCTTGTCTGCTTTGGTGTCCAGGAAGCGCAGCATGCGAAGGGCCAGCGCGAGGCCCTCCTCGCGCGGGATCCATCCGTGCTCGATCCCAACAATCAGATTGGCCATGCCCAGCCCCGAGGCCCCGATGGCACAGATGGGTTCCCGGTCAGCCGTCATCCATCCTGGGGTCCCCTCCGGCGCAAGGCCCGCCTCGGGATGCGCCATATCGAAGAAAAAGCGAATCGCACTTCGCTGGACATCTTCTGCGAGTTTCTCTCGCTCAAAGGGTAGGGTGGTCGCACTCACTGGAGGGGACCACCCGCCCGGCTCCCCGGAACTGAGCGCCCGCACCCGGTAGAAAAATTTCTTTCCCGCTTCGCCGACGAAGTCGCTGAAACGGCGAAGCTCGGGAGTCGGATTCGGCAAAGTGGCCCATGCCCCGCCTGCCGTGGCAGCGCGTTCAACCTCGTAACGCACGGCTTTTCCCTGGTTGGGCCAACTCAAATCCACCCGATGCATTCCGGGATGCGCCTGCACCTCGAGCGGACCACCCACCACGTGAGCCGGAGTCCCGGCGTGCGCTGCGAACGTCGTAAACGCCACGAGGGCCAGGCAAACGGAGATTCGCCGGAAAATGCCACGGACCCGTCTCTTAGTTTCAGGCTCGGCGGGGCAGGGATCAGCGGATGGGAGATACCGGGCGCGCCGATCCCCTCCGGGCGCGGCTTGTTTGCGGCACCTGTCGCCGGGCTCCGGGAGTTGAGGGATTTCAGGACGCTTCATGACGGGGGAAGATCTGAGGGTCTGCGGTTCACCCTGCTGGGATTTGAGGCCCATCGGCACCTTAGGGCTGACGGCCCTTCGTCAGAGTCAGGCTCTTGATCTCGCTCATCACCGGGGCGTCGGTCTCCTGAAACCGCTGCGCCGTAAAACCCACATAGTCGAACGGGTTATCCTCGGTGAACTTGGCCGAGAAGATCGGCTCCCCCGAGGCTGTGTCGCCGGCATAGACCGACATCGTTCCGAGGTTGTCAGATCCATTGAAACCCGTGAAATCCAGAACCGTGGTGAGTGTTTGCTCATCGCCCGCACCTGGCAACTGGTGTGGCGGCTGTTCTTTCGCCGTGAACCCCGGGCCGGCCGAGGCTTTCATTTCGCCTTTGGCCCGCCAATACCACCATGCAATCCCGTCCGTTTTGTCATGGGACCCGAGAACGTTCGGTTCGTTGACTGTGGAAGTGAAAAACCCTCCGGTTAGGATCGAGGTGTTCTCCGCATTGTTCACGATCACGATCTTGAGCGTGTAGATATCGTCCTTCCCCCCCTTGGTAATCGCCGAATTCAAACCGATAAAGGCCCTCTGGGACTTCTTTTTCTCGTCGCCCGCCCCAAGATTGATGACCCCATTGCGGTTCATATCCGTATCGCCTGCCGTCACCCATTCGAGAGACCCGGTCTGCAGGCTTCCCCCATCCACCTTCATCATGTTCAGCGACTCTGCGCCATCGTCAAAAGTGTGCTTGATCAGGGGGTCCTCTGCCGGAGAGTGCGCCGCACTCAGCAGCAAAAGTGCGCAAATGGCCAACAACTGGCGAGCCGACTGGAGCAGATCAGTGGGGGGAGGAGTTTCTCTCATATTTATGAAAATATTTGCACGACCCTAATCTCAAAGCAACAATAATTGGCAAGGAAGCGTGATCATGATGGTGACTTGGAAGCGGTGTGCCATGAACCCGGCAAAGCAGGAGGACTGCCCAAAAACTGAATGAAAGCAGAATAGGGCAAAATAGGACTGGCTGCAAGTGGGAAACCAATGTAAATATATACACCCGTCAATAGACGATCCCATGAAATCCCCTCTCACTTTCTGCGCAGCTCTGGTTTTATGTTTGGCGGCAGGGGCGGAAGCCGGGACGCGGCGTCCGAATGTCGTGGTGATCATGGCGGATGACCTCGGCTACGGGGACGTGGGCTATCGCGGCGGTCCAGACAGCGTGACTCCGAACATCGATACCCTCGGCCGCAACGGTGTTCAATTTTCCGCCGGATACGTCACCGCACCGGTCTGCGGTCCCAGCCGAGCGGGACTCTTGAGCGGGCTTTACCAAAACCGTTTTGGGTTTGAGGACAACCCCGGACCGTATCGGCGGAGTGAAGATGTGAAGATTGGGATTCCGAAGACGGTGAAGACCCTCCCGGAGCGCATGAAGGAACTGGGCTATGTGACCGGCTTCGTCGGCAAGAGCCACACCGGGGAAAATCCCGAGTTTCAACCGCTGAGCAGCGGGTTCGACGAGTATTTTGGATTCAACAACGGGGCTTCGAATTACCGCCCCGACGGGAAGTGGGGCACGAAGATGAACCAGCCAACCAATCCCATTTATCGCGGATCGGAGCAGGTCGAGGAGTCGGAATACCTGACCGACGCGTTCGGGCGCGAGGCGGTCGCCTTCATCGACCGGCATCGGGACAAGCCGTTTTTTCTCTACCTGCCGTTTAACGCGATCCACGGCCCGCAGCAGGCGACCGATCAGGATCTGGAGAAGTTCAAGGATGAGCCGGACAAGAAGCGCCAGCTGGCCCTCGCGATGACTTCCGCATTGGATCGCAATGTGGGACGTGTTCTGGAGGCTCTGCGCAAGAATGGACTCGAGGAGGATACGCTTGTGGTCTTCCTCAGCGACAACGGCGGGAAGCCGAAGGACAACGGATCGTTTAACACGCCGCTGCGGGGAGAGAAGACGCAGCTCTGGGACGGGGGGATCCGCGTCCCGTTCTGCCTGCAATGGCCGGCCAGGGTGAAGGGCGGGCGGAAACTCGATTTTCCTGTCATCAGTCTCGACCTCCTGCCCACCATCGTGTCGGCTGCCGGCGGATCAGTTGAAAAGGATCTCGACGGAGTGGATCTCCTTCCCTTCGTGTCGGGTGCCGCTGCGCCCGAGCGAATGCTGAAATGGCGATTTAACAGGGCCTGGGCGATCCGGGACAAGGAATGGAAGCTGATCCAGGCGAATGATGGGGAAGCACTACAACTCTTCCGGCTGGCGGAGGACATCAGCGAGACCCGCGACCTCGCTGCGGAACATCCCGAAATCGTCAAGCGCCTGCAGGCGGATTACGCCGCCTGGGATGCCACACTGATGCCGAAACTCTGGGGCTGGGATAAATCCTTCCCGGTTTTTGACGGCAAGGCGAAGGAGGAGTGAAGTCCATGAAAAGCACGACAAAGATCCTGATGGCTTTATTCACGGCAGCTTGCGCACTAGGTTCTTCCACTCCTGCCAAGGGCGCCGAGCTTCTGGTGAATGGCGGCTTCGAAAAGGGAACCGTCACCGAAGACAAGAGTCCCTCGTTTGCCTGTGAGGAATGGCGTCGTCTGCTTTTCAAGCCGACCGAGTGGAACTCGTGGCTGACGGATGGAAACCAGGATCCTGCGATTGGAAAAGACAATCAGGCGGTGGAATTCCGTTGGGGCGCGACGTTCATCGCCCAGTATTTCCGTGCGAAAGAAAACCTGCCTTACGCCATTTCGGTGGACACCCTGAACCCGGGCGCAGCAGACAGTCGCTGGCAGCCCTGCATCCAGGTGCAATGGGTGAACGCAGGCAATCAGCCGATCGGGGCGCCCGTGACCGTGGCGGAAACCGACAACGCCACGGCTCCACCGAAACAATGGAACCGCTTGAGCGGAAACGTAACGGCCCCGGCCGGCACCGCCTACGGGCGCCTTCTTCTGAGCGTCAACAACAAGGGGTCGGGCCAGATGTGGGTGTCCACGTATCTCGACAATGCCTCGGTGCAAGGCGAGCCCGGCACCCACAACCTGCCCCCCTCTTTCTCTGGTTCCCCCTATCCGATGACCCTCCCGACGATTCCAGAAAGCCGGGCGCTCCAGGATTCGCTCACACGTTATGCCGAGGACCAAGATGGAGATCCCCTCACCTTTTCCAAGGTCAGCGGCCCGGAGTGGCTGACCGTGAAGCCGGATGGCGCGCTGACGGGAACACCGGGATTCAGCGAAGCGGGAAACAACGCATTTGTCTTCAGCGTTTCGGACGGCCGGGGCGGCGCGGATACCCAGACGCTGACCATTCCCGTGGAGGGCATCCTGAAACTGGCCAACGTTTTCGATGACGACATGGTGCTCCAGCGGGAACAACCCCTGCCGGTATGGGGCCAGGCGTTGCCCAACGCCGCCGTGAAGGTGAAGATGAGCACCGGCGAGGAGGTCGAAACCACCTCCGACAATTCCGGCGCATGGTCGGTGATCCTGCCCGCCATGAAGGCTTCGCTGCAAGGACCCGTGACGATGAGCGTGACGAGCGGCACGCGGACGTTGACCCTTAAAAACCTCCTCGTGGGCGACGTGTGGCTGTGCTCCGGCCAATCCAACATGGCTTGGAGCATTGAAAATTCTGCCGACAGCAAGGAGATCATCGCCGGGGCCAACCACCCGAATGTGCGTCTGCTGAAGAGCCCGGACAAGGCAAGCCAGACCCCCTGGACCGAGTTGCCGGCCCGCGCGGAATGGGAGGTCTGCCAGCCATCCACCGCACCATCGTTCTCGGCCGTGGCCTATCACTTCGGGAACAAGGTGAACCGCGAGACCGGCATCCCGATCGGCCTCATTTTATCCAGCCAGGGCGGGACGCGGATCGAGCCGTGGACCGGCGGACCGCTCTACAACGCGAGGGTGCATCCCTACACGCGTCTCCCGATCAAGGGGGTGATCTGGTATCAGGGTGAGGCAAACATCGCCGACGGGGAGGCCTACACGGACAAGATGGTCAAGCTGGTGGGCGACTGGCGCAAGGTATGGAACCAGGAAACGCTTCCCTTCTACTTTGTCCAAGTCGCCCCGTTCGGTTATCCGAATAGCGACCAAGAGGCGCTACCCAAATTGTGGGAGGCCCAGACCAGGGCGATGGCGCTCATTCCCCACACCGGGATGGCCGTGATCAACGATGTCGGCAATGTGGAAAACATCCACCCGACCAACAAGGTTCCGGTCGGCGAACGCCTGGCCCGCTGGGCGCTGAACAAGACATACGGAAAAGCGGAAATCGCCTGTTCCGGCCCGATCGCCCGCGATGTCTCAGCGGAAGGTCAACACCTGCGGGTTACGTTCGATCACGTGGCAGCAGGGTTGATCTCGCGGGACGGCAAGCCACTCTCGTGGTTTGAGATTGCCGGATCCGACGATGCCTTTGTCCCGGCGGAAGCGGTCATCGACGATGATGCCGCTCTGGTCAGCGCCCCAGGTGTTGCAAGGCCAGCTGCGGTGCGCTTCGCTTGGAACAACGGAGCAACGCCGAACTTGATGAACAAGGAGGGACTTCCCGCCAACTCCTTCCGCCTGAAGTTGAGTCCCCAGACGAGTCCGTAGTCCGCAAGCGGGAGGATGACCGCGGCTCGCTCTTCCGCCCACCCGGGCCGTGCTCAACGAACAACCCGCCAGGCTGGCGGAGCCTGGAGATCAAGGAAACTGGAAACGCCCTCAAGGACCGTTCATCCTCACTCTTTGAATGAGATGTTCCAATTCATCTCGCCGGACTCGCTGAGAACGGAGTTCCGAGATTTGGTTTCCCGCTCGAGATGGAGATGGAGGCCCCATTGCGGATTCCCTTCATGGAACTCGATCGTGGCGCCAGCATAGTCGCCGGTGACCTTGAAGAGAAACTGTCCGGTCGATTGTTGGCGGAAAATGAATGGGCCAGGCGTCTTGAGCTTCAAGTATCCATCAACGCCGGGGAAGACGGGACTGCCGTCATGCTCGATCACAAGATCGCTGGCGACGTCCTTTGGCACCCAAACGCTCCTATAGATGAAGCCCTTGGCCGGGCCTGTGGCCTTCCACGAGCCTTGAACAATCACATCAGAGTCCACAACCTTCGCCTTCGCTGTATGGGTGCCCTTCGTGCCGTCGGAGAATTCAAACGTGTCCGTGCGCGTCACGTCGGCGCCTGCTTCCGGGGCGCTTTCTTCCACCGGCTTCAACGGAGTCCGGGGCTTGGTGCCATTGTCCACCACGACCGTGCGAATTTCCATTTGGCCAATGCCGTCGATGATATGGATCGGAGCGCGCTGACCGGTTTTTGTTTCCAGCGTGGGACTGGCGAACAAGCTCGTGGCGGCGAGCAGGAGGAGGATGGAGGATTTCATAGCTGGGGGGCGTGCTGGTTCACGGGTGCACTGGTGCAACGGGGAGACAGTGAGCGAACATTTTGCCGACGGAATCGCACTTCAACCAATGCAGCTTGCCGATGCGTGGCTTTGCAATCGACGGAACGTCTTCTTTCATTTTTCGATAGGGGATCAAGAAATCAGGCACGGTCCGGAACAGCGCCAGCCTGGGAGCAGACGGCCGAGGCGGTCTCGCACGCGCGGCGGAGAAGGGTGTCGAGGGCTTCGCCGCGCAAGATGCCCACAGTGAAGGCTGCGGTGAAGGAATCCCCGGCCCCGACCGTATCGACGACCGTGGCGGGAATGCCGGGTTGATCGACCACCTGGTCTGGAGAGACAAGGAGCGCACCGCAGGCTCCCCGGGTCATGACGACAAGGTCGAGTGCGAAGCGGGCCAGGAGGGCGCACAAGATTTTCTCCGGCTCGCCCCCGGATGCCACGCCGCAGGCAGCGGCGACCTCGGGAAGCTCGTCGTCGCTGAGCTTGAGGACGCTGGCGAGGGCGACGGAGTCGCGGATGAGCGCGGCATCGTAAAACGGTTTGCGGAGGTTCACGTCCAACACGCGGCAGAGGCTGCGGGATTTGGCGAGATCCACCACGCGGCGGAGGGTCGCGCGGGAGAGGGCGCTGCGCTGGCAGAGGGTGCCGAAGTAGACGGCATCGAAATCCGCCATGCGGGCCTCGAGGGCATCGGTCCATGAGATGCGATCCCAGGCCGAGTGGGCTTCAATTTCAAAGCCCGGTTTTCCGGCAGCGTCGAGGGTCACTTTCACGCTGCCGGTGGGGGCATCGGCCAGACGCTGCACAAGGGAGGTGTCGAGACCGAAGCGCTCGAGGATGGCAAGGGCCTCATTGCCGCGCGGATCGTCGCCGACGGCGCTGAGCACGGCTGCGCCGGCTCCCTGAAGGGCGGCATGACAGGCAAAATTGGCCGGGGCGCCGCCAAACCGGGCGCCCGTGGGAAAAAGATCCCAGAGCACTTCACCGCAGGCAAGCAGGGAGGGTTTGTTCACGAGATCTTGAGGTCGTGCTGGATTTCCTCGAGCGTCCGGCCCTTCGTCTCAGGCACCATGAGTTTAACCCAGACAAGCTGGAGAACCATCATGAAGCAGAAGAAGAGAAAAATCGACGAGGCCCGTTTGGGATCCTGCTCGGCGCCGGAGAGCTCGACCATTTTGGGAAAGAAGAGGGTGAGCAGGGCGGCGAAGATCCAGTGGGTGAAGCTGCCGAGCGACTGGCCCTTGGCACGGAAGGCATCGGGAAAAA
>Ga0247836_1000481_pt1 | contig 73979 bp, 62 predicted proteins | sample LaCruzMarch2015__4_FD_187116 | JGI IMG/M metagenome (GOLD analysis project Ga0247836, IMG submission 187116) | Freshwater microbial communities from meromictic Lake La Cruz, Castile-La Mancha, Spain - LaCruzMarch2015_14m | ecosystem: Environmental > Aquatic > Freshwater > Lake | place: Spain... | reverse complement strand
TGAAAGGTTTTTTGGGCCTGGCGGCCCGAACATTCAACGATCGGGGTCTGGTGACCCCGGCTCCTGTTCGATCCATTCTGCAATCGCGGGAACGTCCGCGATCGTCGGCGCACGGGACTCCTGCAGTGCCGCCGCGTGGAGGCCGGTTGTGCATGCAATCTGCCCACCCTTCCACACTTGGGCCGCTGGCCCGTACGGACCCACGCGGCGGGGGTCGCTCCACGTGTGGATCGCCAACAAGCGGCGGGCAACCGCAGCCGCGATGTGCGCCGGGCCGGAGTCCACACTCACGACCGCCGCGGCCCGCCGCATCAGCCAGACGAGTTCCGGAAGCGTCGTGCGATTCGCCAGGTTCACCGCGTTATCAGGGAGATCATCCTCTACGGGTTCCAACGTCCGTCCCACGATCAGGACGGGACGCGGGGACGCCGCGCGAATGATGGCGTCGCGCACGTCGCGGGGAAGCGACTTCCCGGCACCACGCGAAAAGGGATGGAGAATAACGGCACTTTCGAGTTCGTCGATCGGTCGGGCCCACGGCGTCTCTGGGAGCGGGAAAAGAGGAATGCCCGGTCGCGCAAACCCCAGAGCCGGGAGTACGTCCAGCATCCGATCGACGGCGTGTGCGGCGGGGTCGACCGATACGACGCGCTGAAACAAAAGACGCGCCCCTTCGCGTGCGTCGCTCATTCCCACCAACTCTTGCGGGCGGCTGCACCGTCCCATCAGCGCGCTGCGCAGGAGGCCTTGGAGGTCGATGGCGAGGTCCGGTTGGAGGTGGCGCAGTGCTGCGAACCAGCCGATGCCCTCGATGCTGCGGAGGCCCCGGAGTCGGGTCCGAGGGAAGGGGATGAGGCGGTTGACGACCGGCGTGCCTTCCAGCAGGGGGACGAACTCGGTATTCATGATCCACTCGATGCACGCTGCCGGGAATGCTTCGCGGATGGCGCTCACCGTGGGCAGCGCATGGACGATATCGCCGAGGGAACTCGGCTTGATGATCAGGATCCGGGCCGGCGTGCGGCCATTGGGCGTCATTTGCCCACCGACAGCCGCTCGGCGAGCCGTCGTGGGAGGCCGGCTTCCAGAATCTTCGCCTGCGTGATGGCGACGTCGTATTCGAGTCGGCGAAGTTCCACTTCGTTGCTCGACGTATCAAACACGCAGTAGGCGGCGCGCCAGTCGCCGTCGCGTGGTTGGCCGACGCTTCCCACGTTAATGAGGTACTTCCTTCCAGGCTGGATGGGCAGGATTTCCAACATCGAGGAGCGTACACTGCCGTCGCGGATGTAGGCGCGGGGAACGTGTGTGTGACCGATGAAACAGACGGCGGTAGTCTGATAGCTGAAGCTTGCGGCGGCATCGAGCTGATTAAACACGTAGCCCCATTTGTGGGGGGTATCGAGGGTGGCGTGGACGACCGTAAAATCGCGCACCTGGCGTTGCAGTCGCAGCTCGCGCAGCCACGTTTTCTGGTCATCCGTGAGCTGCTCGCGTGTCCAGTTGATCGCCTCCTCGGCCATCTCGTTGAATCCCTCGCGCTCGCCGATCATGGAGGCCTGCTCGTCGTGGTTTCCTTTGACGACCGGGCAATCGAGCGCACGGACGGCATCGAGGCAGCGGCCGGGTTCCGCATTGTAGCCCACGATGTCGCCCATGCACACATAATGGGTGCAGGCCTGATCCCGGGCATCCGACAGGACCGTCCTCAGGGCTTCATAGTTGGCGTGGATGTCGCCAAAAATCGCGAAACGCATCTGTCCTTACTATTACACCGGCGCGCGGGGTCAACATCTGCGAATGCGCATCCGTGGCACATTCACTGCGGGGGCTCCATCTTCAGCCGCTGGTCCTCGGGAATCTGCAGCGTCTCTTCGAACTCGCGGATCTTCGAGAGAAGGGTCGGCATGCGTTCGTGCACGCCCTTGGCGAAGATTTCCTTCATCCGGTCGTAGGCCTCTCGTTCGCGACCGGGGCATTGTGCGAGTTCGTACGCGGCGAAGCGCTTCAGGTAGGGCGGGGCATCGGGAAACGACGCTGCCTTGTCAAACGCCGCAGCTGAGGCGCAGGGGTCCTCGAGTTTGTCCCGCAGGAGGACGGCAAGCTTCTCGTACAGTTGGTAACGATCCGGATTGTTCTGGATCCCCCGCTCAAGAAAATCCCGCCCGAGTTGAAAATACTGCCGCTGCGCCCGAACACGCAGCGCCTCGCTCGGTTGTTTCTCGTCCTGCAGCGCCGCAATGCTCGCGTTCCACGCCATGTGCCAGGACGCCAAATCCCAGTAGAGAAGGGACCGCGGCTGAAGGGTTGTGACGGTGTTGAAAAGTCCGGCCATCCGACCCCATTGCGTCCGCTCCCATGCCGAGTGTGCCTCGATCCACAGGCAAGCCGCGACGAATGAACGGAAACCGCTGAGGGCGGCAATGAACGAGAGTTGGCTCACCTCCTCGCGCACTTCCATCGAGAGCCGGGCCGCCTTGATTTGCAGGTCGAGCGACTGTTTTTCCAGGTGGACTTCAAACGGCAGCCGCGCCGCTCCGAATGCCAGAAGCAGCCCGATGGCCAGGACTCGGCGCGGGAGAATCATAGCTCCCGGCCCGCAAAAACGAATACGGCCAGCACGTAGTACACCGCGACATACCCCACGCCTAGCATCAGGGTTTGAATGGCGATGCCAAACGGAATGGCCGACCCCACCACCACCGCGTCAACCAGGCTGAACGCCTGAAGATCCGGAAACGCCAACGCCACCACCGCGAGAAACGCTTGCGTCCACCAACTCGCATCCATCGCGGATAACCAATAATCGCGGGCGGTCGATTGAAGGTGTCCGATGAAGTACATCGCGATGGAGACGATGGTCGTGAAAATCGACGAGGTGGAAAACGTCGAAACAAACAGCGTCATTGCCGCAAGCAGCGCAGATTTGATGAAAATCGCCGCAATCCCGGGCAGGAGATTGGCGTTGAATGTGGACCGCTTCACGCCGTCGATCGCAATCTGTAACTCCGCCGGAGTCGCCCCCTGAAGCTGCGCGGTCGTCTCGGCCAAAACCGATTGCTCCCGCAGCCCCAGGACCGCAAGGAAGAGCGCCGACATGACAAGGGTCGAGACGGCAAGCAGCAACAGCACACCGCAGAGTTTCCCCAAAAGGTACTCAAATCGGGGCACGGGTTTGGCGAGGATCGTGTAAAGGGTCCGGTCCTCCGTATCCTTCGGTAGGAGCATGGCGGTCGCCAGAATCGCCAGAAGCGACGTAAAGATCGACATCGAGCCGAGCGCGACGTCCTTTAGCATCTGGAATTCCTCCTCGAAGGAGAGCTTCGCGGCGAAAGCAGAACTTCCGATCGTCAGCAGCGCGAAGATCAGGAGGAAATAGAAAACTTTCTGGCGGGTGAGTTCCGTGAGCGTGTTCCACGCCAGGGCGAAGACGCGCGAGGGACTGAAGGAACGATGGGACGAGGGGTTCACAGAATGACGTTCGGTTAGGCGAGTGGGGTCCGTGGGTGGGCGGGGAATCGGGTGCCGACGTCCGAACCCGCGACCACGCCGGTGATCTGGCCGGGTCGACGCCCGTCGGCGATGACGGTTTCGATGCCCCCCTGAGTGGCAAGCGCCACGGCATCGAGTTTGGCGGCCATGCCGCCCACGGACCATCGGCCCGTTTCGCCGGTGACATAATGCTTGGCGGCCTCGGCCGTTTCAATGCGGGGCACGCGGACCCCCTGATCCAGAACGCCCTCCGCGCACGTGAGAAGAATGAGAAGATCTGCGGTGGCGACGATGGCGACCTCTGCGGAAAGGCGGTCGTTGTCGCCAAAACGCAGTTCCTCGGTCGCCACGGAGTCGTTTTCGTTAATGATCGGAATGACGCCAGGCATCGCGAGGAGTCGCTCCAGCGTGTTGGACGCATTCGTCCGGCGGATGCGGCTGTCGATGTCGTCGTGAGTCAATAGCAACTGTGCCGGGCGGAGGCCGTGGGACGCCAGCGAGGTCGCGTAGGCGCGCATGAGAATGGGTTGCCCGATCGCCGCACACGCCTGCTTTCCAGGAAGATCCTCGGGTCGACCGTCCAGGCGTTGCTCCGCGACCCCTGCGGCGATCGCCCCGCTGCTGACAATGACGCAGCTGTGCCCCGCCCGATGGCACGAGGCGACGTCATCTGCCAAATAACCAAAACGGGCGTGGTCGAGCGACAGCCCGGAGTCGCAGGTCAGTACGCCACTTCCAATTTTCAGCACGATTCTCATTGCGAGTCTGGAGAGAAAACATCGAGAAATCCGCTTTCCAACGCAAGCGGCTCGTTCACGTTGCGTTCCAGCGCGGACGCCATCTGGTCGATGGACGCAATGCGGTCGAGGAGTTGCCGGGCCGTGAGCGCGGCGCAGAGTTGACGGGCGACTTCCGCGTATGCGGCTGCGGGTGGTTCGCCGGTTTCGCGAAGGCGCAATGCCGCCGCATAGGCGGAGGAAACGGCCTGGACCAAACGGGCCCGCTCCCGGCCGGCGGCCGCTTCCGAGCGCGCCTTCATCTGATCCTCCCGGTCCCGGAGCCACCCCTCGTCCGCCGTGTTCTTCCACTGAGCCTTCTCGTCGTCAAACGCCGCTTCGAACTCCTCGCGAATCCGAGTTCGCGTCTCCTGGAGCACGGATTGGAACGTGCGGACAAATCCCAGCAGGTCCGCCAAACTCCCGCCCTGCAGGCGCGGGGCAACCTTGGTGAGCGCATCGATGACGCGTCGTTCCGACTCCGACGCGGGCGGGGCGACTTCTGCTCGCAGCGGCACAGCGATGCAGCGCGAGAGGATCGTGTCGAGGAGCATCTCGGGTTGGGAACTGACCAATAAAAGGTGGGCGCCGGCGGGTGGCTCCTCCAGCGTTTTCAGGAAAGCATTCGCGGCCTGCGGTTGCAGACGGTCTGCCTCAAAAATCACCGCCACCTTGCGGCTGCCATGGACGGCTCGCTGATAGATCGACCGCTGGAGATCACGCATTTGCTCGATCACGATGCGTCGCGATTTCGACTCCGGTTGCACGACATGCGCATCCGGGTGCGCGAGTGCGGTTGCCGCCGGTACCGACAAAACGAGCGCGGCAAGTTCCTCGACCAGCTTCCGTGCTCCGCTCGATTCGTTGCCCGAAATCAGGTACGCGTGCGCCAAGCGCCCCGCCGCGTCCGCTTCCTTTAGGCGCCGGAGCGCTTCAGTCGCGAGGAATGCCATGGAAACTCTCCTCCAAAATCGCCCAAGCCTGCGCGGCGATCACCGACTCCGATGCCGCCGCATTCAGCACGAAGATGCGTTTCGGATTCGCGCGGGCCAGCGCCAGATACCCATCCCGGACCGCCTGATAAAACGCGATGGGCTCCTGTTCCATCCGATCCTCCCGGTCGGCGCGGCGGGGTCGCAGCCGTGCACGCTGCATCGCCTCGGCCGCGTCCATATCCAATAGAAAAGTGACTTCCGGCTCGCATCCGGCAACGGCGAACGCATTTACCTCCTCGACGAATGCGCCCGGAATCCGCCGGGCCACTCCCTGATAAACCGTTGTGGAATCCCGGAATCGGTCGGAAATGACAATCATCCCCGCATCCAGGGCCGGGCGGATCACCTCGCGGGTCAACTGCGCCCGGCTCGCGGCGAACAGGAGCAGTTCTGCCTCGGGGGTCATCCCGCGAGAATCCGCTGAGTACTTCAGAATGTGCCGGATCTGTTCCCCCACGGCGGACCCTCCGGGCTCACGCACAACCAACACCTGACGCCCCCTCTCGCGGAGCGCGCCCTGCATCAGCCGAATCTGCGTGCTTTTTCCGCAGCCTTCCGACCCTTCGAACGTTATGAACTTGCCAGAAGCGGAAGCCATGAGTGAATCGCTTATTGTTATGAATTACTGGCTCGTGAAGCAAGAACCGGAGGCCTACTCGTGGGACGATTTTGTGCGGGATGGCGGCACAGTATGGACAGGGGTGCGTAACTTTCTCGCAAGGAATAACTTACGTGCCATGAAGCGTTCCGACCGGGTGCTGTTTTATCATAGCGTTTCCGAAAAAGCGGTCCGCGGCGAAGCGAAGGTGAGCCGCGAAGCGTACCCCGACCCCACGGCGTCCGAAGGAGATTGGTCGTGCGTCGAGATTCAGCCGGTGGCGGAGTTTGCGCGGCCGGTATCGCTCGAAGAGATCAAACGGCATCCCGAACTCGCCCAAGTGCCGTTGATTCGGCAGTCGCGGTTGAGCGTGATGGCGTTGACGAAAGCGGAGTACGAAGCGATCCGCGGATTATCCCGGAAAAAGGCGGGGTCTGCGGGGGCTTTGACTCGGAAAAAGGATGCATGACCGAATCTGTTGATTTCGGAGTTTGCATTCGTTGCCGGTCGGCAGACATTTTCGTCCCTTGCTGCGAGTGAACCAATACCGCTCCATTGCTGTTGCCTCCACGTTTTCGCCGCGTTTTTTGCCGGTGCTTACCGAGGCGGCGAGAATCGCGCGTTTTGCGGACTGCCCGTTGAACGTGATCCATGCCGCTGAGCGGGACGAGGATAAGGCGCAACGTTTCCGCGATGCGTTTGTGACGGCTGGGGTGCCCGAGGGTTCGGAGGTGATTTGGGCCCCGGGAGAGAGTCCGGCGGAGTCGATTGTATCGGCGATTCGGGGCTGCGGCGCGGAGTTGCTGATCGCCGGGGCGCTGGAGAGGCAGAGCGAGGTGCGGTTGTTCACCGGGGGAGTGTCCCGCGAAATGTTGCGGCATCTGCCCAGCGATCTGCTTTTGCTGACCAATCCTTCCACCGATCTGCGGCGGTGGCGGAAACTGGTGGTATTCGTCGAATCCGACGGCGAGACCCCGCACGTCCGGCGTGCGCTGGGATTGGCGGCGCAGGATCGGGCGGAAAGCGTCTGCCTGATTTCGGTCGTGACCCCTTTTGATGCTTTTAAGGGCGAACGGTCTCACGATGAAGTGGATGACCGGCTTGCCGGCCTGTGCGAGGAATCTGCGGGTTTTCAGGGGACCCTCGACATGCGCGTCGTGCGGTCAAATACCGGCTTTTCCCTGTGCGATGCCGTCCAGGGCGAGGATGCCGATCTCTTTGTCGTTCCGGCGAACGAGATATCCGGGGCCACTCAGCTCGCGGATCATCTTGATTGGCTGTTCCAGGTCATCCCGACGAATCTTTGGGTGATCCGTCGCGTGGCCTGCGTTTGATCGAACCGAGGCTGACGACCTAAAAGAACCGGATGCTGCACGCGACCAGTGCGGCACCGTACAGAAGGCCTGCGAGGGCGGACGCGTTCCAGCGGGCGGGTGCTGCCGTGACCCATGCGATTTGATCGCGCAGGGTGTAGGGCATGCCGACCCAGAAGAGACCCGCGATTGCCCAAAGATAAGCGAGCACCACGACGAGCAGGCGGGCGGGTTCGGGTCGGAGAAACGCCGCCTCTAGCAATGGCTCTGCGGCGAGCAGAGCGATCACGCCGAGCGAGCGAACGGCGAGGAACTCTTCCACAAACATCCACGCGAGCACGGCTCCCACCGCGATGAGCCCCAGCAGCACATTGCGCAACGGGGTGAACTCTCCGAGGTCCATGGACGCAACCAGAAGAAGACTCCAGACCGTGGCCACGAGAAGCAAAATCGTGCCAGCCACTCTGCTTCGGGGGAGCGCAACGAGCGAATGGCGCAGGGGCGTTCCCATCACGAACGCAAGGGCGTGTGATAGGATAAGGACGGCCCCCACGGTGAGGCTGACTTCCTTCAACGAGAATGGATAAATCATGCGGTTTGTTGTTCTGACACCGATTCTTCTTGGAAATCAATGCTATCCGGCCACTCACGGCGTTCGAGTGCATTGCCGGCGGCGGCCACTTCCGCGAGTTTCTTGCTTCTGCCATTGCCCACCCCCAATTCTATGCACTCCCAGATCACGCGGCATTCGAACTGCCGCAGGTGGTCGGGTCCCGACTGGGAAATGATCTCGTAGTGTGGGGCGTTGGGCGAGATGGCCTGCAGGATTTCCTGTAATTCTCCCTTCGGATTAATGTCCACGGGTTCGCGGGCGAGTTGCGCGATGTCGTCGGACATCTCCAGCAAAACGAACGCCTTCGCCCGCTCGACCCCACCGTCCAGAAAGATGGCCCCCACCAGCGCCTCGAAGGCGTCCGCGAGCGTTGAAGCGCGGGTCCGACCTCCGCACGCCTCCTCGCCGCGCCCCATCATCATGTACTGGCCGATTCCCAACCGGACGGCGTGGCTCTTCAATCCGGTACGGGAGACGAGACGTGAACGCAGTTTGGTGAGCCGACCCTCCTCGAATTCTGGAAAGACTTTGTAGAGCTCCGCCGTGACGATGAGTTGTAGGACGGCGTCTCCGAGAAACTCCAGGCGCTGGTTATCGAAGGGGTAATCTTTGCGTTCGAGCGAAATGCTCGGGTGAGTCAGGGCCTCGGCGAGTAACAAAGAATTGCGGAACTTGTATCCGATCCGCTCTTCCAGCGGGTTCATCAGTTCATGTGGGATATCCGGAACGACCGTCATTCGCGTCTAGCTTACGGATCAACGGGAGCCTGCGCAACTCAGGACGTGCCCCGCTTCATCTTCAAAGCGCATCCGACGCGCGACGGTAGCGGAACCCGGCAAAGCGAGCGGAGCCTGGCAGGCCCTTCGTGAGCAACAGAAACTTGAACGCGCGTCCCATCGTTTCCGGATGGGAGAGCGAGGCGAATGAACGCCTCCTCGCTTCCCCCCCCTCCGCATACTCCCAACGTCGCAAGCACGCTTCGCCAGCCCCAACTAGGAAACGATGCTGGTCGATGAAACCGGCAACATCTCCCCCTACGGACCTCGCCGCGTCCGCGATCGCGGTCCAATCCACGTGCGCGGTGAGGTCGATATCCCCGGGCGATTCAAGCACGTCCCGGATCATCTGATGGGCACGATATCCGCGAACGGTGCCCTCCGCCCGGTGATGGGCAAAAAACTCGTCGCGCCGCCAACCGTAATCCGCGAGCAGCATCACGCCCCGTTCCATCCCGCGGAGACACGTCCGGATCCACTCAGAGGCGTCGTCGGATACCTCCGCAAGAAACGGCGCGGTCGGCGGGATCGGCCATCCATTTACCCAGCGCGTGAGATTGCCGTCGACGGCCGGCCGTTCGGTGAAGACGAAGCGCCCGTCCGACCAATCCACTCCCATTTCGGTCCATCTCGCCCCGTTCCAACGCAGGATCGCGACGGGTTGCGCGTCGAGTAGTTCGTTGGCGAAGTGGATCGCCACCGGGCTATTGGTTCCCGACGCATCGGAAACCCATCGCACGTGGCGTCCGTTCAGCCGGTCCTGCTGGCGTTCGCGGAGGGCCGGGAACGGCTCGACGATGCAGCGTTCCAACGCCTGGTTTGCCCGCGGGTGATGGCGCTCGAGTGCGTCGAGCACGTGCCCGAAGAGCGTGCCATCGAACGCGCCGTGCTCGATGAGCACGCACGGGTTGGGTCCGCCGAGTCGTTCCCAGCATTCGGCGATTTGTTCGGCGAGGATTTCGCCGAAAACCGGTGAACGACCGACGCTCGTGTAAAAGTCGGCGCCCTGTCCTCCGATTCTTGCTTTTCCCGCGGAGTAGAAGCCGTCGTCCGGGTCGTAAAGGGAGGCCTCCATGAACCGCGAGAATGGAATTGGGCCGCAGGCCGCGATCTCCGCGCGGAGTTTGGTAGCGATGCTGATTGCCAAATCGCTGAAGGGTGAAAGGGCGGCCGGTTGTTGTGACTTCACGGGCAGGGGCAGGCTGCCCCTGTCACGAATAACACGCGGGATGGCTCAGGGCTTCGTGATCTCCATCGCGAAGACATTGATGGTTCCGTCCGCGGCCTTTTGAACGCGGGTGACGAGGAAGGGGCGACGGGAGTCCCGTTCGACCGCGTCACCCTCTGCCGGCAGGGGAGCGCCCGCGGGGTAGTCCACGATCACGCGAACGACGGATTGGTTGCCAATGCCGAGGTCGTTGGCATTGACCGCCCGGAGGACGGCGCGATTGTTTCCCGAGGCGCGGACGGTGAAGCCGCCCTGCAGGTACACACGATCGCCACCGACGCCGCGGTCGGCGAGGTCGGACATCTCGGACACGGCCGCAACCCGTCCGCGTGGAGCCTGGCCGGCGGGGTAAGTCTGCCAATTGCGGGCCGTGCTGGCGACGATCTGTGGTGGGTTGGCAACCGCAGGTGTCTCGGCGGGTGTCGGTGAGGGAACGGAAACGGCACCGTTCAACGGAATGGCCGGGAGAACGGTGGGTTCACCACCCGGCACCGCCTGGGCCGCCGGGCTGCCAGATGCAACGACAGCGGTCGCGGCAGGAGCCGCACCGCCGCCTGCGGGTTTCGCCGGTTCCACGCGAACGAACTGCGAGGGGGGTCGCTTCGGCGCGGTCTGCGCCGTGGCGGGATCCAACAGACCGGCCCGTTTGCGGAACACGAGGAGTTTTCGCTCTGCATCGTCCGTCATCTCTTTCCCAAGGATGGGGAGCCCGGCCGCCACGTTGAGCACTTCCGGCGGCGAGAGCGAAAAGGTACCCGGGCCATCCGCAGCGGTCGAAGTGTAGGTGCCATAAACGAGCGGCACGGCGGTGACCTTGAGCTTTCCATCCGCGAGCTTCTGGACGTGGAGAATCGCCGAGATATCTACGCTGCGGTCCGCCCGCTTTTCGAGGTGGAGTTCCGTCCCGGTGAGCAGCATCCGGTGCAGGATGGGGATCGCGGACGCGTCCGCCGGGTAGGCGTGCTCCAGGAAGACCTTGGGATTATCGTTGGATTGCGCAAGGGCGACGATTCCCGATGGGAAAAGGTTGCTGCCCGTCAGTTCGAACGAGTCCATGATCGTGAAACTGCCGCTCACGTAAGGGACATGCTCGGACGAGCCCCCGAAGTTGCGAAGGTAGTTTCGGAGCAGACGATCATTCAGGTCGCTCAGTTCCCCCGGACCGAGGGCTTGGTACTTCTCGACGATCTGATCGGCATTGAGAAACTCACCCCGCGGGGCACCGGTAATCTCAAACTTTTTCGGCGGCTCGACCTTTTTTGCCTTTAAGAGAATCGCATAATTAAATGCCTTCTCCGGGTGGCCGAAGATGTAAATGCTGCCGATCCATGACGCAATCGCCACCGCGATGAGCAGGCAGATGAAGATCATCCAGAGGAAGAAGGACGTGTCTCCAGACGGCTTCTTCGCAGGCCGATTCCGGCCGGAACTGGTGGCGCGGCTGACGGCCATACTCAGGGGAGGAAGATTGTTACCGGGATGCTCAAGTTCATCATCAATGATTGGCTTGCTCGTTCGCACTACCGGGCCGATTCTGCGGTTTCGAACGATGTACCACAGCCGCAACTTCGGACCGCGTGGGGATTCCGAATCCGAAAGCCACCGCCCGAAAGTTCGTCCACGTAGTCCAAGGTGCACCCGGACAGAAACTCCGCGCTCGCCTCGTCCACAAAAACCTGCGCACCGGAACGTTCGATCCGTGTATCCCCACTCGCCGCATCCCCAAGCACCATGGTGTATTGCATGCCGGCACAGCCCCCCTTCTCCACGCTCAATCGAAGCCCGGCCGCCGTGGTTTCTCCACGATCCCGCCGCTCGCCCACAAGGAAAGCAATCTGCCGCGCCGCGTTTTCGGTCAGGTCAATCACAAATCGAATATAGAAGCCGAAGGCCCCTGAATGCAAGAGTCAGGGTCGGCATAAACACCGGATCTTTCGTCCGGAAGGGAGCGAACGCTTGAATCGCGTCCAGATCCTCAACGATGTCGTCGCCAACCAGGTTGCCGCCGGCGAAGTGATCGAACGCCCGGCCTCGGTCGTGAAGGAACTGGTGGAGAACAGCCTGGACGCCGGGGCGGGGGCGATCCGGGTGGATTTCTCCCGCGCCGGCGCGGCGTGGATCCGCGTGGCGGATGACGGCTGCGGGATGACCCGCGACGATGCGTTGCTCTGCCTGGAGCGGCATGCCACGAGTAAAATCCGGCACGCGGCGGACCTCGCCGCCGTGCGATCGTTTGGCTTCCGCGGGGAGGCGCTTCCGAGTATTGCGAGCGTCTCCCGCTTCCGGCTCGCCACCCGGCAGCCCTCAAGCGTCGAAGGGGTGGAGATTCAGATCGACGGCGGGAAAATCACTGCCGTTCGCGCTTGCGGGGAACCCGCCGGGACGGTCATCGAAGTGCGCTCGCTCTTTTTCAACGTCCCTGCCCGTCGAAAATTCCTCCGCGCGGAAACGACGGAGGCGGTTCATATCTTCCAATGGATGCAAACCTTTAGCCTCGCCCATCCCCGCGTGGGCTTCCGCGTGTTTCGCGAGGGGAAAGAAATTCTGTCGACCCCGTCCGCAGCCGATCCCGCCGTTCGCGTTCGCGAGGTGCTGGGCGATTCCATTTTCCGCACGTTGAATTGGGTCGATTCCGGTTCAGACGGCGGCATCCGGGTGCATGGTTTTGTTGGTCGGGCAGGCGAGGGTCGGGGCGACCGCAGTTTGCAATTTGTATTCGTGAACGGACGCCCGGTGCGCGATGCCACGGTTCAGCGGGCGCTGGCCGAGGGCTTTCATCGCGCGCTACCAGCCGGGCGGCATCCGATCGCCGTCCTGTTTTTGGAAATGGATCCAGGGGAGGTCGACTGCAATGTGCATCCGGCCAAACGCGAAGTGCGTTTTCACCAACCGCTCGTCGTGCGTGACGTGGTGACTTCCGCTGTGGCCAACGCCCTGCGCGTGGTTCCCTCCGCCTCGCCCGTTGTTCCGAAGATGCTTCCGGCGTCGTTTGCGTTCCTGCCCGAAGAGCCGCGGGATCTTGTCGAGATGGCCCCGCCCCCGGTTGTTCAAAAGGCGGCTCCGATCCCTGCGGTGCCCCAGGACGACGATTCGCCTGCCGAGGCGGAACCTCCCTCGCGCAGCCCGGATTTTCAGTATCGCGGTCCGTTCGGCTCCCGGTACGCCTTGCTGGAGAGTCCCGGCGGGTTGGTGATTCTGGACGTGCGCGCGGCTTCCGAGCGCGTGTGGTTCGAAACGCTTCTGCGCGGCATTCGCGACGGAGGCGTGGAGGCGCAGCAGCTGCTTTTCCCTCAGGTGGTGGAAGTCGCGGCGAGGGATGCCGACTGGATCGCACGCAATGAGCCACTTCTCGTCCGCAGCGGGATCCGACTCGAACCCTTCGGAGCGAAATCGTGGAAGGTGGAGTCGCTTCCCGCGATCGTGGCCGGTCAGTCTGCGGCGGACGTTCTAGCGGATATCGTCCAAGCGTTGCGGGATGCGGGCGGGGGCGCCCGCCATCGGATGATCGAAGACGCCCTTGCCCGGGCGGTTTGTTCCCGGGTTGCGGTGGCGGGAAGCCCGGGTCGGGAGGAGGATGTTCGACGGGTGCTTGGCGCGCTTTTTGCTTGTGCCCTGCCTTATGCCTGTCCCAAGGGGCGACCGACTCTGATTGAGATCGGTCACGGGGAAATGGAACGGAAGTTCGGTCGGTCTGTGTGAGCGAAATTGAGCGAACGGAGCCGGTGACCCGCCATCAGGTTTTTGATCGACGGCCGCTAAAAATGAGGAGATTCTTACAGATTGTATGAGTGTTGAGGGTTTGAGGATTGAAGCAGCAACGGTGGAGGACCTGCCAGCGCTCGCCGATCTTCTTTATGATCTGTTCTCGGAGGAGGAGGACTTCATTCCGAACCGGGACAACCAACTCCATGGGCTGCGCCTGATCATGGAGCAGCCCAGCCGGGGAAGGATTTTCGTCCTGAGGACAAGTGCCCGCATCATCGGCATGATCAACCTGCTCATCACGATCAGCACGGCCGAGGGAGGATTCGTCCTGCTCCTGGAGGATCTGGTCATTCATCGGGAGCACAGGGGTCAGGGCTATGGATCCCGCCTGCTGGATTACGCGACGGATTACGCTCGCTCGAAGAATTTCCGCCGCATCACTCTCCTGACGGACCGGCCGAACGAGGGCGCGCGCCGTTTTTACCTCAAGCATGGGTTCGTCGAGTCATCGATGCTGCCGATGCGACTGTATTTTCGATCGGGGACATGAGTGGGAAGACGGAAGATCTCGGTTATGCGCGCCTGGACTTGGATCGCGAAGCGAGGTGCGGGCGGCCCGAAGTGGTGTTTGCTGCGGGGAAGACACCGGAGGAGGTGGCCGGCATCGCGGTCAAGTTGGTGGAAAAGACCGGTCGGTTGCTCGCGACGCGCTGCGACGAATCCCATTTTCATTCCGTTTCTGCCGTGCTGCCTCAGGCGGTTTTCCACCGGCGTGCGCGCTGCGTCACCGCGGGGGAGGCCGAGCCGGATCCGTCCGGGCGGAAGGTGGGCGTGGTCTGCGCCGGGACTTCTGATCTTCCGGTCGCGGAGGAGTGTCTGGTGACGCTTCAGATGTTTGGTCGGCGAACCGAGCGATTCACCGATGTCGGTGTGGCGGGGATCCACCGGTTGTTTGATGTGCTCGACGCCATCCGGGCGTGCGACGTTCTGGTCGTGATTGCGGGAATGGAGGGCGCGCTCCCGAGTGTCATCGGCGGGCTGACACGGTGTCCGGTGATCGCCGTTCCCACCTCGGTGGGTTACGGGGCCTCGTTTGGCGGGTTGGCGGCGCTCCTGGGGATGTTGAACAGCTGTGCGTCCGGGTTGGTCGTCACGAACATCGACAACGGCTTCGGTGCCGCCGCGGCCGTTGACCGGATATTGGGTGTCGCTGCGGGGTCCGTTGCCACACCGTGAGGGTTTTCTGATTGAAGGTCACCGTGCGACGACTTAAGTTTCTGCCGATGTTTTTCCCCCGATGCGCTGCTTTGCTTGCCGTGGCCTCGACCGCATTTGCCCAGGCTCCGACCCCTGCGGCGGGTCCAACGAATCTGGTGGCAAACCCCAGTTTCGAGACCGCCTCGCAGCGCGACAATCTCTGGGATGGAACGACGCGTGACGGAACCCTCTCCGGCGAGCGGTTTGCGGCTCCGGTTTTGACGCAGGCGGGAACGATCAGCGAGGTTTCCATGCCGGTGTCGGTGGCACTTGCGGACATGAGCGGCGACGGACTCAAGGACATCATCTGTGCCGACCCGGGCGGGTTGCTTCGGATTTTTTTCAATAAGGGAACTCCTACCGAACCCAAGTTCACGGTATCGGAGCTCACGCTTCCGTTCCTTCCCACCGGGGGAGACAAGGCCTATGCGCTTCGGGTTCCCCGCATTGCGGCCTACGAGGTCAACGGCAAGAACTCGCTGATCATGGGCAATTATGCCGGGGATCTCCTGCTGATCCCGAACAACGGCAGCGCGACGAATCCTGACTTTCGGCAGCCTGCGAAAGCCGAGGATTTGATGATCCCCACCTCAAAGGATCCCACCCGCCGCTGGGGGAATGTCTTCTCTCCCGCCGTCGTGGACTGGAACAATGATGGAAAGCTCGATGTGTTGCTTGGGGAAGGTTCCTACTCCGCCAACAACATCCATCTGCTCCTCAACCAGGGCTCCGCGTCCTCCCCCCGTTTTGACGAGGCGAATCGCCATGTCATCGCATTTGGGGACGGCCGCGAGCAACTCAGCGTCGCCCCGGTGGATTACAATGGGGATGGCAAGTTGGACCTGCTGGTGTCCGATCGGGCAGGGCAGATCGCGATCTATCTCAACAAGGGTCAGACGTGGAAACCCGGGGACGAATTACCTTTCAAGGACGTCATGAAGTCCGGCAGCGGTTCTCCGATCTCCATGGGAGGGATCTGCACCGTGGCTGCGGGCGATCTCACTGGCGATGGACTCTTCGATGTGATCGTCGGGAAGTCCAATGGCCGCATTGCCTTCATCAAGAACTCAGGCACGAAAGAAGCCCCGAAGTGGGAGACTCCCGTCGAGTTGAAGGGGGAGGCTGTCATGGCGACGATTGCCACCCCGAGCGGTTGGGAAGTGCAGAATGGAGGAGAAAGTGGGAACCTTTATGGGGTGATCGAGACCGTGAAGGCGGCCAGTCTTCCGAACAAACCCGCTCCCCCGGTCGGCGAGTCCGCGGTGCGCATCGGCTACTCCACATCGCCAAACAAAGTCATGAAAGCGCAGTTCCCGGCGTTCGGCGGGACGCCAAACTTCAAGCCTACTCCGGAAACCACCTTCCCGCAGTGGATGGCGTCGGGCCCCAGTAATACCATGGGGATCACGCAGACGGGTCGACTCCGATTGAAACCCGGCAAAAACTACACGCTGTCGTTCAAGGCGCGAGGAAACGGGGCGTCAAACGCCACCGCGTCCGTGCAATGGACCGCAACGGCACAGCTGGGCGAAGATAAGGTGGTGGGCACAACCGGTCGCGGTGGTGTCCAGTTGCAGAGAAACGCCGTGACCGAAAGTGGCAATGCAAGCGTGACCTTCAGCCCGGGCTCGGCTTGGAGCGATGTGAAGAAGGATTTCAAAGTGACCTTCAAATCGGACGATCTCAACAAGCTGCCCAACACCACGGAGGCCTCGGTGTACTTCGTCACCATGCTCACTCCAGGTACGGGCGAACTGCTGCTGGACGACGTACAAATCGTGGAGAAGCCTTGACGGGTCCCCGGTCCGCCTTCGTCCTCGGTGCCGGTCTCGGAAAGCGCCTGCGCCCCCTCACGGATCGCCTTCCCAAGCCTCTCATCCCGGTGTTCGGCAAGCCGCTGATTAGCTTCGCCTTTGATCACCTGCGCGAAGTCGGCGTCCGGAGCTTGGTCGTCAATACGCACCATTGTCCCGAGGAGTATCCCGCTCGATTCGGATCCGCCGAGCCATCGTACCTGGGCACGCCGATCGCGTTCAGCCACGAACCCGTCCTTCTGGAAACCGGCGGAGGCATTCGCAATGCGCTTGACCTGATCGGCAACGATCACTTCGCCGTCTATAACGGGGATGTGCTCACAGACGTGGCCCTGCACCCCGTGTGGCACCGCCACCTCGTGGAGGGAAATATCGCCACACTCATCCTTCGCTCCTCGGGCGGTCCGCTCGAGATCCAATGTGAGTCCGATGGGAAGATTGTCGACATCGGCCGCCGCGTGACCCGGTCCAAAGCCCCGGCCTATCTGTTTTCGGGTGTCTACTTTCTCCATCCCTCTTTTTTCGACCATATCCTGGATCATTCGATCGTGTCGGTGATTCCGATCCTCATCGACTGGATCCGTCGCGGAGCGCGGGTTCGCGGAGTCGTGGTGGATCAGGGGAAATGGGCGGACCTCGGATCGCGCGATGCGTACCTCAAGATTCACCGCGAGATTGCGGCGGGGTATCGGCCGGCTTACCCCGTTCCGGCGCCCTGGCCGCAGTTTGTGGATCCCGCGGCGGTTGTCGATCCCGGAGCCGTGCTCACTGGCTTCAATAGTGTGGGGCCCGGGGTGAAGATCGCCGCCGGCGCACAGTTGGAGGATTGCGTCTTCTGGGGCGACGCGGAAGTGGCCTCCGGCGTCACGCTGAAGCGGTGTATCGTTCGTCCCGGAAGCAAGATTGACGCCGACGCGACGGACTGCGATTTCTGAGCCGTGCAGGAGGACAGCGTCATTGATTTCACCCGGGCGCGTTTCCCCGCGTACGCGGACGGCGGCTTCGCGGTGGAGCCGCTTGAAAAGGGCGGCTCGGGTCGGAGGTTTTACCGGATTTCCGTGGAAGGTGGTCCGTCGCTGATCGCCGTCAAGTACAGCACCGAACGTCCGGAGAATGTTCGGTACGCGGAGATCGCGAAGTTTTTGGATCGATGCGGGGTTCGGGTGCCTCATGTTTTGCTTCACGATGCGGACGAGGGATTGATGTGGATGGAGGACCTGGGGGAGGAGGACCTTTGGAGCTTCCGGAACGAAGACTGGTCCGTTCGGCATCCTCTCTACGTGCAGGCTCTCCGGGAAGTGCATCGGCTCCATACGGCAGCGAGTGCGGAGTTTTCCCGGCATCCATTGACGGTCGAATTGGAATTTGATGAGCCGCTGTACCTGTGGGAGCAGCACTATTTCTTCGACCATTGTCTGGGAGGGGTTTTTGGGCTGTCCGAAGCCGAGCGGCGGCGCTACGCCGAATTGCCGCGTTTTGCCGAAATGGCACGTCACCTCGCATCCTTGCCGCGCGTGCTGGTTCACCGGGATTTCCAATCCCAGAACGTTATGATCCGCGACGGCGAGGCCTGCCTGATTGATTTCCAGGGGATGCGGCCCGGACTCGCCGCCTACGACGTGGCTTCGCTGCTCTACGATCCCTACGTCCCGCTGACGGACCCCGAACGTGCGACCCTTCTGCAGGATTATCGGTCAATGGGTGGATGCGACGACGATTTCGAGGAAACCTTCCACCTCTGCGCGCTGCAACGTCTCATGCAGGCCATGGGCGCCTATGGGTTCCTCGGACTGACAAAGGGCAGGACCGACTTCCTTTCCCATGTCCCCGCAGCGAGGGAGAACCTACGCGTGGTGGCGTCGCGAGTGGACGGACTGGACGCGTTTGTGAAGATCCTCTCGGACCTCTCCGCGGTCGTCTGACTAGGGGAGCCCGTCCTCTAGAATGCAGATGATCCTGAATTTCCCAGATCAACCTACCATGAAGAGCATGGAGAGCATGAAGAGGAGCGAGTGAAAGTTTCTGACCTCGCTTACCGAACGGGAGCAAACTTGGATGCAACTTTTCAACCCTTTTGAGCCATTTCCTTCATGCTCTTCGTGCTCTTCATGGTGAAATCCGCTGTTCCCCAGATGTGAACTGCGGGATTTAAAGTGCATTCTACCGGGCGGACGACACTAGCGGACTCGCCTTTTCATCGGGCCCAATCCCTGCCGAAGCGACGAAGTCGCGCTTCGAGCAACCGCACGTCGCCGCGGACCTCCGTGCCTTCGCGCAGCGTCCATACCCCGAGAAACGCGATCAGGTTGACCGCAAAAATCGCCGCAAAGTAGAAGCTGTGCCGTTTCCACGTGAAGAAATCTCCAGCGATTTCGTAGGAACCGATGATGTCCAAAAGGAGCCCCCATGTGATCGGCGAAGCCCCGAGTCCGAGGCTCGTAATGACCGTGAACAGGGCGAAGAAGTGGTTCCGCCCCATCACCGGCATCACGGACATGATGATTCGGGCATTTGCCACGTTGAACAGTGCGCCCGCGAAACCGGCGATGAACGTCAGTCCGGCGACGATCACGATGGATGAGGGGATCACCCCGCCGGAAATGAGGAACCAGCCGGTGATTGCGATGGCGAACATCGCCAGACTCGCCGCGAGCAGGATGCGACCGCTGACGAGGTCGATGAAACGCATGAGAAATGGCAATCCGACCAGCGCCGCGAGGAACGACACTCCGGACAGGAGCATGATCACAGAGGGCGAGAGTTTTGCGATTTCCTGCAGGTACTCGATGGTGAAAACGCCGAGACCGCCGATCGCGGCCATGAAAAGAATGTTGAAAATCAGCAGCCGCAGAAACGGGGAGTAGAGCACCATTTCCCGCCAGGGTACCGAGACAGATGAACGTTCCGTCGTCGCGCTCGGAGGCACTTCCGGCATGCGATCGAGGTAGAAAAGACTGAACGACTGTGCGATGGCCGCAACAAGAAACGCCATGCTGAAGTCCCACGAATCCACATGCCCCTGCATCACGACCGCAGACGTCATCAGGGCGAATAGGCACCCTCCCTGCAGGAAAAACTGCTCGCGCGAGAGAAAGCGCCCGCGCACGTCCTCGGGGATCAGTTCGGTGATCCAGGGGAACCAAGCGCACGATGCGATGCCCCGGAGGAGGTTGAATGCGAAAAGCGTCACAAGCATCACGGCGATCTTCGAGGCGTCGTCGAGGAACCCCATGACCGGGATGGCGGCGAGGATATAGATAAAGATCGAGCGCAGGCCCCATCCGCTGCGCATGAAGCGTTTGTATCCGAACCTCGGCAAGAACTGCGCTGCGGGAAGTTGAAAGATCGTCAGCAGCGGTGTCAGCGAGGCGACCAATCCGATCACGGTGGAGGAGGCTCCGAGGGACTTCGAAAAAAGGACAATCGGTGCCCCGAGCGTGATCTGAAATGCGACCGCGTTGAGCAGGGTGAAGCCGTTGGCGTTCAGCGATCCTGCGGGGTAGATCGACGGCTTGGCGGGGTCGGCGCTCAAGGGGTGTCTTCCGAAGTTCGCGGGCGCATGTGCGGGAACAAGATGACGTCGCGGATGCTTTCTGCCCCGGTGAGCATCATGACGAGACGGTCGATCCCGATCCCGATGCCTCCCGCCGGTGGCATTCCGTGGGAGAGCGCGGAGAGAAACTCCTCGTCGAGTTTGTGCTGTTCGCCACCACTCTGCTCCTCCAAACGGCGTCGCTGCGTGAGGGGGTCATTCAACTCGGAATATCCGGGGCTCACTTCCTGACCATTCATCACGAGTTCGAAAACGTCGACCACTGCGGGATTGTCCGGGTTTTGTTTTGCGAGAGGCAGGAGCTGCTGCGGGCAATGAGTCACGAAGCAGGGGTTGATCGTCTTTTCCTCCACGAGCTTTTCGAACGCGTGTTGGGTGACTTCGTGATCCGCATCGCAGTGACGGATATCGAGGCCGAGTTCTGCCGCTCGGAGGCGCCGGGCCTCCGGGGTGAGGGCATGCCAGCCCGGCACGGCCTCCTCCACCAAATCGTGGTACGCGGCGCGCTTCCAGGGTCGGCGAAGATCAATCACGCGGACGGTGTTTCCCTCGGCGTCGAGGTGCGCGATCTCGAGGGTCCCACAGATGGTCTCCGCGAGGTGGCAGATGAGCTCCTCCACAAGGTCCGCCATTTGGCGAAAATCTGCGAACGCCCAGTATGCCTCGAGCATGGTGAACTCCGGATTGTGCCGCCGGGACATGCCCTCGTTCCGGAAGTTTCGATTGAGTTCGAACACTTTGGGGAACCCGCCGACGAGCAGGCGCTTGAGGTAGAGTTCAGGAGCGATGCGCAGGAAAAGGTCCACTCCCAGCGCGTTGTGATGCGTCTTGAACGGTTCGGCAGCGGCCCCCCCGGCGACGGCCTGCATCATGGGAGTTTCTGCCTCGATAAACCCGCGGTCCTCGAGGAAGCGACGGATCCCGCGCACGATGGCGATGCGCTTGCGGAACACTTCCCGGCTGTGAGGGTTGGCAATGAGGTCGAGATGGCGGTTGCGGTACTTCAGTTCGACGTCCTGGATTCCGTGCCACTTGTCGGGGAGGGGAAGGAGGGACTTCGTGAGCAACTGGAAGGCCTGCACGCGGATGGAGCGTTCGCCCGCCCGGGTCGTGAAATACGTGCCCGTGACTCCCAGAAAATCGCCGATGTCCACCTTCTCGAAGACGCTCCATTGTTCGGCAGGAAAATCCTTCGCGTTGAGATAAATCTGAATGCGGCCGGTGAAGTCGAACAGATCCAAAAACTGGCTCTTGCCCATGTTCCGGTGCGCGGTGATTCGGCCTGCCGCCCGGACCTCACCACCCTCAAGATATGCCCCGGCGACGGACTCGATCGTGCCATCCGCTGGGTAGGCCCCTCCGAAGGCGTCGACTCCCGATGCCGTCAACTCGTCCAACTTGCGACGACGGACTGCAACCAGCTCATTCTCGTGTTCCATTAAAGGGACTTACCAAGCTGCCGGGGAAGCGAAGAGAAAAATCTTTTGGACGGATGGCCGATGCGCTGCGAAAGCATCTCCATGGATTCCACCGATGTCTGGCCGATTCGCTTCCAAGAAATCTTCTCGATGGCCTGCGAGCGCTATGACTCCGGCAAGCACTCGGTTTGGGATTGTTTCAGACCTTTGGACGTGGACTGGCTGGCGAAACAGGGCTGCACCGCGCAGGAGTTGTTTGATTTCGTCGAAGATTTTTGCCGGTACGGGGAGCCAGATTTTGAAACTGCGCTTGAGGTGGCCGCCATTCGCCGGGAGTTTTTCCTGACGGTGCTCAATGGTGAGTGGCCAGGGGAACTTCCGTCCGCAACGCTCCCGCCAAAAGCGCAGGAGGTTGACGGAATCGCGTGGTTGCCGCGTCTCATCGAGAAAGCACGGCGCAAACTGCGGGGTCAGATGGATGCCGACCTGATGTACGGCTGCGGGGGCGACCGCTCGTTCTTCGCGCGGACGGGTATCCCGGCCGGCGAGTTTCTTCAAAAAATGTGGGACTGCGGAGAGGACGCGCAAGAGATGGTGCGATTTGTGAAATCCCGGACCGCGACCCCTGTCTAATCCCGCACCCCGCGATTGGAATTCACCATGAAGACCATGAAGGCAGAGAAGCTTAAATGGAATGCATCTGCACGAAAAGTTTCCTGCCGGTCGCTCCACAAAAACAACACCCCGGGCCGGCGGGCTCGGGGTGTTGTGGAAGGGTTAAGGGGTTAAGGTGCAGGGGTTCAGATGCGTGGTCGCCTGCCCGTTACAAACGAGATAAGGAAGACGATGAGGAATAGCACGAACAGCACTTGTGCAATCCACGCGGATGTTCCAGCGATGCCCGAGAAACCGAGAAACGCTGCGATCAAGGCGACGACAAGGAAGGTAATGGACCAGGATAACATTTTTTTAATCTTTCTATTTCATTAAGGGTTCGTCCCTCGTGAACCGCTTACGGGTCGCCTGATGATTCGCTCATCCGGCCACCCGATCAGGGTTCGCCGGGGAATTAGTCTGCCACGTCGATTTCGAGGTTCACGGAGCTTTCCGCGATCTCGGTGAGGCGTTCGTCGGTTTCCGCTTCCTCGTCGAGCGTGAGTTGGAGTGTTTCCGCTGCTTCCTCGTCGCCGAGGAGTTGCGCGTAGGTACGGGCCGAACCGTACCCGGCGATCTCGTAATGCTCGACACGCTGCGCGGCGCTGATGAGGAGCACATCGCGCAGGGAAGGATCCGCATCCTCCTTCAGGAGCTTGGCTCCCTCCGCGAGAATGCCTTCCATGCTTTTGCATGTTTCGGTGGATGGAGTTTCCCCGAGTTGCTGGAAGATTTGCTCCAGTCGTCGGATGTGCTCCTCGGTTTGGGTGAGGTGTTCGTCGAACGCGGCAGCCAATTCATCGTGTTCTGCCGCCTCCGCCATCTTCGGCAGCGCGGCGACAATCTGTGTCTCCGCACTGTAAAGATCGTTGAGTTCGTGGATATAAACGTCCCGCAGGGTTTTCAGTTTCATAACGCAATGGTTTCGCTGCGGGCGAAGCCTCGAGATGGGGAGATTGGCCTGAACAGAGGATCAGGCGGGAACGGGAAATTCGTTCACGATTTTCGCGGGTGCCCGGTCTGCGGAACCTCTTTCCGCGGGTGCCGAGTTTACGGAAGTCCGCCTTTCATTTGCCTTTCCCGACCTCCCCGCTTGACTCGCCGCCTTCTCTTCGCCAAGTTACCCAATTCCACGGCGAGCGATGCGGGACAACCTCCCGCCTTTTTTTTCCGCGGGAATGGCCCAGATATGAACGCAGAAATCATTACGATGCTCGATTACCTCGAGCGTGAAAGAGGTATTAAGCGCGAAACGCTCATTGAAGCGATTTCGAGCGCGCTGCTGACTGCCGGCAAGAAAAGCATCGGCGCCGCCCGCGAGCTTCGCATCGATATCAACCCGAAGAACGGCCAGATTCGCGCCCTGGCGAAGCTGTTTGTCGTTGAGAAGGTCACGAATACGCAGGATCAAATCAGCCTGGCCAAAGCGCAGGCGATCAAGCCGGATGTCGTCGTCGGCGAGGAGTTGGAGGTCGAGGTGACGCCCCGCGATTTCGGCCGTATCGCGGCGCAAACTGCTCGTCAGGCCATGACGCAGCGCATCCGCCAGGCGGAGAAGGAACTCATTTACGAAGAATTCAAAGACCGCGCCGGCGAAATCGTGAGCGGCACGGTGCGGCGTTTCGAGCGATCGGATGTGATCGTCGACCTCGGAAAATTCGAAGCCGTGATGCCGCAGAAAGAGCGTGTGACCACGGAAGAGTACAGCGTGGGAGACCGCATCCGCGCTTACGTCGTCGCTGTCGAGAACGGCGTGCGAGGCCCGGAGATCATCATTTCCCGCAGCCACCCCAACTTTGTCCGCCGGTTGTTCGAGATCGAGGTCAATGAGATCGCCGACCGGACCGTCGAATTGAAAGCCATCGCCCGCGAGGCGGGTTTTCGAACGAAGGTCGCCGTGCACAGCGCCGACGACAAGGTCGACCCCGTCGGCGCCTGCGTTGGTATCCGTGGGGCACGGGTGAAGAACATCGTCCGCGAGCTTAGCAATGAGAAAGTGGACATTATCCGCTGGAGCGCAGACCCGAAGGAATTCGCCATCGAGGCGCTCAAGCCAGCAAAGATCAAATCGATCACGCTCGATGACGCTTCCCGCACGATCCGGATTTGTGTCGATAAGGACCAACTCGCAACGGCGATCGGCAAGCGGGGTCAGAATGCCCGCCTGACGGCGCGGATGACCGGTTGGGAGATCGACATCCAGGAAGACCGCTCGCAGGCGCAGGACATGGAGAACAAGATCGACCGCGTCAGCGCGGAGTTTGTCACCGTGCTGGGAGTGGATACAGAGATTGCACACGCCCTGACGCGCGGTGGATTCACGGCGCTGGAGGTGTTCCTCGACGCCTCCCCGCAGGATGTCGCAGATGCGACGGGAATTGATTTGGAAAAGGCCACCGAGATTATCGAAGCGGCCAGGAAACACGAAGCGGACTCTTCCGCAACAACCGCCTGACCCGGTGGTGATGAAAAGGCGGAATTTAGATCATGGCAGGAAAAGGCATCAGTTCGAAACCTCAGGACAGGACGGCAGGATCACGCACGCGGCGGTCTGCTCCGGCAGCTGCGCCCTCAGCTTCCGGCCCGGCGACCGCTCCTGCGGAACCCAAGCCGCCCACTGAGACGCTTTCGCTGATCGAGCCTCGCAAGCGCAGCCCGCGCTCCGATTCCGGGGACAAACCCCGCTCCCTCCTTTCCCCGATCGGCAAGATCACCGCGCCGTCGCGGGCTGTGACCGAACAGCCGAAAGCTCCCGCACCGGCTGCCCCGCCGAAAGCCGAGCCGGTCGTACTCGATCTCATTTCCAGGAAGAAACCCAAGGACCGCTCCGATAAATCGGATTCACCGACAGGTTCCCCGCCACCGGCGACACCTGCCGCTCCCGCAGTGGCACCCGCCCCGCCGCTCGCAGTCGATCCTACCCCGGCCGTTTTAATTCCATCCGAACCCTCGGTGGGATCCTTGCCAGAGGCTCCGTCGACGCCGACCCCTCCGACGAGCGGCGAGCCGCCTGTTGGAGCGGACGCTGTCAGCGCCGAGGAGGCAGCCGACGCCGAGAAAAAGATCATCCACATCAAGCCTCCGATCATTGTGAAAGATCTGGCGGCGCAGATGGGGCTCCGGCCGTTCGAAGTGATCCGCGATCTGATGGAGATGAACATCTTCGCGGCGATCAATCAGACGATTGAGGCCGATGTGGCGTCGCGCGTTTGCGAACGGCACGGGTTTGTTTTCGAACGCGAGAAGCGTGAAAAAGGCGCGGGCGTTCACAAAGTCGAGGTTGTGGTAGCGGCCCCGCCGCCGCCGGAGATCAAGCAGGAAGCGGAACTCACGCTCCGCCCTCCGATCATCACGTTCATGGGCCACGTCGACCACGGGAAGACGTCCCTCATGGATTATATCCGCAAGGCGCGAGTAGCCGCAGGCGAAGCCGGCGGCATCACGCAGCACATCGGGGCATATAATGTGGTGCACAACAGCCAATCGATCACGTTCATCGATACGCCCGGCCACGCAGCGTTCACGTCAATGCGGGCCCGTGGAGCAAATGTCACAGACATCGTCGTGCTGGTCGTTGCTGCGGACGACGGGATCATGCCTCAAACGCTGGAGGCGCTCAATCATGCCAAAGCCGCGAAGGTAACCGTCATGGTGGCTCTGAACAAAATCGATGTGCCCGGAGCCAACATCGATCGCGTCAAATCCCAGCTCCAAGACAAGGGACTCGTCCCCGAAGACTGGGGCGGCGACACGATCGTCTGTCCCGTCTCCGCCAAGAAGGGAACAGGCATCGACCACTTGCTGGAAATGATGCTCCTCCAATCCGAGGTTCTTGAATTGCGCAGCAGCCTCGACGTCGACGCTCGGTGCACCGTTTTAGAAGCGCGCATGGAGCCCGGCCGCGGCCCAACGGCTTCGGTCATTGTCCGCATGGGAGTTTTGAAACTCGGCCAACCGTTCATCTGCGGAAATCAGTGGGGCAAGGTCAAAATGCTCATCGATGACCTCGGGAAGCCCGTCAAACAAGCCACCCCTGGCATGCCGGTCAAGGTTCTCGGATTTGCGGGTCTGCCGGGTACCGCAGACGAACTCGTGGTGATGGAATCGGACAAGGCCGCACGCACGCTCAGCGAGGAACGATTGCAGGCACTGCGGACCGAGAAGCTGTTCATGCCGTCGCGGCCAACGCTGGAGAATTTGTTCGAGAACATGGCGGACGACGCCCGGAAATCCCTCCGCTTGATTCTCAAAACCGACGCCCAAGGCTCCCTGGAAGCACTGCTCACCTCTCTAGGGGAAATTCCCCATAAGAAAATTCAGCTCGATATCATTCACTCCGCAGTCGGCCCCATCTCCGAATCGGATGCCCTGCTCGCCAGCGCATCGGAAGCGGTGGTCATCGGCTTCAATGTGAAGGTGGAAAACACCGCGTCCGCCGTGGCCAAAGCCCAGGGCGTGCAGATCAAACTCTACAGCATTATCTACGAACTCCTCGACCAGGTGAAGGAGTCCATGTCCGGACTGCTCGACCCCGAAACGCGCGAAACGGTGCTGGGTCATGCGGAGGTCAAGCAGGTGTTCGATCTCTCGAAAGGAACGGTCGCAGGCTGCATGGTCAACGACGGTCGGATTTCCCGAGTGGCCCGCGCCCGCGTGCTGCGTCGCCGCCAACCCGTGTACGACGGCGGCATTACGACGCTCCGCCGATTCAAGGACGACGTCAAAGAAGTGCGCAGCGGACTCGAATGCGGGATCAAACTGGGCGACTACGATGAGTACGAAGTCGGCGACGTTATCGAGTGCTACCAGCTCGAGAAGGTCGCGCAGCAACTGTAATTCCACACGCCGGGCCGCCTCACCTTCCGCAGCCGGGAGAGGGTACCCCTTTTTAACGTCATGAAACATCGCCTCGAACGTGTGCGCGCGCTCATCAAACGCGAACTCGGTGTGCTGATCCAACGAGATCTCACATTTGCGGTGCCCCTCGTGTCGATCGTGAATGTCGACATCACGCCGGACCTCAAACAGGCGCACATTTTTGTCAGCGCCATCGGCAGCGATGCAGACCGGAAAAGCGTCCTGGAAACGCTGGAACGCCATCGCTCGACGCTCCAACACGAGCTCTCCCGTCGGGTGATCATCAAGTTCACCCCGCGACTCAATTTCAAAATGGATGACTCCATCGAACGAGGCACACGCCTGATCCACATCATGGACGACCTCGGATTGAAGCACGAGAACCCGGAGGACGAAGAGGAAGATGACGAGCACGACCCGCGCAACGTTTGAAGAAATCGCTGCGGCGTTACAGCCGGCGAGTTTGGTTCTGGTCGCCAGCCACGTGCGCCCAGACGGCGACGCGCTCGGTTCCACGATCGCTCTCGCCCTGTGGCTTCGCCAACAAGGCAAGCGCGTGATCGCCTGGAACGAGGACGGGATGCCTGAGAAGTTCCGCTACCTGCCCTGCAACGAACTGGTTTCCCAGCCTTCCCCGGAGCCCATTTCCTTCGATGCGGTCATTGCAGTCGATACCTCCACGCGCGAGCGGCTGGGAACGGTCCTCCCCGCAGTGGCCTCGGCGGGCGTGTGGATCAATATCGACCACCATGTCAGCAACCCGGGCTATGGAGACCTCAACCATATTGACCCCTCGGCCCCCGCGTCGGGTCAAATCGTGATGAACTTGCTGGAGACGCTCGGAGCCGAGATCACGCCGGACATTGCGGCGAATTTGTTCGCGGCGATTTCGACGGACACCGGCTCGTTCCAATATCCGGCCACGACGGCGGAGACGCTCGAAGCGGCGGCGCGGTTGGTTCGGGCGGGGGTTGACGTCGGACGGCTCTCGCAGAGCATGTACGAGAGCTACCCCTTGCGGCGACTGGAGTTGCTTCGCGAATTGCTGAATGTCGCCGTGTTCTCGTGCGGCGGACGGCTGGCAAGCTTTGGGCTCACCCGCGCGACCGCGGAACGCGTGGGAGCGGTGCCCGAGGACAACGAGGGGTTGATTGATCACCTTCGTTCCATTGAGACCGTTGTGGCGGCCGTATTTTTTGAAGAGCTCACGGAGAATTCCGTGCGCGTGAGCATGCGATCGAAGAACGCGGATGTTGCGGATGTCCGCGCTCTGTGTGCGCTCTTCGGAGGAGGAGGGCATCCTTTGGCGGCCGGAGCCCGGGTTCGGGGCACGCTCGAGGAAGTGACCGTTCGCGTACTAAAAGCCATTTCTGATGAGATCCGAAAACACGATTGACGGCGTCCTGGTAGTAGACAAAGCCCCGGGAATGACCTCCCACGACGTGGTTGCCATCACGCGCCGCGCCATGGGAACCAAAAAGGTGGGCCACTGTGGGACGCTGGATCCGCTGGCGACCGGCCTGCTGCTCGTCGTGCTCGGCCGGGGAACGAAGATCCAAGATCTGCTCATGGCGGAAGACAAAGAGTACGTCGGGGTGATGCGCCTCGGCGAACGCACTTCGTCCCAGGACGCGGATGGCGAGGTGATCGAAACGCTTCCGGTCGGCGATTATTCCCGCGAACAAATCGACGCCGCGTTTGCGAAGTTCCATGGCGATTTTTATCAGACGCCTCCCATGGTCTCCGCCATCAAGAAGGACGGCGTGCCACTTTACAAGTTGGCCCGGCAGGGCAAGGAAGTGGAGAGAGAACCGCGATTCGTGCATGTCTATGCGCATGAGATCCAGGACGTCCGGCTTCCCGAAATTGAGTTTCGCGTGGTGTGCAGCAAAGGCTTTTACGTGCGAACGTACGCGCATGACATCGGCCAGGAGCTCGGCTGCGGCGGACATTTGAAATCGCTCCGCCGGACGAAATCGGGTCGGTTCAACGTCGATCGCTCGATCACGGTGGAGGAACTTAAGACGCTCCCCCGCGAGGAAATTGCGGCCCGCGTGATGACCCTCCCGGAAGTGTCCCGATTCCGCGGCGTGTGAGCGGCGTTTTCCACAGCATCGTAGAACTTGCCGGGATCCCCGGACCGCTCGTCGTGGCGGCAGGCGTCTTCGACGGAGTGCACCGAGGTCACCAGGAACTCCTCCGCAGGGCGATGGATGATGCTCGCGCGGTTGGGGGATCTGCGGTTGCACTGACGTTTGATCCTCACCCGATCCGGGTGTTGCGACCCGAAATCGCGCCGCGGCTTCTAACAGCCACGGGGCATAAGATCCGGCTCCTTCGAGGCTTCGGAGTGGCACATGTCCTTGTGCTCCCTTTCACGAGGGAATTTGCGGCACAGGAACCGGACGTTTTTATCCGCTCGCTTCACGCCGCGTCGCGGCCTTTGCATCGGATTTGCGTGGGGCATCAGTGGTCCTTTGGAAAGGATCGCCGCGGGAACGTCGACATGCTCCGGCAACTCGGAGACGAACTGGGGTTCTCGGTGGCGTCCATTCCGCCTGTGATGGTGGACGGGGAGGCAGTGAGCAGCACGAGGATCCGGCGGGCGGTGGAGAACGGAGACCTAGAAACCGCGCGCGCGTGTCTGGGCCGCGATTACACCATCCGCGGAACGGTGCAAGCGGGTGCGCAGTTGGGTCGGACCATCGGTTTCCCCACGGCGAACCTCGCGGCGCACAGCGAACAGTTCCCGCCGAACGGTGTGTACGCGGTATTCGCGGAAATCGAAGGAACCGAACACCCCGCCGTGGCAAACATCGGAGTTCGTCCGACGGTGGACTCGGAAGGGAAGCGGTTGTTGGAAGTGCATGTGCTCGGCTTCCATCAGGACGTTTACGAAAAGGAAATCGAGATTCGCTTCAAGTCGTTCCTCAGACCCGAGCAAAAGTTCGCCGGCCTTCCTGAGTTGCAGTCCCAGATAGCTCGCGACGTGGAAGCGGCGGCAGCGATCCTTTCGGACCCTTAAGCCTGGATCCCGCATTTTGGGAGGAGGACTTCACCATGAAGGGCATGAAGGTCTTGAAGAAAAAGCCCGGTCAGAAAATGTCACTCATTCATCTTCATGCTCTTCATGCTCTTCATGGTTTAGTAAACGTCTATTCCTCGGATGAGTGCTCCGCAAGGCAGCACCTGTCTTTCGCGTTTGCTTTGCGCGTTCGCAGTGGTTTAGATCCCCGTTGCCGTGAATAAAAAAAAATACGAGGCGGAGATTCGGAGACTGGCAAAGTTCCCGACGCTATCGGAGCACGAGCGAATCCTGTTCGCGATGAGTCTCAGCGCAACTCCGGACGAAAGGTGGCAGCGCCACGAAAACTTCCTCCGCTCGCACGGCTTATTCAGGAACTCCGATCGGAAGGCATTCGGTTTCAAGTAGCCGGAATGTCCGCCGCCGTTCTGCAAGGGGTTCCGGCGACAACCCTGGACACCGATCTCTGGGTGGAATTGCCCGAACGGCAATTTGTTCGTCTTCAGGTCATCATCTCACGCTTGGGTGGAACCATGCTGGCCCCCACAGTCGCGGCTTTGTCCGATGATTCCCTCGTTAACTTCCTTCCCCGGGTGGACGGGTTGGGTTCATTCCCCGATGAACTCGCGCGAGCAAAGAAACTGCGTTGGATGGGAACCCTTCTACCAGTGCTGCGGTTAGAGCAAATTCTCCAAAGCAAGGAACACCTCCAGCGCCCTAAAGACATCGCTCACTTACCCTTGATCCGCCAAACGCTGGCAATCCAGCGTCCGGAAAAACTTAAAAAACGCCCGAACAACTCGTAACGCAAACGACCTTCTTTGTGGCCGCCGCGCCGCGCGACGTTACTGAAGATCCGGCGACTGGGCGATGTACTGGATCGCCTGCGTGGTGTCGGGAGGAACTCCGTTGTCAGAGAGGTAGCCGTAGTAATATCCCAGCGCGTAGTAGTACAACGCATTGTTCGCATAAAACTCGTAAAGTCCGATGCCTGTCTGGAAGTTATTCGGAGGCTGGCTGTAGAAGTTCGCCGAAACCGCTGCGGAGTATGCGTAGCTGTATGCTAGTCCGGTATAAATATTCGAGTAAGCGTCATTGAGCAAGGCGTCCCCCAACGCCTGATCTCGCTCCCACGCCCCGTACTGGAGTGTTCCGTACACGTAGTAAGAAGTGCCAATGCTGTCGGTCTCGATGAAATAGGTCGTGATCCCGTAATTCACAAAAGCATCGTTGCCGGTGACGATATTCAGGAACTGTCCATCCGTCTCCGCCAGCGTGTCGTCAAAGCTTTCCGATACTCCTGGTCCCGGATCGACGCTGCTGGTAATGGAATAATTGGGAATGTCGTAGAGCCCCAGAATCGTCGCGATGTTGTAGTTCAGCGTATTTGTTCCGAGTGAAGTGTTCTGCCAGAAGGTCTGGGAGCCGTTCACGTAGCCAAACAGTTGGTTCAGGAAAGTGTCCGCTCCCGTATCGAACCCGCCAGTGGATTCTTCGAGAGTGATCGAGGAGGTTGACCCCGTGGTATTCAGCGGCGAGGCCTCGTAGTAGGCCTGCGACTGCTCGACGTAGAACGAATACTCATCATATCCCGCCCCGGCGATTGTGCTGAAATCCGTACTGTTTGTGATGGCCGCATCATCTGCAAGATAGGCGAAGAAATAGGCCATTGCCGCGTAAAGGGAGTCTGTGTTGGCACTCGTCGCATCACTGGTCAAGACGTAGAGGTACGGGGCCGTGTCCCCGGTCTGCGTGTATTTGAAACTGAAATCCAAGCACACGCCGTAGTAGTTCAAAAACACGTCTAAATTTGTATCCGTCAGGATCACCGAGCCCTTGGCGGAAGGTTGCGCAACAGCAATCAGGACGATCAGCGCGGACGCCGCAACGGCAAGGAGGGAACGGAACGAGGAACGCGACATATCCTCAGAGGCTTCTCCCGAAACCGCCTCGGTGTCAATGCTTTTTGGACGAGGATGACGCTTTATTCGCCTCCAGAACGTCCACCCAAATCGGGAGCGCCGTTTCGCTCGCGTAAGCCCCGCGCAGGATCATCTTAGGTTGATCGAATCCCACCCAAACGCCGCATGTGAGCTGCTTGTCGAAGCCGACAAACCACGCGTCGCAATATCGATCGGTTGTCCCGGTTTTTCCCGCCGCCCGATGACGCAACCCGAGGGCAGAAGCCGATGCCGCCGTACCCCGGGTCACCACATCCTCCAGAACCAGCGCGGTCGCGGCCGCCGCCGAAGGGGTCAGCATGGGGATTCGTCCATGGGTGGCTTTGAATATGACATCACCCGACGAATCCGTGATCCGCTCCACCAGCACGGGCTGGAGCTTCACTCCGCCGGTCGCGAACACCGTGTACGCCGCAGTGAGTTCCTTCAGGGTGCTCTCGAAGGCCCCCAGAAAAAGGGATGGAAACCGCGGAACGGCGTCAGCCAGACCCAGCCGGATCAACCGATCCGCGATTTTGTCGATTCCGGTTTGCATGCCTACTCGAACCGCCATCGTGTTCCGGCTCCGGATGAGTCCCTCCGCCGCAGGCAGGTTGCCCCCGTAGGTGCCGTCGGAGTTCGCAGGCTCGTACACCCCGTACTTTCCCGGGATGTCCCCCGACCCCAATCGCGCGTCGCTCACGGGGGCTTCCGGACGAAGGCCATTCTCAAAGGCGACCGCGTAAACGAAGGGCTTCACCGCGGAGCCGATCTGTCGGCTGGCGAAAAGTGCCCGATGGAATTTGCTCTGCCGATAGTCACGCCCCCCCACGATGGCGCGAATGCCGCCAGTCCGATTGTCGATGGCGACGACCGCACCTTGGAGAACATCCGTTCCGCCGTCCGCACCCTTGGCATGAACGTAACCCGCGCGGGCTTCAATTTCCGCGAGCCTCCGCCGGACCGACGCCTCCGCCGCCCGCTGCAGGGTCGGATCGATGCTGGTGTAGATTCGGAGTCCGCCCTCCTCCATCTGCTCCCGCGTGGTGACCAGTTCGAGTTCTCGCAGGATCGCGTCCATCGCCCAATCTTCTTGCGGGGTGGGAGAGTCTGATTTCGCGATCGTCACCGGCTCCGCTTCGGCCTTCAGTCGGCGTTCCAGGGTGATGTAACCGACCGCCTCCATGCGCCGGAGCACGGCGTTTCGCTGTCGGATCGACGCCTCGAGGTTGTTGCGGGGTGAGTAGCGATTCGGACTGCGGATGAGCCCGGCGAGCAGTGCGGATTCGGACAGATCGAGTTGCGACGCCGGTTTGCCGAAGTACAACCGCGCCGCGGATTCGAGTCCGTAACAACCCGACCCGAAGTAGATCCGGTTGAGGTAGGCCTCGAGGATCTGCTCCTTCGTGAGTTCCGTCTCAATGCGGAACGCGAGCGCGGCCTCGATCAGCTTGCGGTGAAGATTGCGTCCTCCGAGGGGAAAGCTGTTCCGTGCGAGTTGTTGGGTGATCGTGCTGGCCCCTTCGCGGATGCCGCCGAAAAGGAGATTGCGTCCAATGGCACGTGCAATGCCAACGGGATCGACGCCCCGATGCGAATAGAACCGCGAATCCTCCCGTGCAAGCAGGGCATTGATGAAATCGTTCGAGACGCGGTCGAAGGGAATCACAATCCGGTTCTCCCCGGACAGCCGACTATAGAAATCCCCGTGCATGTCGTAAACCCCGGAGCGCTCCGGCATGTCGGAGATCCTGGTCAGGGGGAACGAGAGCGCCCAAAGGTAGTAACCGCCGGCGATCCCGAGCCACACGACCAGCAGTGCGGCGGCGAGCTTGACGGCAATGCGCATCCATGGGTGGGACTTCGTCGCTTTTGCCCGTCGGGACTTTGCAGGGCGGGTCGGCTTTTTTCTCCCCGAGTTCCTGGTGCCGGCGGCAGTCTTTGATTTTTTGGTCACGACGCCGACTCTCTCAAGGGATAGGATTCAGCATGGTTGTTTCAAACGTCACTCCGCGGTGAAGATCGATATTCTAACGCTATTCCCGCAAATCTGCGAGGGCGCGCTTGCCCACAGCATCGTCGGACGGGCGAGGGAGCGGCAGATTTTGTCTATAGTTGCCCATAATCTGCGCGACTGGGCAACCGACAAACATCGGATCACGGATGAGCCTCCTTACGGTGGCGGGCCCGGGATGGTGCTCAAAATCGAGCCAATCTACCACGCGTTGGAGTCGCTCCGAACGCCTGAGGCGCATGTGGTTCTGATGTCCGCGCAGGGTCGAAAGTTTACGCAGGCGCACGCGGCGGAACTCGCCCGGCGCCCGCACGTGATCCTCGTTTGCGGTCACTACGAAGGGGTGGATGAACGCGTGGCGTCGCACCTCGTGGACGACGAGATTTCCATCGGCGACTATATCCTGACAAACGGCGCTCTTTCTGCGGCGGTTGTTGTGGATGCCGTGGCGCGTTTGCTTCCTGGCGTGCTGGGGGATGGAGAGTCTGCCGTGCAGGATTCCTTCAGCGAGGGAATTCTCGATCATCCGCACTACACGCGGCCGGTGGAGTTCCGTGGGTGGAAGGTTCCGGAGGTGTTGCTTTCCGGCAACCACGCCGCGATCGCCAAATGGCGGGCGGAAGAAGCGATGCGCCTTACACGCGAACGCCGCGGCGACCTACTTTAAAAAGGAGCCGGGGCTTCCAAGCCCCGAACATTCGGATCATCCGGAAAGTTCATGCTTATGCTGTGGCTTCCGATTTTCCCAACTGGGGCTGTTGGAAGACCGTAAAGGCTAATGAAATCAAGGTCATTGCCCAAAGTTCTTCACTACTGATGAGTCAAGCGTGGTTCCGGGGACGGGTGGGATAACCGCAGATTCCCAGGATTTGCGCAGATTTTCTCCCGGCTCAAAATCAGGCTCTTGTATGCCAACGAGGAGGCGACAAAGTTCGCGATGCCCTTCCGTCGCGGCACCGAACACGGCGTAGGTTAGGTCCTTTTTCATAAAATCGGCGAGCATCGGCGGAAATCTGCGGTCCTCGGCATGAACTTCTCGGAAGAACCTAGCATTCTCGGTCACACTTCTGTTTCGGGGAAGGCTGCGCTAGAAACTCGCTGTAAGCCCCCCTTATTCCAGAGGGTTCCAAACTTCCTCGAACCCAACTCCTACAAAATCCCGCGTGTTGGCGGTGGCAAAACGCGTCACGCCGTGGGCCAGCAATGTTTGGGCAAGCCGCAGATCAAAGATCCTGCGCCGGGCAAAGCGGGGCCTTGATGCCTGCTCCCATACCGCAGGCATCACATGCGCATTCTCGACCAAATGCCAACGCGGATGGCGGCGAAAAAGTTGGCACTCATCGACGGCTGCCGCCGGGCTGAGAGCCGGGTCCATGATCGCCGGATTGCGAAGCGCCACATACAACTCCACCAAAACCAACTCGGCGATGACGACATCGGTGCTCTGGCTCCACTCCTCCAAGAATGAGAGTGCCTTCTCATGAAATGGATTCCCCTCCAGTCGGGCGTAAATGAGGAGATTGGTATCCAACCCAATCATGGAGAGCATTCCTGATCTGCACGCAGAAGCGCTTTCAATTTCGCCGGATCACTAACTTTCAAACGGGACCGGATGGGAGCGGGAAAACGAAACCCCTCTCCCGGCACCAGCTTCTCCGAAGGATAATGGCGAACCACGTTTTCGGCTCCGCGCCGAATCACTTCGGCGATACTCCAGTCCTGCTGCTTCGCAATCCTCTTGATTTCTCGGTAAAGAGGATCCGGAAGCTGTATCTGCGTACGAACCATAGCGAAAGGGTAAGCGCGTAAAGATTGATGTCAATGCGAAGGGCTCCAACCATCTCCATCCGTTTCCACTGCACTGGCCGTCGGTTTTCCATGAGGGCTGCGAATTGCGGGTGGCGGGTGGCGCCCAGCCTCGGTAAAGTCCTGGGCGGCGGGGACTCTCGCCTTCTTCCACTACTCGCCCTGCAAGACAATGCTCCCGTCGAAAAAAGCGAGGTCGTTGTAGTAGTCGGCCACTGCAAGATAGTACTCCATCGCGGCGAAATAGTACCTGAGGACATCCCCCACATAACCCGTCCCGAACTCCTCGGCTTCCTGATAGCTGAATGCGGTCACCAGCGCGGCCCAGAAGCAGCTCGTAGAATACCCCAAGTAAATCAAAGACAATCCGTACTCTGGGTATCCCGCAGCATAATTGTACTCCCCTGAACCAATGAGGAAGGCGGCGACGTCGTCGTTGTTAAGGTATTCAATTCGGAGGGTTCCTTCGTCAATCTGATCTCCGAAAACGAACTGATCGGTAACCGGGTAATTCTGACTCCTAACGAAAGACTGTTCCGTCAGCCCGATGTACTCCCGTGCTCGCGTGAGCAAGATGGTCAGTTCGGCTTCCGGCTGGCCAGAAGGGGAACCGCCGTAGGTCACTCTCTCGACCGCCACTTCCGTCAGCGTCGATGACGCATCGAACAGGGTCCCGAGAAGGTAAAGGTATCCGTTGTACGTTTGATAAATCTGGGCAATCGGCCCATTGGGGTCCTCGACCTCTGCGGCGATCGGCCAGTACACGTACTGATTTTCCGACCAGTACGTGAAAGCACCCGTTTCCTGATTGCTAAAGTAGGCGCCTCCATGGCTCCTCGTCGTCGTTGAAATAAGGAGCAACAAGAGACCCGCAAACAGTCGAGTGACAGGGGATCTCATAACACCTTTACTTAATCGCATTGCGGTTCTGGACTCAAGTCCAAAGTGCCTCAGTTCAAGCTACCATGAAGGGCATGAAGAGCACGAAGATGAATGGGGTACATGTTTTGACCATGCTTGATCTCGTTCACCGAACGGGTGCACGCGTGCATGCATCTTTTAAGCCTTTTTTGGAGCCATATCCTTCATGCTCTTCATGCCCTTCATGGTGAAATCCGCTGCGGGATTAGCAGACGCCTGCTGCCAGGCGCTCGTGGAACTCGCGATAAATCACCGGCGAAATCTCGCTCGGCTTAATCTCGCTCCGTCCACCCCAGAACACGTTGGTATAGGCGACAGGAATGCCACACGCCTCAAGGTGCGCATCGATCGCCGCCTTATGCTCGAGAAGTCGGTCCTTATCCGTTCCGTGCGCCACCGCCATGATGTTCACGTTGTTAAAATCCGGCCCTCCCTCGCGCCAGTAGCAGTGGGTGAGAATGTGATGACGCCCCACCTCGCCGCCAGCCTCGATCTCGCGCCCCGCCGGGACCGCCCAATGGAACAGCCCGTTGAACCGCGTCACGCGCACGCCGGTGGTGGAGGGCTTCACGTGCTCCAGGAAGGTGCTGAATCGACCGATGAGCTTGCGACGTGTGAGATCTTCCGCGACGGCGCAGAAGGTCTCGAAATCCACACCCGCTTCGACCGCACGAGCGGCCCAGGGATTGTCCGAAATCTCGCCGGGTTCGAATTCGCGCTTGAGCGTCAGCAGGACCTGCCACTCAAAGTCGGAGAGGGTGGCGACGGCAACATCGAGGATGCGCGCAGGTTCTTCTGCCCGATCGCCGGGTTCCATCGTCTTTCGCCGAACATGGCCCACCCCGAGTGAAAAAATCCCCCGGGCGGGCATCAACCGGAAGGCGTCCGCTCCCACCCGAACCCGCACCGTTTCGCAGTGCTCCGCCAAAGACTGCCCGGCGGGTACCTTGACGGTCGTCCAGAGTCGGAACGCTCCCCCGGGAATCTGCGCGTCGGTGGAACGCACGACGACATGGCCGGAAAAGGGGTCCTCGCGAAACATGAAGTCAAATGCCGCATCGAGGCTCTCCGCAGGCACGCGCCACGCCACGAGTGCGCCGTGCGCGAGGTTGGTGGCAAGCAGCGTTTGGCGGACGCGGCGGATCGTTCCCGCCTCCAGCATTGCACGAATGCGCTCGTGGACGATCTCAGGGGACAGACCACTCCGCTCCGCGATCGTTTGGAAAGGCTCCCGATGAAATCCCTGAATCTGGTCCTCGGAGACCGCAAGGAGCCGCGCGTTGATGGGATCGGTATGCTCGGTCGGAATCATGGAAAGGGGGATCATACGGAGGACGTTCCTCCCGCGCAATGGGATGCGCGCATCAAGCGGACGGGATGTTTTTCCCCAGCACTTCGACGACGCGGTCCATTTCCTCCACGGTGTTGTAAAAGTGCGGGCTGAAGCGCAGAAACGCCTGAGCCTGGCGGTCGTGGCGCAGGGATGCGGTGATGTGGGCCTCCTCAAGCGCGCGCATCAGATGCGATGCGTTTGCCCCCGGGTGGCGAACCGTCAACGTGCCGGAAGCCGCGGTGGGATCGGCAGGAGAGGCACTTTCAAATCCCAGCGGCAGGAGTCCGTTCAATAAGCGCGCGCGCAGCGTGAGCAACTGCTCGGCGATGTTTTCGATTCCCGCCGCGAGCAAGAGCTTCAATGCCGCACGCATGCCGCACACGCCCGCCACGTTGAGCACCCCCGGTTCGTACTGCTGCGCGCTACTGACAAAATCAATCCCGTCCTGCGTGACGTAATTGGGAGAGCGAACGTTCCAGGCGCCCAGTAAGGTCGGCCGACAGGTCTGGAAATGGCGCCGAGACACATACACGATGCCGATCGCCATGGGGCCGAGCATCCACTTGTGGGCATCTGCGCTAAGGAAATCCACGTGGCGAACGGAGGTCGGGAATGCTCCCAGGGTCTGAATGGCATCGAGCGAAAAAAGGATGCCGCGCTCATGCAGCATCCGGCCCATCGCATCGACATCGATTCGGTAGCCGGTGAGAAAGTGGCACGACGCCAGCGCGACGAGCCGCGTGCGCGGAGTAAGGGCGCGGGCGACGTCGGACGGGGTGATGGCGCCGGGGCGTTCGGTCTCGATGTAGACGAGTTTGACCCCGCGCCGCTGCAGGTTCATCCACGGATAGACATTGGAAGGGTAGTCGTCCTGATAGCAAACGACCTCGTCTCCCGGATTCCAGTCGATCCCATTGGCGAACAAACTTAGTCCGAGCGAAGTGGGTCCCAGCAGAGCCACTTCGTCGGCTTCGGCGTCAATGAGCTTCGCCGCAAGCGCGCGGGTTTCGGCGATGGTCTTCAGCACGTCTCCAAATTCCTGATGATTGACGCAGCTTTCCGTGACGTGGGAGATCATGGCATCGGCCACCGCACGCGGGAGGATGGTCACGCCGGCGTGCGCGAGAAAAAGCTGGCTGTTCAGCACTGGGAACGCTTCACGCCGCGCCGCGTCGTTTTCGAAGAAGGTCATTTCCGATCTAAGCGCAGAACCCCTTTAGCACACCAGCCTTCTCGGTTGAACGGAGAACGGACTTTCCAGTCCGTTTTTCTTCCCTCCAATAACACGGGTTGGAAAACCCGTGCTCCTATACTTTCTCCGTCTGAGCCGATCCAAACAAGCCCGCAGGGCGGATTAGCAGGATCAGCACCAGCGCGCCGAAGGCAATGGCATCGCGGTAGCTGGAAAGAACCGATCCCCCTGCAAACGACTCGATCAAACCCAGGATCAATCCGCCAATAGCCGCCCCGTGCAGGCTTCCGATCCCTCCGAGGACTGCGGCGATGAACGCCTTGATGCCGGGGAGGGTCCCCATGAGCGGTTCGACGGAATGGATGTTCATCGCGTACAACACTCCCGCCGCCCCGGCGAGCGCGCTGCCGATCGCGAAGGTGAAGGAGATGGTCCCATTGAGATGCACCCCCATCAGCGCCGCGGCGGTCGGGTTTTGAGACAATGCCCGGATCGCCAAACCGTAGCGCGTCCGATGGACCACAAGCGTCAGTAGCAGCAAGAGCAACAACGCCACGCCGAGAACGACGAGGTGCGAACTGGAAACAACCACGCCAGCGGCGAGCGGGAGGTTTTTCTCCGGAAGGAGGTCGGGGAATGGACGCTGATTCGCGCCGAACACGATTTGACCTCCGTTCGCCAGGAGGAGCGATACACCGATCGATGTGATCAGTACGGTCAGTCGGGCCTGACGTCGGAGCGGGCGGTAGGCCAGGAATTCAATGAGAACGCCCAAGGCCGCGCACACGAGCATGGCTCCCGCAGTGACCAACACGAAGCCTCCAACGGAATGGGTGCCGCCGGGCATGTGTCTAAGGGGTCCGTGAAGGAATACCGCCGCATATGCCCCGATCATGAGGACGTCCCCATGGGCGAAGTTCACGAAACGGAGTACCCCGTACACGAGGGTATAGCCGAGGGCGATCAGGGCATAGATGGAACCCAGAGCGAGACCGTTGACGGTCTGTTGCAGAAACTCAGCCACCCTGCGATCCCCCGGGAATGCTCATCGCCTCGTGCGGTTGCCAACCGTCAGGGCGTCACGGTTTCCAAGTAGCGGAACTTGCCGCCCTCAACGCGGATGATCACGGCGGACTTCGTCGGATTCCGGTTCTCATCCATCGTGATGTTGCCGGTCACGGCCGGGAACTCCTTGGTGCCCGCAAGCGCTTCGAGGAGCGGGATGGGGTCCGTTGAGCCCGCCCGCGTGATCGCGTCTGCCAGCACACCGACGGCATCGTATCCCAGTGCGGCGATCGCATCGGGGTCGGTCTGGTATTTATCCCGGTAGGCTTTGACGAACTGTTGGACGGCGGCCTTCTCGGACTCCGGCGCGAAGTGATTGGAAAAAAAGCTGCCCTCCATGGCATCGCCGCCGAGGGTGACGAGTTCCGTGGAGTCCCAGCCGTCCCCGCCAACGAACGGAACGTCGATTCCGAGTTGCCGGGCTTGTCGGACCACCAGCGGGGCCTCTGTGTAATAGTTTGGCAGGAGAACGGCCTCCGGGTTTTGCGCCTTGATGGCGGTGAGTTGGGAGCGGAAGTCCTTGTCGCCGCTTGAGTAGCTTTGCTCGCTGACGATCTGTCCGCCGGATTCGGTGAACGCCTTGCGGAAGTTTTCGGAGAGGCCGACGCTGTAATCCTGCGCATTGTCGACCAGGATCGCGACTTTTTTGACCCCGAGCGACGAGAGGAACTTGGACAGGACGCGGCCCTGGAATCCGTCCGTAAAGCAAATCCGGAAAATGCAGTTGCCGGTGAGCGTGACGCGTTCGTTGGTCGAGGCTGGGGAGATCATGGGAATACCGGAGTCCTGTGCGATGGGGGCCGCCTCCAGCGAACGGCGGCTGGCGATCTCGCCGATGAGGGCGACCACTTTTTCGCGAGAGATCAGGTCGCGGACGATGATCGACGTCTCGCCGGCCTTGGATTGGTTGTCGCGGGTGACGAGCTCCAGCGGGCGCCCGAGGACCCCGCCCTTCGCGTTGATTTCTTCGACTGCCAAGGTTGATCCCTTGTGCGTGCTCTGACCGAAGCTCGCGTTCACTCCCGTGAGAGAGGTGAATTCTCCGATCCGGATGGGTGCGGGGCCTGCCGGTGCCTTAGAGCCTTTCGAGGACGGTGCGGATGCGTCAGTGGAGTCTGTGGACGCGGGGGTGGGGGACTTTTTGCAGGAAGTCAGGGTGGCCGTGGCTAGGAGCGCTGCGAGGACCCCGGTGAAGATGCGGTCAGGCGTTGGAAGCTTCATGTCAATACGGAACGAATGCCTTTCATTCGAATGCCCCTGTACTGCGGCACGGGGCGGGAAGCGTCAAGACTGGAAGCACGTGTTTGACGGAGATGACACGGACTTGGGCTTGCAAGCGCGAATGGAATCGAAGAGCGCTGGAGTCTCACCCAACCAACTCATGGACAGCCGCTTCGATCTGCAGGTCAACAAGAAGGCCCTTCAAATCAATCTCGACCCTCGAATCTACGGCACGTTTGCGGAGATCGGGGCCGGGCAGGAGGTGGCCCGGCGGTTTTTCCATGTTGGTGGGGCCGCCGGCACCATTGCTAAAACGATGTCCGCGTACGACATGACGTTCAGCGATTCGATTTATGGTTCCTCCGGCCGCTACGTGAGTCGGGAACGTCTCTCGAAGATGCTCGAGCACGAGTACAGCCTCCTCGAAGAACGTCTCGCTGCGAAAGTAGGGGACCAGCGCACGTTCTTTGTCCTAGCGAACACCGTCGCGGCACGCAGTTTCCGCCGACACGACGAATCCCACGGTTGGATGGGGATCCGGTTCCAGACCTCTCCGCGAGCCCCGGCAAGTGACATCATCATCCACGTCCGGATGCTAGATGCGCTCAATATCCAGCAACAGGAGGCGCTCGGAATCATCGGGGTCAACCTCATCTATGCCGCGTTTCATCACTCGAACCGCCCGGAAACGCTGATCGCCTCCCTTCTGGACGACCTTTCCAGCGCGCGAATGGAAGTGGACATGATCCGATTTTCCGGTCCGGATTTCCTGGCGGTTGATAATCGCCTGATGTCCCTGCAACTCGTTGCGCAGGGATTAACCAAGGCGGCGATGTTCCGCGCGGATGGAGATGTGGTTCAGGCCGCCGAAGCGTTCTACAAAAAATCGATCCTCGTCGAACGCGGGAGCTTTCGTCCCGTGACGCATGTGACGAACGACATGCTGGACTGTGCCCGCTCCATGTTCGCGGCGCAGGATCACGTGGAGGAGTCGAATCTCGAAGTTCTCATGGAAATCACCATGCAGAATCTCCTCAGCGGAGGACGGCTCGATTTGCATGACTTCCTCGACCGCATCGACCTGCTCGCCGCTCTCGGAAGAACGGTGCTCATTTCCAACTACGGCGAGTATCACCGTCTCGTCCAATTCCTGACCCGCTACACCGACCTCAGCGTCAGCCTGGCCCTCGGAGCGCCGAGCCTCGATGAGATTTTTGACGAGCAGTACTACAGCAACCTCGAGGGAGGAATATTGGAGGGGCTGGGTCGGCTCTTCAAAGCAGGCGTCCGGCTTTACGTATATCCGCGGCTGGAGAGCGATGGGTCCGTGACCACGGCGGAGACGTTCCAAGTCGCCCCGCATCTTCGCCACCTCTACCGCCATCTCCTCGAAAATGGCCATGTGGTCGGGATGGACGGTTACAACCCGAGCTATCTTTCGATCAAGTCCGCCGACGTCCTTGCGAAGATCCGGCAAAAATCGGACGGCTGGCAGGAAATGGTTCCTCCGGAAGTGGCGACCATCATTCGCGATCGTCGGTTGTTTGCGATCAACTAACGCACGCAAGATCTTCCTGCTTTTCCACAGCGAAACTTTCCGTATCGTCGTGTGAATGTCGAAGCTGCGAGTCACCGTTTGGAACGAGTTTGTTCACGAAACGTCCAACGAGGTCGTCCGGGAATTGTATCCGAACGGGATCCATGAGGCTATCGCGGAGGGGTTGCGCGGGGAGCCAGACCTCGAAGTTCGCACCGCCACGCTGCAACAGCCGGAGCATGGATTGGACGAGGAAGTGCTCGGGACGACGGATGTGTTGCTTTGGTGGGGACACTGTGCGCATGCCAAGGTGTCGGATGATGTCGTGAAGCGCGTGCAAACTCGCGTGCTGGAGGGAATGGGCCTGATTGTCCTTCATTCGGGCCATTACGCGAAGATCTTCAAGGCGCTGATGGGTACCACCTGTTCGCTGACTTGGCGGGAGGCCGGGGAAAAGGAGCGCGTGTGGGTTTGCAACCCCGGTCATCCGATCGCGCAGGGGCTCGGAGCGTATTTTGAGATTGAGCACGAGGAGATGTATGGGGAGCCATTTGGGATTCCGACTCCGGATGAGCAGATTTTTATCTCTTGGTTTGAGGGTGGGGAAGTGTTCCGTTCCGGGGCGACGTGGAAGCGCGGCAACGGCAAGATTTTCTATTTTCGTCCCGGGCATGAGACCTATCCGACGTATTTCCTCCCGGACGTGCGCAGGGTGATATGCAACGCTGTTCGTTGGGCCGCCCCCGAGGGGGCTCCATGGGTCGACTCGTGCCCGAACATCCCGGTTGACAAAGCTCCGGAGAGAATCCAGTCTGTTGGCCAAACTTTGCACCGCGAAGGCGAGGCAGGTTTTCGCTGAGACATCTTGAGCCGGGTGCAACCGGTGTCGGTGTTGTCCAAATGGTGGCCGTAGCTCAGTTGGTAGAGCTCCAGATTGTGGTTCTGGCTGTCGCGGGTTCGAGCCCCGTCGGTCACCCCATTTTTCACTTCGCGGTTGGTGGTTCCTTCCCTTGCGCGGCGAAAAGCTGTTCCAGGAAATAGATGTCGCCCCGATCCTTCTCCCGTCCAGCGCGTTTCTTCATGCGATAGAGCAACTCTGGGCTGGCAAATGGGATTTCGACCCCGTCGATTCTGTGTATGACCATGCTCTCCGCCGCCGCCGCGTAGTCGAAACCCGATGCGCTTGCCATCAAGTCCACCACAATCTCATCGGCCACCCTCACGACAGTAAATTTCGCCACGTCGCCCGACTCCAGTTGGCGCACACAACGGTCTGGAAGGGTGGCGAGTGCGTCGAAGACTCTTGCCTCGTTTGCGAGCGAGGAATCCACAAGGATGTCCAAGTCACCGGTTGTTCTCGGTAGTCCCGATTGGATGATCGCAAACCCCCCGATGATCATGAAAAGGCAATCCCTCGCCCGAAGTTCGCGGCATAGGTTCACCAAATCCCTTTTTTCGGGAGGCCGCGGAATCAGTTCGCCGGTTTCCGGGTCAAACGGTCCATCAGCCATCGGTCAGCTTCCTCATGCGAATGGAAGCGGTACACGCCTTTTGGAATTCTCGGCGGATTCCATGCGCCCAACGTCCTCTGTAATCCGCTGACGTAGGAGAGCGGATCCGGAATGCTCGTCTTGCGTCCCACTGTCTTTCGAACGGATTCTTCGCTATTTATAAATCCGGCCATGCGCAGAGCCTACTCGACGGCTTCGATTGAAGCAAGCGACGGCTCAGGAGTGTCCTCTTTCGCGAATTGACTCGAATGAAATGACACCGGAGGAGTCATGCCGAGAGTGGCAGTATTGATAAGTTGCCTCACATCTGATGGGACCGGAGGGGGGGTAAAAGTTCTTCTGTAATTTGACTTTCGCTCTGAGCACCCGATCCGGGGCCGTCGGGGGGAAGGCGAGCGGAGCGAGCCGAACGCAGAAGGCCCCGGATCGGGTGCTGGGCGAGGTTCGCCGGAGGCTGGCCAGTGTGGTTTCCTGTTGGGGTGTAGCGGCTCCTCGACGTTCTGAGTGGGCAGGAAAGGCTTGTTTGCTGGGGCCGTTGCGCCCCGAAGGCTTGCCCCGGCAGGCGTTTGAAGGGAAGTATCCCAAGGCTTTGCTCGAATCGCGCCGCTCCAGGGCCGAAGGCCCGGCATTCCTTAGCCCAGCTCGTAAGGGCTGGGTCTTTTGCAGTGGCGGAAGCTGCGGGCTGAAAGTCCGCGACGAGGCAAGAGCAGGGCTGCACGCCACGCCTCCACCCATCCCGTCCCTTCAGGCCGGAGTCACTCTTTGTTTTCCACCCAGCCCTGACGGGCTGGGCTAACGAATCGCACACCGGTGGTGCGCAGAACGCCGTTCGCCGCACGAACCGCAACACTCAGCGCCAGCAAAAGCTTCAACTCTGAAGCTCCGCAACCCGCTGCTTTTACCCACTCAATTCAGCGAAAAGGCTAAAATCTCATGCTTGCCGAGTTGGGCAAAGAGCGAGTCTTCGGCGCTGAAGGAGGAAGAAAGCGTCAGGGTGTCGAGCCGGAAGTCACGCCGCTGGAACTTGCCTTTGCCGAGATAGCCCCACTCGGCAAAGAGAATGGCTGAGCCATCGGCACGACACATCTTCATGGCATCGCCGTGGATGAGATTTTGCGACAGCACGAAGAACGCGGCGCGATACAGGTCGTCTGACGGGGCGAGATGCAAACACTCGGCGAAAATGCCCAGCAGGTTCGCGCGGCACTCCGCGATATTGTCCGGCAGCAGCTCAATCCCATAGATGGACATGACCGCGAGCAGCGCGTAATGCCGCCGCTCGAAATCAGACTTGCCGTATTTGAGTTCCACGGCGGCGAGCTTGCGCCGCAAGACCGGGACAAGAAAGTTGCCGTCCCCGCAGGCCGGCTCCAGAAAGCGCGAGTCAATGCGCTCGGTCTCGCCTTTAACGAGGTCGAGCATCGCCTCGACCATCCACGCCGGGGTGAAGACTTCCCCGTGGTCGGCGACGCGTTGTTTAGATTTGGTGAGACTCAATCGGCTTTTCTTTTCTGAGCTAACGTAAATTGCGCATGGTGGGAGATGTCACATGGACGGTAAATGTGCTGCGGTGTATCAAAAATGATACGCTGTCAAACCATTCCGGTTGAAGTGACAGGGGCAGCTTGCCCCTGTTGGTGACAAGATGAGGGGCTGGCAGCCCCTCACACGCATTTTTGATCGGTCCCTTCTCTCAAGAGTGTTGCGGTTTGTTGCGCAATAATGTGGCGGTATGCAACAATTTGTTGTTGCGTGCTGGTGGGTCTTGTTTAATTTTGTTCAATCGAGTGGAGCCAGTTCCAAGTGCCGCTCGTTACTTCCCAGCCCCCCCAAATTTATGAACATGAAATCCTTCCCCTCTGGATTCCCGTCTTCGTTGCTCGGTCAAAGCTTTCGGACTGCGGCGATTCTGCTGCTTGCTTCCGCAGCACTTTCTTACTCGCAGAATAGTACCTGGACGGGGGCCTCCGGCGGAGACTGGGATACGAGCTCGAATTGGGCGGCGTCGACGAAACCCGGGGCCGCCGGGAACGCGACGTTCAATTCCTCACTGAGTTCGGTGACGAATTCATCGGCCAATCAAACGGTGGGCAGCATCCTGTTTACGACGAATGCCGGCACAGCGTCCGGCACGTTCACGATTGGCTCCACCGGTGGCAACAGCCTCACGCTCGCCAATGCCGGTACCATTCAGGTTCAGAGCGGGCTTACCGGAACGGGCAAGTCGATCTCCATCAACGCCCCGATCATCCTCACCCCGGCATCTTCGAGCACCGCCGGAACTTACTCCTTTCGCAACGACAACACGGATTCGACAAACACGCTGAACTTCGGCGGCAGCATCTCCGGTGGCACGACCACCGCCACGGAAACTCTCACGCTGCGCGGGGTGAATACCGGCAACAATACGGTCAGCGGCAACATCTCGAACGGTTCGGCCGCCACACTGGCACTGACGAAAACGGACGCGGGTACATGGACCCTCTCCGGAAACAATACATACACAGGCGCAACAACGATCTCCGCCGGGACGCTCCGCCTGGGTTCGGCGACCGCTCTGCCAAGCGGAACCGGGGCAATTAGTATCGCTTCCGGAGCCACGCTCGACCTCAACGGACAGGCCTGGGTCCTGCCAGCATCCGCCGGCAATACGACCGTTAATCTGACGAATAGCGGAACGATCAGCGGGAATCTAACAATCAGCGCCCCCGCGTCCGGGCCGATTTTGGTTCAAGGCAACACGGCAATATCCGGCTTTGCCACTCTCAACGCCGGCAGCGTGACAGGCAACATCGTAAATAACGGTCAGTTATCGATCGCCGGGGCGACAGCCGTGACCACCGGGACCATTAGTTCAACGGCGACCGGATCCAATGGGACCGGAGCGATTTCTTATCTCAATACCACCGCCGGCGGGAACACGCTGACGTTTGCCGACGGCACATCCCTCACCGGGATCGCCATTGGCGCGAATGCGGTCGGTACCCTGACCACGACCGGAACAGTCAATCTTTTCGGGTACGGTCACAGCAACAACACAACGGTGAACGCGTTCAACATGACGTTCAATGGAGGGACTTGGAACATCGGTCAGCTCGGGCAGGGAAACTCCGGCAAGGTTGCGGGCGGGACAACGAACATTCTCGGAGGGGCGCAACTCAATGTCGCCGTCAACACCTCGTGGTTGAACTATGGATCGAATAGCGCGGGTGCCGGGGCAATGCACGGAATCTACAACATCGGTGGGGCGTCGTCCGGAACGCTGGTTTTAACTGGTTCCGTCGCGGAAGCCGGAGGGATCACCGGTACTCCAGCCGCCGGGGCAATCAACGGCCTCCAGATCAACGTCGGCAACAATGGGACGCTCACGCAGAATGGAACGGGGAACTTTACGCTGGGCACTGTCGCATCCGGCGGACAGACCGTGAATACAACAAACTCTCTAACCGTGAATTCAGGCGGCGTTGCCAACATCGGCGGCGGTATTCTCTTCATCGGCAACACGGCTCTCAATCACACTGCGACGGAAACCAATCGCGTCGCCGTCCAAGGCGGGACACTCAATCAAACGGGCGGCGTCATTTCCCTCGGCGGTTCCGCCGCGACTTCAGGGAACACGGCGAACGAACTGAACGTCTCCTCCGGCACTCTTAATATTGGCACATCCGCGACGGCCCGCGCGCTGCAGATCGGTACCGCATCCAATGCCGCCGCCGCCATTACCAACACGGTCTCGCTCTCCGGCGGGAAGATCGTACTCAACGGGTTGATTTCCGCGTTTTCGGGAACCAACCAGGCGAACTCGTTCAACTGGACAGGCGGGCAGTTGACGGCCACGACGATCACCGCGAGCAGCAACTTTGCCGCAGGCTCTGGTTCGGCAGGCGGCATCACGCAGACCGGACTGGTTAACAACGGGGCAAACGGTACCACGTTGGCCCCAGGGGATACCGGATTCTCCGGGCGGATGACGATCAACGGAACGTATGTGCAGGGGTCGAATGGAACCCTCGCGCTCGATATCGGCGGAACCTCCGCGTCGACTGTTTTCCAGAACGCGGCTGGCGGAAGCTATGACAATGTGGTGGTCTCCGGCGCTGCGACGCTGGGGGGCACGCTGACCGCGAATCTGATCAGCGGCTACACGCCGACCAACGCGAGTTCTTTCACGATCCTCACCGCAGCTTCCGTCTCCGGTGCGTTCACCAACCCCAACAATCTTGTCGTTCTCACCAACGATCCCTTCAGCGGGAGCCTGACGATCAACGTGAACCCGACGAACGTGGTCCTCAACAACTGGACGCCAAACCAATGGCAGGGCGGAGGAAACTGGGGCACGGGCGGAACAGCGGTTTGGACCAATGCGGTGGATCCCAACGGGGCAGGCGTCGGCGCGGCGTTCTCCTCCACCGGCGTGACCAACAATGCGACAACGGTGACCTTGGATGCCGAACGCACGGTGGGTCAGTTGATCTTCAGCGGATCCACGGGATACACGCTAAACGCATCCGGCGCCGGTGCCCTGACACTTAACAACAACGCGTCCGCCGCCGTCTTCACGCTCAGCACCGCGGCGGCCAACACGCTGAATGTTCCACTGACGCTCTCGAGCGACCTCACCGTCAGCGGGTTCGCCGGTGGCTCCATTGACCTCGCTGGAAACATCTCGGGTTCGGGCCGGAACATCACGACCTCCACGGCCGGCACGCTGATTCTGTCCGGAACCAACACGTACGCGAACACCACGATTGGAACCGGCACCACGCTGCAGGTCGGCAACGGTGGAACGACGGGTTCGCTCGGGAGCGGGACCATCGGAAACAACGGGACGTTGCGCTTTAATCGGTCCGATTCCTACGGAGGAACCCTCTCGACAGTGGTTTCGGGGACCGGTGGGCTTGCGGTGGCCTCTGGCACACTCAGCCTTGGTGCGGCAAATACCTACACGGGGCAGACAACGGTGGCCAGCGGTGCAACGCTCGTCCTGGCGGCGGGCGGAGGCGATGGCACGTCCGGCGTGCTCGGAACCACCGCAGCGGGAACGATCATTAGTTCGGGCGGCGTCCTCGACCTCAACGGTCAGACGATCGGCGCCGAGGCCCTAACGCTCAACGGGTCCGGAATTGCAAACGGGGGCGCGCTCGTCAACGGCAGCGCATCTGCGGCGACTTATGCCGGTCTACTCACGCTCGGGAGTTCCAGCCAAATCAACGCGCTCAGCGGGAATATCACCCTTTCAAACACGGGCAGTATCACCGGATCCGGTTTCGGGCTGACGGTCGACGGCGCATTCAACACGACGATCGCCGGCATTCTCGCAACCGGCACGGGTTCGGTGACAAAGGACGGCGCGGGGGTCCTGACGATGACCGGTTCGAATACTTACACAGGCGGGGTAACCCTCAATGCGGGCACGTTGAACATCAATACCAATGGGAGTGCGACGGTTGGCGCGCTGGGCAACCAGGGAGCGTTTACGATCAATGGCGGCACAATTGACAACACGAGCGGCGCGGCGCGCAGCGTGGCGAATGTGAACGCATTGGTTTTCGGCGGAGATTTTGCGTTCAGCACGGGGGCCGGCACAGCACTCAACAATTTGACCCTTCCCGGGGCAGCCACACTGACGGGTAACCGGGTCATCACGTCCAACGGCGCGGGCACTCTCACGTTCTCGGGAGCGATTGGCGACAGCGGGAGCGGCTACTCCCTCACGAAGAATGGTTCCGGCGGACTGACGCTCTCCGGGGCGAATACGTATACGGGCGGAACGACGCTGAATGCGGGAACGTTGAACATCAACACGATTGGGGTGGCTGCCACGAGTGGACCGCTTGGCAATGGCGGGACGTTCACGATCAACGGGGGCACCATCGACAACACGAGCGGGGCGGCACGCATCGTGGCGAATGTGAACGCGTTGGTTTTCGGCGGGGATTTTGCGTTCAGCACGGGATCCGGAACGACAAGCAACAATCTGACCCTGCCCGGCGCAGCGACGTTGTCCGGCAACCGAACGATCACGGCGAACGGCGCGGGGGTGCTCACGTTCAGTGGGGTGATCAACGACACTCCCGGGGTGGCCTCCATCGCGAAGGAAGGAGCGGGCGCATTGTCCCTGGGAGGCTTGAACACTTTCCGGGGGGGATTCAACTTGAACGCGGGAACCCTCGTGCTGTTGAACAGCACGCCGACCTCGAGCGGAGCGACGGTGACCGCAGGCGCTGTGGGTACGGGTGACCTGACGATCGCTGCGGGAACCACCGTGCGCGGTGCGGCGGCAAACAATCCGACCTTCACCGCAACGACGACGCGGGTGAACGGGTCGTTTTCCGTGGATCTGTCCTCGACCCGGACGTCGTGGGGCAGCGATTGGGTCATGACCGGGACACCCCAGATCAACTTGACCAACGCAGGTTCTCCGACCTTTGCCACTGTCATCGGTGCCTCCGGAGGCTCGAGCACGCTACGGCTTGGTTCCGTGTCATCATTGTCTGCGGTGGCCGCGGCGGGCACGCAGACGATCACCGGACCGCTCACCGTCGACGCGGGCAGCGTTTCCACGATCGCCGGACTCCAGGTCGGAGCGAACACCACGCTGAATTTTGCCAATAACGGGAGTCTGACCGTGGGCAATAAGGTGCTGATGTCTTTCGCTACGGCCAGTGCCTTCCTGGGAACCGGCACCAACGCAGCGGCCCTGACGATCCAGTCCGGAGGCTATGTGTCGCTGTCGAGCAGCGCCTCGTCGTACTCGCAAACCGTGCATTCGCTTTCCGGAGCCGGCATCCTGACAAATCTCTCGACGGGTAATGCGACGGCGACGTTGACGATTGCGAATGGAAATGGGGCCGATTTCACCGGAACAATTCAGGATGGTTCGACGGTCGCCGGGACGGGAATCACCGCCCTTGGTCGGGTGGCAGTGACAAAGAGTGGATCCGGAACACAAACCCTGAGCGGTGCCAACACGTATACGGGCAACACGATTGTCAATGCAGGCACGCTCTTGGTGAACGGTTCGACGTCCGCATCGAGCGCGGTAAGCGTCAACAACACGGGAACGCTGGGCGGTTCGGGAACGGTGGCAGGCACGGTGTCGATCAACAACGGCGGTACGCTCTCGCCTGGCAACAGCCCGGGCGAGTTGGCGACGGGTTCGCAGACGTGGGCGGTTGGCGGCGATTACAACTGGCAGATCTTCGATGCGACAGGACTGGCGGGCACCGGGTTCGACACGGTGAACGTCACGGGAACCCTCAACCTCGGCTCCCTCACTGCGGGGTCGTTTGGGATTAACCTCTGGAGCCTTTCTTCGGCGCTCGCGACCAGTGGGAATGCCATCAATTTTGATGGCTCCTCGGATTATTCCTGGGCGCTGGTATCGACCACGGCGGGAGTCAGTGGGTTCGAGGCCTCGGATTTCGCGATCAACTTGGGGTCGATCAACGGAACGAGCGGTTTTACGAACACGGCCGGAGGGGTGTTTTCGCTGGCCCTGAGCGGCGATTCTCAGACGCTGCTTTTGAACTATAGCGCCATCCCAGAACCATCCTCGTGGGCGTTGTTCGCGCTCGGTTTGACGCTCGTCGGGGTCTGTGTTCGCCGTCGCCAAACCGGGGGCTCCAGCCCCCGTTCGGTCGCTTCCCTCTGATAGCTCGGAGGGTTTTCGGCCTGACCACCGCATCCGCGCGGATCGCCACCCTCTTTCGTTGCCATGCGGTGCTTCCTGCGCTTTCATCTTTGCATGAACGTTCGATCTTTGGGGCTTCACCTCGTGGTGATGGTTTGTCTGTTGGTCGGCTTTGCGGGCACAGTTCGCGCCGAAGTCGAGAAGGAGTACATCATCGTCAGCGGCGGGCCTTCCCTGATCGAGTGGGAAAAGTTCAAGGAAGCTCCGCACGACCGCTGGTGGGGCAACTTCATCCGCACGGCACGGGTGCGAATTCAGGAATTGCGCGAGCGCCTGGGCCCGACCGCCCGAATCACGTGGCTCGTTTATCGCCCGGGATACGAGCGCCGGGGGAGTCGGCAGGACAAACGCAATCTGATCGAACTGATCGATTCCGTGCGCGAGAAGTACGGTGTTCGATTGATCTGGTTCCGAAAGGGGTCGGAAGTCATCGACTATCTCAACGCCGGGCTGCCCCGGGATCAGGTGAAAATTGCCAATTTTGAATTCTTCGGCCACTCGAACCGCGCCTGCTTCATGTTTGACTATAGTAATGAGATCGACAGCGGTTCGAAGTCGTGGCTCCACGAGGACGAACTTAAGCGAATTCGCCGCGGGTTGTTCGTGGCTCCGGCTTTCGTCAAGAGCTGGGGTTGCCACACCGGGGAAAGCATGAGCCAGAAGTGGCGCGAAGCGACAGGGGTGAAGATGATCGGTGCCGTGGGGAAGACCGATTACTCTCCAGGTACCGTAGCCGTGCTTTCGCCCGGCGGACGCTGGGGCACCTGATTCAGTTTTCGAACACCTTCCCCATTTCTCCAATCCCCCTGACTTCTCGGGACAGTACATCCTTCGGCTCCGCCTACCATGAAAGCCCTGTTTTTCACCAACGAATACCCGCCCAACATCTATGGAGGAGCGGGCGTTCATGTGGAGTATCTCGCCCGAGAGCTCGCGCGACTGATCGAGGTGGAAGTGCGCTGTTTTGGATCGCAGTCAATTCCGGACGGACGCCCGGCCGTGCAGGGATTCGGGCTCGACGCGTCGGGATTTTCCTGTCCGAAAGCCCTGACTCCGGTTCTCGGAGCGCTGCAGCGTAATCTCGATTTCGTCACGAACGACGTACGGGCGGACGTGGTCCACTGCCACACGTGGTACGCCCATTTCGCGGGGATTCTGGCCAAACTCAACTACGGATTGCCGCTCGTGATCACCGTGCATTCCCTGGAGCCCCTTCGACCCTGGAAACGGGAACAACTCGGCGGGGGCTACGATTTCACACTTTGGTTGGAGCGCACCGCCCTGCAAATGGCCGACGCGGTGATCGCCGTCTCCCGCGATACTGCGGAAGATATTCGGCGCTTGATCGATGTCTCATCCGAGCGACTCCACGTCATCCACAACGGGATTGACCTCCAAGAGTATCAGCCGACTCCGGGTCATGCCGTGCGCGAGCGCTACGGGATCCAAGGGCCGTTTGTGTTGTTTGTCGGTCGCATCACGCGGCAAAAGGGGATCGTGCATCTGGTCCGCGCTGCTCGTTATCTCGATCCCGGTTTCACCCTGGTCCTTTGTGCTGGGGCACCGGACACCCCGGAGATTGCGCGTGAGATGAAGGAAGCGGTGGAAGAAGTCCAGCGCGAGCGCGGCGGGGTGGTGTGGATCGAGTCCATGCTTGATAACGCGTCAAAAATCCAGCTCTACAGCGAAGCAGACGTCTTTGTTTGCCCGTCGATCTATGAGCCGTTCGGCATCATCAATCTGGAAGCGATGGCCTGCGAAACGGCGGTGGTGGCAAGCGCGGTGGGCGGAATTCCCGAGGTCGTGGTAGACGGAGAAACCGGTTTTCTCGTCCCGGTGGAGCAGATGCAGGAGAGTCCGTTCGAGCCCCTCGATCCGGACCGCTTCGCGCGTGAATTAGCGCGCCGGGTCAACGAGTTGATGGCGGACGAAACGCTGCGGCGTCGGTTCGCTCAGGCGGGGCGTGAACGGGTCCTCGAATCTTTCGGCTGGGGGGCTGTCGCGGAACGGACCGAGTTGTTGTATCGTAGCGTGCTAAAATGAAATTTATTGATCAAGTCCGTGTTCGCGGCAAGGCCGGGGACGGGGGATCGGGCTGCTGCAGTTTTCGTCGCGAGAAATTTGTGCCGAAGGGAGGCCCGGACGGCGGTGACGGGGGACGCGGTGGGGATATCATCCTGCGCGCCGATGTGAATGTCGACACGCTCACCGCGCTTTACCACGATCCGATGATTGAGGCGCGCCGTGGAGGCAACGGTAGCGGGGCTCGTAAAACGGGCCGTGCCGCGCAACCAGTGATCGTCCCTGTGCCGGTGGGAACGCTTGTGTATGCCGTGGAAGCCCCGCACGCTGCGGATGTCGCTGCGCTTGTGGCCGCGGAAACCGATGCCGACGCCGGCGACGAACCCAATGGAGCGGCCCACGAGGAGGTGCCCAAGCCCAAAGCGCGTCTGACCACACGGGGACTCGAGCCGCTGGCCGACCTCGCCGAGCCCGGCCAGGAATTCATCCTCTGCCACGGCGGGGATGGAGGCCGGGGAAACATCCACTTTAAAAGCTCCCGCAACCGCGTTCCCACGCAGTTCACCAAGGGGGATCCCGGCGTGGAAGGCTGGTTTATGCTGGAACTCCGGACCATTGCGGACGCGGGCCTCGTGGGCTATCCGAACGCCGGAAAATCCACCCTGCTCGGAGCCATTTCGGCAGCGAAACCCAAGGCGGCACCGTATCCGTTCACCACTCTGCATCCGCTCGTTGGGGTGGTGGAACTCCCGGAGTACCGCCGGATGACCGTGGCGGACATTCCGGGGCTCATCGAAGGTGCACATCGCAACGTGGGTCTCGGGCACGAATTCCTGCGTCACATCGTCCGCTGCCGCACATTGGTTTTCGTGGTGGATGCCGCCGGCAGCGAGGAACGCGACCCCGTGGAGGATATTCGCCATCTCCGCCGCGAACTCGATCTCTACGACAAGGCCCTGCCTCGCAAACCGTGGTTCATCGCGGCCAACAAGATGGATCTCCCCTCGTCCGCCGAAAACTTCCGGCGTCTCCAGGAGGCGTTCCCCAAAGTAACGACTCTCCCGATTTCCGCAGAGGATCGATCCGGCCTCGATTCTCTCGTACACGCCCTCGAAGAACGCGTCTTTACGGCCTGACCCGCGTCGCTTTGCTGCGATACGCCAGGACGACCAGCGCGGCGCAAAGAACGGCAAAGACAAGCGGAATCCCGCGCATCGCTTCGATAAAGAGGGAATCCGGCGTTCCGGCGTCCTGACGCCACCGCGTGTAACCCGCGAAGAGGAGACCGATCGAGCCGTACGCGAGGTTGATGCACACCCCTTTAAAACTCAGCACGGTGGCGCGCATGGAGGAATCCGTGATGCTGACGTTGAGGTAGTGCGACAGGAAAAAGGGAACCATCGACATTCCCACCCCCAGAGGGACCACCGCCAGCAGGCCCCAGAACGGAACAAAAAGCGCGGCGAATAAGAGTCCGCTCATCGCCAGGGCGGCTGCCACGGCAAAGCTTGCGGCCATCGAGCGCGTTTCCACGAGCCATTGCGAGACTCCGGGCGTGAAAAATCCCAGGACGGCAAAAGCTGACGCGATCGCTCCGTAGAAGGCCTCCGGCAGGGAAATCAGGCGGTAATAGTTGCTGCACATCGTGAGGAAGAGTCGGATGACACAGTCGATCGACACCCCTGCGAGCAGGGCGAACAGAACCACAGGTGCGGAAAAGGTCCAGCGGGCTGCCGTCAGGCTCTGCCGCCACGTTGCAAGAACCGAGAACGCGGCCGCTGGCGTCGCGCGCGCGGGTTCGCGCATCGCGATCGCCGCGACGAATGCTCCCGCAGCGTTGAGCAAGGTGAGATAGAGTGGCCAACGGACGGTCGTTTGCGGCGACACTCCGGATGCACCCACGACGGCGAGGATCCGCGACATGAGCTCCGAATCGTAAACGGCGGCACCGATCAGCATCGTGACGAAAAACGCGGCGGACTGCCATCGCATGACCCGGGCCAGGACGGTCGGCCACTCCTTCGAGCGGCCATCCTGTGCCAGGGAATCGTAGACGAGAGATTCGTCCGCCCCGCTCGCACAGGCCTCCGCAGCACCGCTCAGGACCCGATTGAGAAGCAGCAGCGGGAACAGCCAGGATGAACCGGTGGGTGCGAACGCAAAACAAAGCATCTCAGCGACCATCAAACCGGCGGCGAGGACCACCATTCGGCGGCGTCCCATCTGATCCGCAATCGCGCCGAGCGGCACCTCGAGGCAAACGATGCTCGCCGCCCACGCCACATTCAGCAGGGCGTATTGCTCAAGGGTGAGACCTAGGTCGAGGAACAGGATGGTAAGAACGGGGTAATACCACCGCGCGTTGAAAAACACGCGGAACGCGACGAACAGCGGAATGTTCCGATCAGAAAGCATGAGACTCACGCGACGGCGCGAAGAGGCGCGAGACTAATCCCGGAAACGGATTTTGAACCACGAAGAGCACGAAGAACAGGAAGGCCGGAACACGGATGCAGCCCAGCCAGATTTTTTCAAATCAGATCACCCAACATAGCCCCTTCATGTTCTTCGTGCCCTTCATGGTAAAATTCAATCGCGGCGTTCGGGCTAGTTGGACTCGTCTACAGGAGGCGGCGCGCTCGGTGCGGGGGCATCCATCGGTGTTTCGACTTCTTCGTAGGGAAGCGCCTCTTCGGTTTCGGGCTTCTTCTTTTTCTTCTTCTTTGGTTCGTCTTCTGTTTTTGCCTGACCGCGGAAAAGCTCTTTTAGAACCTTGCCGATCAGCGGGGCCGCGTGCGAACCGCCGTGAATCGAGTCGTCGTTGGGCTCGCCTTCGTAAAGAGCCGCAAATGCATACTGAGGATTTTCCGCAGGGGCAAAACCGGCGAACCATGCAGCGGTGCGTTGTTTGGCTTTCGGACCCCACTGCGCCGTGCCAGTTTTCCCCGCCACATCGATGCCTCTCACCTGCGCAGCGTGCGCCGTACCCTGGCCATCCTCAGTGACCGCCACCATCGCGCTTCGCAACTCCCCATAGATGCCGGGCTTCGTCAGCAGGTTGTCCCGAATCCGATCCGGATACGCACCGATCACTTTGTTATCGATCGTTTGCACCTGTTTGACGAGGCGGGTTTGATGGAACTGCCCCCCCGTTGCGATCACCGCCATCGCCTGCGCCATCTGCAGCGGGGTTACCAGGACATCGCCCTGGCCGATGCTCATATTGGCCACGTCGCCGGGCTTAATCTTTCGCTGGTGCACACGCAGCATGTATTCATCCGTGGGAATGTTCCCCGCCTGTTCCGATCGCAGCGGGATGCCGGTCCGACGCCCCAATCCGAGGCGCGTTGTCCAGTCGATGATTTTCGGAGCACCAGTCTTAATCCCCACCTGGTAAAACCACGTGTTGCAGGACTGCGTCAGCGCTTCCTTGAAATTCAACATCCCGGACCCCGACTTCTTCCAGTTCATGAAGGTGTGATTGCCGACCGTGAAGGACGTGGGACAGTTGAATTCGTTTTTTGTCGTGATGGTGTCTGACGCCAATGCGGCCAGCCCGATAAATGTTTTGAACGTGGAGCCCGGGGGGTATGCGGATCGAAAGGCCCGGGGCACGAGGGGATCCGCGGGGTCTTTGTTCAACGCGTCAAACACCTCGGGTCGAATGACCGGAATAAAGGCGTTCGGATTGAAACTCGGCCACGATGCCATCGCGAGCACCTCGCCGTTTGTCGGGTCGATCACCACGATGGCTCCCCGTTTCGTGTTTTCGCGGAGCACCTTTTCGCAGATTCGCTGGATGCCCTCGTCGATGGTGCAGACGACGTTCGACCCAGGGACAGGCTGCACTGCGATCCGCTCAGAGGTCTTATTGCCGTTCGCGTCAAATGTCAGATTGAGCTGACCCTTTTGTCCCACCAGTTGTTCATCAAAAATCTGCTCCAGGCCGTCCCGACCCTGACTCTCCGGAAAAATCAGGTCGCCGTTTTCAATGGGGCGGACGGAGAGAGGCGCCTCGCGGCCTGTGTAGCCGATGACGTGGGCGGCGAGGTCGCCGTTCGGGTAAAAGCGGACGTAGGACTGTCGGAGGGTCAAACTCGGGGTGAGGCCCTGTTGGACCATGCCCACTTCCTGGGGTTTGAGGTCTTCGAGCAGGTCCAGCGGAAGAACGCCTCGATTTTTGTAGTGATTAAGAATGGCGTCGTCTGAGAGTCGGATGTCGCGTTTGAGAATCGCTTTTGCGAGCGTGATTTGCTGTCGGGCAAAATCGAGGACGCGCTTGTCGTTCCAGTCGAGAGGCGCGGGGAAGGTGATCGCGAGGCTGTAGCTCAGCCGGGTTTGCGCGAGGGGACGTCCGTTGCGATCCGTGATCTGACCTCTCGGCGCCGGAATGGCGAGGTGGAAGGTCCGGGCTTGTTTTTGCGTTTCCCAAGTGGGTTTGGGATTCTCTTCCGGTGGAGTGTCGGCACTTGCGGTGGGAACGGGTGCGGCCGGGGCGGGGAGTTGAGCGGCGGCCACCGTCAACGAGCCGAGCAGCACTCCCGCGAGAAGTCCTGCGGATTTTTTAGGGAGAGCGAACATCAAAACTTGATCGGTTGCGGGGCCTCGACCGCGATTGCGGGCAGGTCTCCCGGGGAATCCATGGGTCGGACCGGTTCCGCGCGGCGCACCTCGCGGTCGACTGGCTCAGGGATGGCAACGGGCGCGACGGGCGCATCGATCGGAGGAGGTTCGCTGCCATCTGCGGGCAGCGCGCGGGCCACCGGGATGTTTTCCTTGTCAAATTGCACCGCGGTCGGGCGGATGGAGTTGTAGGGATCGGCAAATCCAAGGAGGGGCGCGGCCTGCACAGCAATCGGAGGAACCAGCGCGAGATCGAGGGCGGATGCGGCTTTCGGCCATTCCTGTTGGTCGTAGTCCTTGTCGAGAGCCCCCGCCGCCCGGTGTTGCATGGCTGCGATCTGCTCGTCGGTGGCCAGTTCGGTCACGTTGCGCGAGGGATCCTCGGTGATCCCCATCGCTTTGGCGGCGTTGCGGGAAAGCGCGGAGTTGGCCGGGAGTCCGGTTTGACGCGAAACCTGAATCTCTTTGAGGGTGACCGGACGGGTGAACTCCTGAGGCGGAAACTCCTTCACGGAGGCATTCATGGCATCGACCCAGATGGGCAGCGCAAGGTCCTTTCCGAAGGCTCCGCGGAAAATCTTCGTCGGCTTATCGAATCCCACCCAAACGCCGCAGGTCACGTTGCTGGTGTAGCCAAAGAAGTACGTGTCAGTGAAATTGTAGGCCGTTCCGGGTTTGCCGGCCGCGGGGAAATTGCCGAGATCCATGCTCGAATAGGCCGCGCTCGATGGCCCACCACGCAGCGCGTCCAGAAGCGAGAGATGCACCTGATAGGCCGCCCCGGCCGGTAGGACATCCGCGCGCTCCTGCGGTGCTTCGTAAACGACCCTCCCCTCGTTGTCTTCGATTCGCTGAATGATGTACGAGGCCTTTGGACGCCATCCGCCGTTCGGAAACACCGTGTACGCCAGGGTAAGTTCATCCAGCGACGCTTCGCTGCTGCCCAGGTAGGCATTGGCGAAATCCCGGATCGGGGAACGGATCCCCGCCCGCCCCGCCATGGTCTTGACCTTGTCGAGTCCGGTTGTCATGCCCACGCGAACGGTTGCCGCATTTTTCCCGCGGGAGAGAGCCTCCCGGGCCGGAATCGGGCCCTCGTAGTCGTTCTGTTCCACTTCGACTCCCCACTCGCCGAGGATGCCGGTTTCCCCGCCCACCATCACGTAGCGGTTATCCATCGCGGCATCCTGAACGATTTCGCCCGGATACATTCCTTCCGTATACGCGGCGGCGTAGACAAAGGGGGTGAACGCGGTCCCTGAGGGTCTCTGAGCCTGCGTCGCGCGATTGTATTCACTGTGCAGGAAGTCGCGGCCCCCGACCATGGTCAGGATGCCCCCCGTCCGGTTTTCATAAGCAATAGCAGCCCCTTGAAGGTAGTTGGGAACCGGGGCGTTCTGCACCGGCAGCCCCGGGGTCGTTTTCTTTTCCAACTCCTGGAATCCCGCATCGTAGTGGGCAAAAAGTGGGTGAGAATACCCCGGAGTCTTTTCGACCTTGTCGAGCGTCCGGCGAAGCGCCACCTCTGTCGCGCGCTGCATTCCCGAATCAATCGTAGTGAAGATCTTAAACCCGGCATTCATCGCCTGATCGAACCCCAGCGCCGCGATCGCCTGCTGACGGATGTAATCCAACGCATACGAAAGCCGCATGGAATTCGATCGCTTGCGAACCACCAGCGGAGCCGAGACGGCGTCGTCGTACTCCCGGCGGGTCAGAAAATTCATCTCCCGCATCCGATCGAGCACAAAGTCGCGCGCGGATTTTGCGCCGTCGCGATCGCGCCACGGGGAGAGGCCATTCGGACTCTTCAGAATCCCGGCAAGCATGGCGCACTGACCGGCGTCCATTTGCTTCGCCGAAATGCCGAAGTAGCCGCGCGCCGCGGCCTCTGCCCCATAAAAGCCACTGCCGAAGTAGACCCGGTTCAGGTACAACTCCATGATTTTGTCTTTGGTCAATTCCTGTTCGATCCGCTCCGCGAGGAACATTTCGATGACCTTTCGCTTCATGCTGCGTTCCTTCAAATTGAACGAGTTGCGCGCAAGTTGCTGCGTCACCGTACTCGCTCCCTGCGTCACTCTCCCCGCCCGGTAGTTGGCGATCGCCGCGCGAACAATGCCAATATAGTCCACTCCCTTGTGGCTGTAAAAACGGTTGTCCTCCTCCGCGATGACCGCCTGAACGAGCTTCTCAGGCAGTTCCGTATAGGGAACCGGGATGCGGTTCTGGATGAAGATCTTGCCCATCAGCGCGTTCTCCCGATCGTAAATCAAGGACGCAGATTCCATTTGGCCGATCGTGCTGAGATCGAAACCTGCGGCGATGTCGCGGTAAACTTTGAGCTCAACCGCGAGATAAAGCACGGCGCCCGCAGCGCCACCAAGGAGCACGAGCAAGGGGAGACCGACGAACCACAGGAATCGACGGCCTTTCTTCTTGCCGCCCGGGCGCGGCTCCCAACTGTAAAATCGACTACTGATGGCGTTTTAGTTCCCACACGAACGCGTTGGATGCAAGCGTTCGACGTTGGGAATCCCACAGGGAGAGCTGGAAACAACCCCACCTCATGCGGTGTCATCGCGGGTTTTCACAAGACGTAATCCCCGGCCCACGCGGCGATTTTCGACCGCACCAATCGATCCCTGCTCATGGTGATGTCTTCCAGAATGGCCTGATAACGTTCTGCCACGGCAAAAAAATGAATCAATTCCTCGGTGGATAAACTGCGGAGGGTCTGTGCCTCGCGCAGTTCCCGAATGCGCTCCTCAAGCAATCCCAAAAGCCTCCCCGTGTTCTCCATTGGACTGAGCGGACGCCCGGTAGAAAGTGCCGTCTGGATTCCATTCACTGCCGGGCGAATCCAGGCGTCAAACTCGTCAAACACCGGTTTGACGCGGGCGACAATCGTGCTGGCGAATGGCCGAAGCAGGGCCCGGCGAAGGGCCTGTGTGGAGCAGTTGAGTTCGTGCAGGTTTTCAATGAGTTCATTCAACTCCGATCGCACGGAATGCGATCGGGATGGCTCGTGAAGGACGTCAATCCACGCGCGACATTTATTCGGAATCAATGCCAGTTTGTTTAAGACCGGACGAGGAACCTGTTCCACCCGTTGTTCAAACGGAAAGATCCGTTCGATGAGTCCGAAGTAGCTGGCAAAGCTCCGCCGGAGCTCGGTGTGCGGCAGGACCGGGAAAATCAGACGCTGTACGACAGCTCCCACCGTAACCCCGAGGGCCACACCTAAAATCAGGTTCACGATGGCATCGAAGGTCACGGATTCATCCGCCTGAAGTCCCAGCGTGCCACTGATCAGGAAGAGACTCACGTACGACCAAAAGCTCTGCCCGGTTTGTGAATGGGTGAGGTAACCCCGCACGAACAGGCTGCAGGCAAGAAACACGCTGATGCCCAGGCTCGAACTCATCAGCGGCCAGCATGCGACGAGAACAAGAATTGCCGGGGCAGCCCCCAGCCAGCAGAGGCCCGCGCGGAGGAAGGCGCGCTGGTCGCCCTCACCGTAGGCAAACATGTGGGATTTCGCCGTGAAAGCCCATGCGAGGATCGCCACCAAGCCCGGGCCCGGCGGCATCAACCATTGATTGAACATCAGGGCAACCGGAAACGCGATCGCCCCTCGGATTCCCGCCCGGAGCCAGATCGGATCGATCGCAAGCTTCGCCTTTGCCAACCCCGGTCGCGAGGCATCGACTGCGTCCGCATTAATCGCGTCGAGAGCCGCATGGAGATTGTCCAGGCGAGATCGCACCTCAGACAGCGTCAAATACAGCTGACACATCTGCGAAAGGTCTCCGATCGGTAAACTTCGGGTTCGACCCTCCTCCCGAATCACGTGCAGCCGCTCGCTAAACCTCAGATACACCGGCTCAAGGGAAGGCCGGGGAACGGAACCCCGACGCGCATTCCGAATCGCTACGTCAAAGTCGTGCGAAAGAGCCTCCACAATCGCCTCGAACTCCGGTCGCAATTCCTCGATCAGCTCCCGATTCGCCGTCGGCCGCATCATGAGGGTCAGCCCGCTCGATCGTAACGCGTTGACCGCAGAGAGCATTGCGAGGAAATCCGCTTCCCTCTCGCTGTAACGCCCGTTTTCCTGCGTGGCGAAGTGGAGTAACTGACGCAACCGCGTAAACCCCGCCGAATACGCGAGCTCTGCGCTCCGATCGGGCGCGACGGGCATGGCCGAACGAATCTCCTCGGTGGCCTGCGAGATGATCATTTTTTTGAGGCGCTCGAGGGTGGCGACCACCTGATCCCGGAACTCCTTCGCGGCATGCCGCGGCCACACGAGCACCGTCACCAGCACCGCACACAGAATCCCCACGCAGATCTCCAGCACGCGGGCCATGGCGATGGACACCACCTGCTCCGGCGTGGAAAACGCGTCCGAACACACAATCACGGCCGTGAAGGCAAAGAGATAAAACGCGTAAGGAACGCGGGTCCCCCCGTAAAAATACGTGGCGATGATGAGGAGTGGGCAAAGGGCCGCGAGATAGAAGAACCCATTCTCAATGAAGTTCCCTGTAATCAGAACGGCGGCCGTTCCGCCGGCGAAGGTTCCCAGCAAGCGGAAGACGGCCTTCTCGACGATTGCTCCCACATATTGGGCCATCATGAGCACCATGACGGTCGTCACGGACCACGACGGGTTCTCCAAATTTATTGTTTGGGAAACGTAAAACGCCAACATCGCGCCCAGCGTCACTTTGCTCGCGAAACGGACCTCCGTGGAACCAAATAAGCGGTCTTGGATGGTCCGCCAGGCGATCGCAAGCGAGGCGGCGGGGGCGGATTCGGATGCAATTCCCGATGTCACAGCACGTAGTCTCCCGCCCAACGTGGGACCTGCGTTTCCGCCAACTGCCGTTGACTCCGGTTCACGTCCTCCATTGTCGCGAGATAGCGTTCGGTCAGCCCGAAAAACTGGACCACTTCTTTGGTCTCCAGCGTGACCATGAGGTTCTCGTTTCGCACGTGGCGAATCACCTCGTTGAGGTCGTCGCAGAGCTTTTGATTCCCTTCGACGGGTTCCGGTGAACCTCCACGTCGCAGGGCGGACTCGATGGATCGGAGCGAAGTGGCAATCCAGTTATCCATCGCGTCGAGGACGGGCTCCACCCGCTCCAGCAGGGATTCGTGGATCGGAAATCTGACGACACGGCGGAGCCCTTGGGCGGAAAAATTGAGCTCATGCAGATTGTTGACGAGCGCGACGAGGTGGTCTCGCACGGCGCGGGATCCGCGAGGTTCCCGCATGATGGCGATCCACGAGCGGCATTCGTTCGGAATGAGGGCAAGGCGCGAAATGGAATCCACACTTTCCTCCGAAGATCGGCGGCCGAATGGGAAGATTCGAGTGATCCCCTCGAAGTACCTCTCGAGACATTTCCGGAGTTCGTGCTGGGGGAGGGTGGGCCACATGAGACGCTGGACGCACGCCGCGAGCATTAGCCCGATCGATACGCTGAATACGACGTTCAAAATGGAGGAAAACGGGACGCCATCGTCTGCATTGAGCCCGACGATTCCGGTGATCACGAACATGGCGATCATGTATGGGAAACTTGTCGCCGTGCTGCTTCCCGTCAAATAGCCTGCGGCAAACGTGGTGCCCCCCAGGAAGAGTGCCAGGCCGAACGAAGAGCTCAGAAGCGGCCAGCAGGTCAGGAGCACCACCATGAGCACGGCGTTCAGCACCACGCTCCCCGCCGCGACATGAAAGGCGCGTTGATCGGCGGCGCGGTTGCTCATTCCGCGAGAAAGCGCGGTGAACACCCATGCGATGGTCGGAATGCTTATCTGACCGGGCGGCTGAAGCCACTGGTTGAGGAGCAGCGAGACGATGAAAGCCGTCCCCCCCTTGATTCCTATCGAGATCCAGGCCGGGTCGTGCGGAAGCTCAAACAGGCTCGCCGAGGGGATATCACGCGTGGCTTTCCCCTCGGTCGCAAGTTTCTCCAGAACGGCGTGGAGCGCATCGAGGCGCTCGCGGATTTCGCAGAGGGTGAGGTAAAGTTGACTCATTTGCGAAAGGTCCGCATCGCTGACAGGGAGTCGGCCGTAGTGGTCGCGCATGGCACCGAGTCTTGACTCGAACACTTCGAACGCCGCGCCGATGTCGGGTCGCACCGCGTGCTGCTTGCGGGCGAGTTGCTCGGCTACGGAGAGGTCGGTATCGATTGCCTGGACGATGCCTTGGAATTCCGGCCGCAGGGTTTCGATGAGGCCTCGGTCCGCGGTGGGTCGCATCAGGAGCGAGAGTCCGCCGGAATGGACGGCGCTGATGGCCGCCAAAAGCTCAACCAGCAAGGCCTCCCGGCGGTGCAGGACTCCGTTCTCGAGAGTGGCAAAATGGAGGAGTTCGCGCAGCATGCGAAATCCGCTCGAATACACCGCATCCGATCGAGTTCCCGGGGTTGGCTTTGGGGAGTGGACCTCCTCGCGAGCCCGCTCGGCGATGATCCATCGGATCCGGTGAATGGTGTTGACCATTTCGATTCGGAATTCGTCGGCCGCGTGCCGGGGCCAGATGAGGACGGAGACCAGCACGGCGCAAAGAATCCCGATGGTGATCTCGATCACCCGCGAGATCGCGACTTGGAAGACGTTTGCCGGTTCGCTGATCGCCCCGGCGGTGATGACCACGGTCGTGAGGGCGCAGAGGAAATACGCGTACGGGGCGTTAGGGCTCCCGAACATGTACGTGAAGATACCGACCGTGAGGAACATCAGCGGGATCGCAAGAAATCCGTTCTGGACGGTGCTCGCGAGCAGGACGGACCCGATCACGCCGCCCACGAGGGTTCCGAGGAGGCGGAATAGCGACTTTTCGAGGAGGGCACCCACGTACTGTGCTCCCATGAGCACCATCACCGTAACGACGGACCACGTGGCGCTGTCCAAGTTGAGAATAAGCGAGAGATAGAACGCCAGCATAGAGGCGAGGCTCAATTTGATGCCGTATCTCACTCGGAAGTCTTTGAACATTGCTCGGGTTCCGGATACTCCTCCCGGCAGGATGAATTGCCAAGCGTGGATGACTCCCGCGATGTGGGTGCCGCCGGGAGATTTGAACATTGTAGGGATTTTTATCCCTTCGTGGCTTCTGCTTGCCGCGATGGGCTTCGCGGCGGCCATGGTCGTCGTGACTGTTCTCGAGCGCCAGGGTTGGACCAAGTATGTGTGGCATCTCCCGTTGTTCTTCGTCGCCCTCGTGGTGACTTTCAGCTGCATCCTCGCCCTTATCGTCTTCCGATGAAAAATCGCATTCCACAGATCGTCACCGCGCTTGCCGTGGTCATCGCCATTCTGGCGGGTTGGGCCCTCCTGAACCACTACGAGCGAAACCCGTGGACGCGCGATGCCCAGGTGCGCGCGAATGTGGTAGGGATCGCCCCACGCGTCGCGGGACCGGTGATCAATATTCCCGTTCGGGACAACCAGCCGGTGAAAGCGGGGGATCTTTTGTTCGAGATCGATCCCGCGACGTATCGCGCCGCAGTGGACAGTGCGGAGGCTGCCCTCCAAGTGGCCCAGGCCCAGGCCCTCCAACAACGACAGAACCTTGGACGTCAGCAAACGTTGTTTGAGGGAAAGGTGATCGATCAACAGGCGTTCCAGAATGCCCAGGACGCCACGGCCGCAGCGGATGCCGCCGTCGCGCAGTCCGCAGCCGCACTCGAGACCGCGCAGCTCAATCTGTCGTACACCAAGGCGTTCGCGCCGGTGAACGGATACCTGACCAATGTGAATGTCAGCCCCGGAACGTATGTCTCCGCCGGTCAACAGCTGCTCGCGCTCGTCGATAGCTCATCCTTTTACATATATGCCTATTTCACCGAAAATGTGATTTCTGCGATCTCCCCGGAGATGCGGGCGCAGGCGACACTCATGGGTCACGAGGGATCTCCGATCAATGCCGTCGTGCGCAGTGTCGGTTGGGCGATCCACCTCGAGGATGGAGGCTCCGTGAACCTGCTCCCCAACGTGAGTCCGAACGTAAGCTGGATTCGCCTCGCGCAGCGGTTTCCCGTTCGTGTGGAACTTACGGAACCTTCCCCGATTCCGTTGCGAATTGGCCAGACGGCGTCCGTGGCGGTCTTTGCAAAGCCCAAGGAATCGAAGAGCCGCTGACCCGGTTGTCCGCGAATTCTCCCCGCGTTTGCGCTTGTGATTCAGCGGCCATTTGGAAACGATCGTGTTTATGGCCTACGTCCCTCCCGCGTCCTCCGGAGCCGCCATTCAGGCGAAAAATAAACCGATCGTTTACTTCGTGGGCTTCACCGCCGCGTTGGCCGGATTGTTGTTCGGATTGGACATCGGTGTGATCTCGGGTGCCGAGCAATTCATTCAAGCGGACTTCAAGATTTCCGACGCGGATATCTCGGCGATCGTCAGTGCTCTCCTCTGGGGTGCGGTCCTTGGAACGTTCATCAGCGGGTACTTCGCGAAATCGTTGGGTCGTCGAAAAACGATTCTGCTCAGTGCGGTGCTCTTCGTCCTCGGCTCGATCGCGTGTGCATTCGCTCCCAACCATCATGTGCTGATTCTTGCGCGATTTTTCCTGGGGATCGCCGTCGGGATGGCCTCGTTCACCGCTCCGTTGTACCTGTCGGAAGTCGCCCCGCAGAACATCCGCGGGGCCATGATCTCGATGTACCAACTGATGATCACGGTCGGGATCGTGGTCGCTTTCGGAAGCAATACTTACTTTGCGGAGTACGCGGTAATCGATGGGCAAACGGGCGGCCACTGGCGCTGGATGCTCGGGATCATTGTGATTCCCGCCGCCATCATGTTCGCCGGTGTGTATTTCCTTCCTGAAAGCCCCCGCTGGCTGGTGCTGAAGGGGTTCCGCGACCAGGCGGTAAAGGTTCTCCAGATGCTCATGCACGGGGACGAGGCCGTTGCCCGGGAGATTGCCGACATCGAAGAGGGTCTCAAGGTTAAGCAACAGGGCCTTGGTCTGTTCATGGCGAACAAGTTCTTCCGCAATGCGGTGTTTCTTGGGGTGGGTCTCCAGGTGATCCAGCAGCTCACCGGGATCAACGTCATCATGTACTACGCACCCCGCGTGCTCGGTGAGGCCGGCTTTTCCAGTGTCTCTCAGCAGTTGTGGGGAACGGTGATCATCGGAATCACCAACGTACTTGCGACCTTCATCGCGATCGCATTCGTCGATAAACTCGGCCGCAAACCGATCATGTACGCGGGCTTTATCACGATGGGCGTCGCGATGGTCACGGTGGGTATTATTTTCAACTCCGGCTCCGATCGCTCCAGCGCGCTCGATCTCGCGGCGATGGTATCCCTGCTGATCTTCATCGTCGGCTTCGCCATGAGCGCCGGGCCGATCATCTGGATCCTGTGCTCCGAGATCTACCCGCTCGCCGCGCGCGACTTTGGGGTCACGTGCAGCACGGCCACGAACTGGATCGTCAACGCGATTGTCGGAGCGACCTTCCTGCAGCTGATGAGCGGCATTGGCGCCGGCAACACGTTTCTCCTGTACGGCGGCATGAACATCCTCTTCATCATCTACTTCCTGCTCTTCGTGCCGGAAACGAAGGGCGTTTCCTTGGAAAAAATCGAATCCAACCTTCTCTCCGGCATCCCGCTGCGAAAGATCGGCCGATAAAGCAATTCTCGGACTCCCTCATGCCCCATCCTCGCGCCGTCGCGACTTCGCGTGAGCCCCAGCCCTCCCTCGACTTCGAGCAATCGCTTTGGCAAGAGGGCGTTTCTCCGGTCGCCGGCGTGGATGAAGCGGGAAGGGGTCCGCTCGCCGGACCCGTCGTCGCGGCGGCGGTGATCTTGCCATCCACTTTCAACCATCCGACGCTCAACGACTCCAAACGGCTCTCGGCGGCGACACGCGAACGAATTTTCCAGGAACTGGTCGTTTTTCACGGTTTGACTTGGTCGGTCGGGATCTGCACGCCGGAAGAGGTCGACCGTTACAACATCCTCCGCGCCACACACCGCGCCATGGCGTTGGCGCTCGAGGGATTGAGTATCAGACCCGCCCACGCGCTCATCGATGGATTGCCCGTGCGCGGATTAGCCGTCCCGCAAACGGCGCTGGTCGGCGGGGATTCGCTCAGCCTGAGCATTGCCGCCGCGAGCGTGATTGCAAAGGTGACGCGAGACCAATTAATGCACGAATTTGACGCGCAGTTTCCCCGATACGGGTTCGCACGGCATAAGGGTTACGGAACCCGTGAACACTTGGAGAAACTTGCCGAACTCGGACCCTGCCCGATCCATCGTCGTTCGTTTGCGCCTGTGGCTCAGACAACGCTTCCGTTTGGTCCAGGCTGAAAGAAACCCGGCACCGCACCTGCTGCTGGGAAAACGCGGAGAGCGGATCGCGGAACGCCACCTGCGCCGAGCCGGGCACCGAATTCTTCGGCGCAATTTTCGGTGTGTGGGCGGAGGAGAAATCGATTTGGTCACCCGCTGTAAGCCCGACGGGTGCCTGGTCTTCGTGGAAGTGAAGACCCGGTCGGCTGGACAGCTCGGCCGCCCGCTCGACGCCGTCGATGCCCGGAAGCGACGCCGAATTCGATCGGGGGCCCGAGTCTGGATGCGGATGCTCGACGACCCCGACGTTCCCTATCGCTACGACGTCGTGGAAGTGATCATCGGCACGAGCGAGGAGGTGCACATCGTGCCCGGAGCGTTCACCGATGAGCGGTGATTTCTTAGGATGACACCCCGCCGAAAAATCAGGCTTCGACTTTTTCGCGCACGGTCGTTGCGGACTTGCCGGTCCGCTTGCGCAGGTAGTAAAGCTTCGCACGGCGCACAGATCCTTTGCGCTCGACTTCCACCTTTGCCACACGCGGGGAGTGGATGGGAAACACGCGCTCGACGCCTTCGCCATAGGAAACGCGGCGAACCGTGAAGCTCGCGTTGATGCCGCGACCGTGCTTGCTGATCACGATACCGGTGTAGATCTGGATGCGCTCTTTGTCGCCTTCCACCACCCGGGTGTGGACTTTCACGGTGTCCCCTACTTCAAAGCGCGGGATTTCTGCTTTGAACTGCTCGCGCTCAATCGTGTCAATAATGCTCATGGCTGGAAATACAAACGGGGAGAATAACACAGGGCAAATGCTTCGCAAGGGCAGACACGGAAAAAAGCATTGGATGTCGGGATTGACGCTCGCCTTGCTCCTCCCTTCCCCGTAAGGTCCCGGCGTCTCATGGAAGCGATTCAAGGTCAGCGTCCCAGAAATCTCGATTGGCCCCGCGCTTCGGCGCTGCTCTACGGCGATTGGGGAACCAGCAAAGCGTATGTCGTGGGTCTGGCCTTCGTCGCCGCCGGGTTCGGGTCTTTTCCGATCATCATCGCCGTTTGTGCGCTAACCGCTCTGGTCGGTCTGAATTACGTTGTGATCTGCCGGTGCTTTCCCGACGGGGGCGGGGTCTACTCCGCAGCCCGAACGCAGGGCCGATCCCTCGCGGTCATCGGGGCCCTCCTCCTGATTGCGGATCTGACCGTCACCGCCGCACTTTCCGGTTGGGCCGCCCTCAGCTACCTCGGCGTTCCACAGCAGTACATCATGGTGTCCACGATCGGCATGATCATCGCCGTCGGGGCACTGAACTACGTCGGTCCCAAACACAGCGGAAGTCTCGCCGTCCTTCTGGCGATTCCTACGTTGACGGTGGTGATCCTGATCATCCTTTTCGCGGCACCGCATCTGACTTTTAAAAACCTCGAACCGCTCTCTTCGGATTTCCAGCACACCTGGGTTGCGTTCGTCGGCGTGATTCTCGCGCTGAGCGGCGTGGAGGCCATCGCAAATTTAACCGGAATCATGCGGGCGGACCCCGGTTCGGACCCCGCTCACCCGCGGGTGGGGCGGGTTTCATTCAAGGCGATTCTCCCGGTGGCTGTCGAAGTGACCGTCGGCACGGCTCTTCTTGGTTGGGCGATGTTGTCGATGCCGAAAGATCTCAAGTCAGTGATGATGGAGCGCAAGGAGGACATGCTCCGGTATGTCGCCGAGCACTACGCCATCGTGAATTTCGGTCCGCACGTGGGGCATTGGTTCGGGGTGATAGTGGGAATCGTCTTTGCTCTCCTGCTCCTCAGCGCGGTGAACACCGCGATCGCGGCGATGATCGGCGTCCTCTACATGACGTCGCAAGACGGCGAAATGCCGAAATCGTTCACGAAGCTCAATCGATACGGTGTTCCGATCGCCCCGCTGGCGATCTCCGTGGGCCTGCCCATCATCGTCCTGCTCGTCACGGACAACTTCGAGGCGCTCGCCGGGCTATATGCCATCGGGGTCGTCGGGGCGATCTGCGTGAACCTGGGTTCCTGTACCTTTAATTCCAAGCTCGATATTCACTGGCACGAACGGGCGCTGATGGCCTTCACGTTCCTTCTGCTGTGTGCGGTGGAACTCACGCTCGCGAAAACCAAGCCCGATGCGCTCTTTTTTGTCATGTGCGTGCTGATTATCGGCCTCGGCATCCGCGCATGGGCGCAGCGCAAGGCCGGAACGGAATCGGTCGCCGCAGCACCTTCGTTCGCCCGGCTCGTCGATCCCAAAGTCGTCGAGCAGGTGCGCCTTCCCATGCAGGAAACCTCGCGCATCCTGGTCTGCGTGCGCGGCATCACACCGGTTCTCCGGTACGCATTCGATGAGGCACAGCTCCGAAATGCCTCTCTGTACGTGCTCTACGTCCGCGAGATTTCCGTGATTTATCAGGGCCCGGGGTACGGACTCGGGAAGCAAAATTGGAAGACCGACCCCGAAGCAAGCGCGATCCTCAGCACCGCCCTGCAGATCGGAGAAGAACGCGGGGTTCCCACCATCCCCGTGTTCGCAACGTCCACGAATGCCGCAGCGATCATCGTCGATATGTCTGCCACGCTGGGGGTGGATTTTCTGATGCTCGGATCGTCGCACCGGGGCGCCATGACCAAACTCCTGCGGGGGAACGTCGTGACGGAGGTGGCCAGCAGTCTGCCGGACTCGATCTCGCTGGTGATCTACGGATAGCTTCGGATAGGCCGGCTCCGCCTGGGGAGGTCGTCGGCTACTCCTTCGGCAGGGACGCAAACCCGAGATTGGAAATCTTCGCCCCTCGGCACGTATCCAACACGCGAATGACGTCGCGATAGGGTGCGGCCTGGTCCGCCCGAATGACGACGACCTGCTTCGGGTTCTGCGCAACCAGCGTTTCAAGCAAACGCTGCAGATCCGGCGGGGAAAGGATCTTTTGGTTCACATTCACCGTTCCGTCCGCACCAATGTTCAGGATGATTCTCGAGGGCGCCTGTTGTTGGGGAACCCCGTTTCGGGCCTCGGGCAGGGCGATGTTGATGTCGGCCTCGTTCTGACGAACCGACCACGTCAGCACGAAAAACGCCAACAGGACGAGCAGGATGTCGACAAACGGCGTGACGTGGAAATAAAGCGGCGCGGATGCGTTGAGTCGGGTTCGGAAGTTCATCGCGATTCGCGGGTCCTTCTAATGGAGCACGCGGCAGCCGGGACGACAAAGAAAATTGTGGAAAGCAAACACCAGGCCACCCCAATGGCGCAAACGGAACCCAACCCGCTCAGGGAGGGATTTTTCGCAAGAATGAGCGCCCCGAAGCCGGTGACCGTCGTGAGTCCGCTGATAAGGACCGGTCGCAGCGTGGTGAGGAGCGCCTCCCGAGGATTCGGCCCGCGGAAGGGGAGCAGGAGGTGGGTTCCGTAATCCACCCCGACCGCGAGCATCAACGGGAAAGCGATCACATTGAGCAAGTTGACGGGTGTCCCGAGAGCCTTGATCGTGGCCACCGTCGCCCCGGTTGCGAGGAGCAGCCCGGCGAGGTGGATGGCCCAGAGCCTCATGTCGCGATAGACAAAGCCCAGGACAAGACCAATCAGCGCCACCACAATGCTGCCGAACACGAGGAGTTCCCGCTGAGCCCAGGGGACGAGCGACTCCAACGTCTGCCGCCAGCCGGTGACCATCGCGGGCACGCCGGCGGCGTCAATTTCCTGCTGCAGCGAGAATCCCACCCCAGGCTGAGTCGATCTGAAATACGCGATAGTGTGGCCGGAATCCTGGGAAAGGTGGCGATCAATCAGGAACCACCACGGGGAATCTTCGGGAAGCGATCCCCGCCAGGTTGTCGCCGCATCCGCGCGGGTCGCGGCACGCAGACCGTCAATCAGGTCGAACGGGGACGCAAATGCGGCGGGATCGAGTTCCTGTTGGCGCAGAACAGATCGAATGCTCTGGTCCAGTTCCGTCCAAACCTCGGGCGGGAGTTCGCGCAGCGCGGCGAGGTTCTTTTGCTCGCGGGACGGGGAAATCAGCAAGGGGGAGGGCTCGGAAAACGTCGTAATGGAACCGTCGCGGCGTCGTGCTTCCAGGATTCTGCGGATTGTTGCCGCGGCGCCGGGCGCGTCGGATCCCGCTTGGACAACGACCATCCCGGGTTCTCCTCCGGAGCCGGAAAAGCGGTCCATCAACACGCGGAGCGCAGTGGCGGCCTTCGCGTCGCGCGGTTCGAGCGACTCCGTGTTCGTATCGAACGCTAGCGGGCGCCACGGCAGAACCGCAACGCCGAGGAGAACCGTGCCCACAAGAACGGATGGAACCAAAAAAGAACGGGGCTTCCCCGTTGCCCCCGAGAGGTAGCCCGAAAGCACGGGATCGAGAAAATCATCGTGAAGGGACGGCACGGATTTCCCAGTGAAGACGAGCAACAACGTGATCATCAGCGCGCCGCAAATGGCCATGCCGATCGCGATCAGACTCCCGAGTTGCGCGAAGCCGGTTGAGCCGCTGAACCACAGCGCCAGGAAGCCGATGCCGGTGGCCGCAACCACGGACCCGATCCCCGGGGCAACCTCGCGAATCGCCTCCGCGATCGCGGGCTCGCGCTCCTTCCCCGCATCCCTCGCGCGGACGTATTGGCCGTACAGCAGCATGCTGAAATCGTCGCCCAAACCAAACAGGATCGAGCAAAAGCCAATCGCG
>Ga0247836_1000479_pt1 | contig 74162 bp, 66 predicted proteins | sample LaCruzMarch2015__4_FD_187116 | JGI IMG/M metagenome (GOLD analysis project Ga0247836, IMG submission 187116) | Freshwater microbial communities from meromictic Lake La Cruz, Castile-La Mancha, Spain - LaCruzMarch2015_14m | ecosystem: Environmental > Aquatic > Freshwater > Lake | place: Spain... | reverse complement strand
CAAGACGATGGCTAAGCCGTTCCGCTGGACCTACCAGGGAAAGCCGCTGGTTGCCTAGCGTGAGATGGTCCGAGATCTTCCATCATGCGGTACTAGTGCGGCTCGGCGGGGCGGACCAGGAGCGGGTCAGCTTCGTGCATCGCCGTTTCAATGAGTATTTCGTGGCCCAGGGACTGATTCGCCATCCGGAGCGCATACGCCTGGAGTTCATCCCTACGGACTCCCAATGGCGGGATGCGCTGGTTCTTTATTGCGAGGTCAGTGACGAGCCGCGGGCAACCGCCATCGCCAACTTCTGTTGGAAGGAGGTACGCGGGCGGGCCGATCGCGCCATTGATCAGGCCCATCCGGATTCTCTCCGAACGGTGCACAGTCTGCGTTTCCTGTATGACGCCTTTCGCGCCCGGCGCGAATGCCTTGCCGGATTCCGCGACCAGTTGGAAAGTTTGCTGGCGCGCGAGCTATCCCTGGGCCGCGGGCTGCTTGCGGTGAAGATCGTGCTCGAGGCGACGGGATTGCTCAGACCGGAAAGCACCGATTCCTTCTTTGCCGCAGCACTTGAGACGGGTGACCCCTGGTTGAGCGATACCGCGCTACGTACCTGTCGTCAGCTGCCCAAGTTGAGCCGGAACCTCGAGCGCAAACTAATAGCGCACATCGCCTCGCTGCCGTTGCGCACCTTACTCGCTCGACGCAAGGAATTGCTATTCTCGCTCGGCCTGTCGGATGCATTCGCATCGCTCTATCGCTTTACCTGGCTCAAATGTGCGAGCATCTACCTCTTCGGAATCTGCATCACACTCTTGATCGGTATTTCGCCATTCGCGATAATCAGCATTGTCGGATATGGGATATCCGCTCAGTGGCTTGATGCAGCAAAAACTCTTGCCGCTGCATCCGGCTTATTGTGGGTGATCTTGTCTGTGATAGACGAGCAATTCAGATCGGAACCGTTGCAATCGGAACCGTGGCGGGAGGTCCTAAAAAAAGCGGTGAAGGTGCTACTCAGACTGCTCCTGTTTATGGCTCCGCTTATTGCCACAATCTATCTGGTTAAGATATGGCCATGGCTCTTGCCCTACGTTCTCGGCGGCGTCCTCGTCTGGGGCGTGGTACTGCTGATATCTGAGATCCGTACGGGAATTATTCAATCGATCCGTCGCATTCGACTTATCCGGCAATCGGTTCACGAGTGGCGGCTGATCAGAGTCTTCGAGCAGTCACCGCCGACCGACCGCGCCCGTATCGAGTCGGAACTCTCATCGCTGCAAACCCGCCGGGCGCGTCTGCGCTACGTGGAGCGTCTGAGCGCGCAGCGGATCAAGCCGACGGGGACTTGGTCGCAGGGCTTGCCCTATCTCGCGAACGACCCCGCCAGCACCAGGCTGGCGCAGTTGGAAGAGCGCTGGTTGGGGCTAGCTGACCGTTGAGGCATAAATCGGCAGCCGGCGACCCTCCATGACGAGCGCAGGCGGGTCAGGCGCCATAGACCAGCTCCCGACTCCGATCGATGGTCGCCTGGACAAACGGATTCTTCACGGCCGCTGGTGTGACCAGATCGACCTCACGTCCCAGCAAGGTCCGCAGGTCGTGCTGCAATCCAAAGTAGGCTTCGTAAAGGCTCATCGGGGCATCGGTTTCCTATTCGACCAGGAAATCCGCGTCACTGCACGCCGGGTCGAAATCATCACCGCGCGCGGCGGAGCCGAAAACCTCCAGGCGTCGCACATGGAAGCGGCGACAAATTTCGACGATTTTCGGTCGTTTGGCCGCGATCGAAGGGTGCATAGCGGATATCTGCTTTGAGCCTTGCTGAGGCTGAGGGCGGTGTAAGACGAACCAGGCGTCAACCAGCAGCTTAGCACAGCGGCGGTGGACTCCGGACGGACGCGGGGAAGCGCCGCGCTACCCTCACCCCACCAACTCATTCGCCCCCAAAATCGCCATCAGGATGGAGATGATGATCCCGGCGACCACCACACCCAGGCCGATGATGAGCACCGGCTCCAGGAGCGTCAGCATGGATTGAACGCTGTTGCGGGTCTCCCGGTCATAGATGTTGGCGACCTTGGCGAGCATGGCGTCGAGCGCGCCGGACTCCTCGCCGACGCGGATCATCTGCAGCGCCAAATCCGGTAGGGCCTTGAGCCGGACCAGGGGGCCGGCGAGGCCGCGGCCGTGTTTCAGGTCCTCACCGGCCTCGTCCAAGAGGTGTGAGATCTTGCGGTTGCTCACGACCTCCTTGGCGAGCGTCAGGGCGCTTAAGAGCGGCAGGCCGTTCTTGAGCAGGGTGGCGAGGGTGTGGGCCAGGCGCGCGGTCTCCATCTTCCAGATCAGGTCGCCAAAGAGCGGCAGGCCGAGCACCCGGTGGTCCAGACGATCGCGCACCTGCTCGTCCTGCATCCAGCGCTCCAGGAGCACGGCGATCAGGGCGACGGCGACGAGCATGGCCCACCAGTAGTTGCGGAACAGGTCGCCCGCGCCGACCACGATCCGGGTCGAGAGCGGCAGGTCGGCGCCCATGTCCTCGAACAGGACTGTGAACTGGGGCACCACGAAGACCAGGAGCAGGATGACCGAGGTGAAGGCGACGAAGAGCAGGATCGAGGGATAGACGAGCGCGGAGGTGACGGTCTGGCGCAGCTCCGCGGTCCGCTCCAGGTAGTCGGCCAGGCGGTCCAGGACCTGATCCAGGGCGCCGCCCGCCTCGCCCGCCTTGACCATGTTGATGTAGAGGCGCGGGAACTGGCCCTCTTGGGCCTCGAGTGCACTGGAGAAGGTGGCACCGCCGCGCACCCGTTCCTGCAGGTCGGAGAGGACGCGCACCAGGTGGCCCTCCGGGGTCAGTTCGATCAAGACCTGAAGCGAGCGGTCGAGCGTCAGGCCGGCCTCGATCAGGGTGGCCAGTTCGCGCGTGAGGATGCCGATCTCCTTCTGGCTCAGGCGCCGCCGCCGAGTGCGGCCCAGGCGCGCCCGCAGGCCGCCGGCGGAGCGGGTCTCCAGCGGCAGCAGGCCCTGGGCCTGGAGCGCGCTGATCAGGGCCGCCTCGTCGGCCGCCTCCAGCTCGCCCTCCACCGCCTCGCCGTCGAGTTTGACGGCCTTGTAGAAGTACTTCGGCATGATTGATCCTGGACTCGAAAATCAGTCCGCGAAAAACGCGAATGAACGCGAATAAAGAGGGTCAGGTCCGCAACCTTCGGGACGCGCAGTCATGATCATCATTGCAGTCGGCGGGGTTCGGTCCGCACAGCGGACCCTACGGGCACGAAGCCCCGCCGTAGGGTCCGCTGTGCGGACCGACGCCACCGACTATGCGTTTGAAGCGATACAAGTTTCCGCGATGCGCTGAACCTATTCGCGTTCATTCGCGTTGTTCGCGGACTAATTCCTTGGTCTAATCATCCTCCGCCACCCGCAGCACCTCCTCCACCGTGGTACGCCCGTCCATGGCCTTGCGCAGCCCGTCCTCGTACATGGTGGCCATGCCCTCCTCCATGGCCAGGCGCTGGATGGCGCTCGCGGTGGCGTGGCTTAAGACCAACTTGCGGATGGGGTCGGTCATCAGCAGGACCTCGGAGATCACCAGCCGGCCGCGGTAGCCGGTGCCGTTGCACTGCTCGCAGCCGCCGGGGCGAAAGAGCCTGATGGGTCCGGGGCTGGCCGGCTGGAAGCGGGTGAAGCGGGCGGCGAGTTCGGGGAGCGCATCATAGGGCTCGCGGCAGTGGGGGCAGAGGCTGCGGACCAGGCGCTGGCCGAGGATGCCGTTGATGGTGGAGGTCAGCAGATAGTCCTCGACCCCCATGTCCAGCAAGCGGGTCACACCGCTGGCGGCATCGTTGGTGTGCAGGGTGGACAGGACCACATGGCCGGTGAGGGCGGACTGCACGGCGATGCGGGCGGTCTCCAGATCCCGCATCTCCCCGACCATGATGATGTCCGGGTCCTGGCGGACGATGGCGCGCAGGGCCCCGGCGAAGGTCATGCCGATGGCGGACTTGACCTGGATCTGGTTGATGCCGGGCAGCTGGTACTCTACCGGGTCCTCGACCGTGATGATCTTGCGCTCCTCGGTATTGAGCCGCGACAGCGCCGTGTAGAGGGTGGTGCTCTTGCCGGAACCGGTGGGGCCCGTGACTAGCAGGATGCCGTAGGGCTGTTCCAGGATCTGGAGCAGGCGCTGGCGCGGGGAGCCGTCGAACCCCAGGGCGTTGAAGTCGAAACGCACACTCTCCTTGTCCAGCAGGCGCATCACCACGCTCTCGCCGAACATGGTGGGGACGGTGGAGACGCGCAGGTCGAGCTCGCGGCCCTGGACGCGGATGGGGATGCGCCCGTCCTGGGGCAGGCGGCGCTCGGCGATATTGAGCTTGGCCATGATCTTGACGCGGGAGATGACGGCCGCGGTGGAGCGTACCGGGGGGGCGTCGACCTCTTTCAGGATGCCATCGACGCGATAGCGGACCTTCAGCTCATCGGCGAATGGCTCGATGTGGATGTCCGAGGCGCGCGACTCCACGGCCTTCTGGATCAAGTGGTTGACCATGCGGATCACCGGGGCCTCGCTGGCCAGGTCCTTCAGGTGCTCAATGTCCTCCTCGTCGAAGTCACCATAGTCGGGCTCGGCGTTCGGATCGGGCAGGGTCTGCTTGTCGTAGAGGCGCGCGAGCGCAAGTTCGATCTCGGAGGGCAGGCCGATCACCGCCTCCACCCGCTTGCCGACGGCCATAGCGACTGCGGCCAGGACATAGGGGTCGGTAGCGTCTGCCACCGCGACGCGCAGGTGTTCATCGTCGTCAAAGATCGGCAGCACCCGGGCGTCCTTCAAGAAGCGCAGGCTGAAGACGCCCTCGGCAACCGGTTCGGTGGGGAACTGTGCCGGGTCCGCCAGGGGCAGGCCCAGCACCTCGCCGACGGCCTGGGCCATGTCCCGCTCCGCGACCAGACCCAGGCGCAGCAGCATACGCAGCAGGGGCTCGCCGCCGTCGTCGGCCAGGCGGCGCGCGCGCGCCAAGTCCCCGGGGGGGAGCTTGCCACGCCCGTGGAGGATCGCGACGATCCGGGCCTCCGGGGGCCGCGCGATCGGGGTCTGGTGTTCGGCCAAACCCTTGAGTGGATCCTTGCTCTCGTCGGGGGACGCCGCCGCGGTCGGGTCGGGGACCGGGGGGTCGGCAACGGCGGGGTCCAGGCCCGGCTCGCGCTCGTCGCGGGTACCGGTGAGGACCGGCAGATCGTCGAGCAGGGTCTCGTCTTGCATGGCTCAGCCCCGGTGGGCGACGCAAACCTGGTGGCGGGCCTGCTCCAGCCCCGGGGCCGGTGGCGGCACCGCCCGGGCATCCGCCCCCGACTCGTCGTGCCAGTCCGGGACCAGGCGCCGCAGCAGGGCGCGCAGTTCCTCGGGTGGGCGCTCGTCGCAGGCGCGCCGCAACTCGCCCAGCCAGTCGCCGCCGACCCCGAACGGGGCGGCGTGGACGGCCTGGACACCCTGGGCGACCCGGATCTTTGGGTGGCTGGTTGGGATCAGGTCCTCGGCGGCGTAGAACAGTTCCTCGAACAGCTTCTCCCCGGGCCGCAGACCCACGTAGTGGATGGCGATCTCCCGGTCGGGCTCGCGCCCCGAGAGCCGGATCATCTGCTCGGCCAGGTAGCGGATCTTCACCGGCTCGCCCATGTCGAGCACGAAGACCTCGCCGCCGTCGCCGATCACCGCCGCCTGCATGATCAACTGGCAGGCCTCGGGGATGGTCATGAAGAAGCGTTCGATCTCGGGGTGGGTGACGGTCACCGGGCCGCCACGCTCGATCTGGCGCCGGAAGAGCGGCACCACGCTGCCCGCGGACCCCAGGACGTTGCCGAAGCGCACGGTGATGAAGCGGGTGGCGGAACCCGGCCCACGGTGCCGGCCGTCGAGGGCCTGACAGAGCGCCTCGGCGGCGCGCTTGGTCGCCCCCATGACGTTGGCCGGATTGACCGCCTTGTCGGTGGAGATCAGCACGAAGCGCTCGCAGCCCCAGGCGCAGGCGGCCGCGGCCACCACCGAGGTGCCGATGACGTTGTTGCGCACCGCCGCCCGCAGCTGGTCCTCCAGCAGCGGCACATGCTTGTAGGCCGCGGCGTGGAAGACGGTGTGGGGGCGCTCGACCTCAAACAGGCGCGTGATCGCCGCGACATCGGTCACGTCGAGCAGGTGGCGGGAGAAGCGCAGCTGTGGGTGGCTGTCGTGCAGTTCCAGTTCGATCTGGTACAGGTTGAACTCGCCGTTGTCCACCAGGATCAGGCGCTCGGGCCCCGCCGCGGCGATCTGGCGCACCAGTTCCGAGCCGATCGAGCCGCCGGCCCCGGTCACCAGGATGGCACGCCCAGCCAGGCCGGCGCGGATCCCCTCCCAATCCAGGGTGATGGGGTCACGCCCCAGCAGGTCCTCAATGGAGACGGGACGCAGTTGGCTGATGCTGACCTGGCCGGCCATCAGATTCCCGAGTTGTGGCACGGTCCGGAAGGGCTTGCCGGCCTGTTCGCACAAACCCACCAGGCGCTGCATCTCGCGCGCACCGGCGGTCGGGACCGCGAGTAGGACCAGGTCGATATCGCGCTCCGCGACCAGGCGCGGAATATCCCGGATCGCACCCAGAACCGGTACACCGTGGACCTCACCGCCCTGGCGCCGCGGCTTGTCATCGACGAACCCGGCCGGGAAATAGGCGTGCTGGGGGTCGCGGAGCATGTCGCGGGCGAGCATCTCCCCGGCCCGGTCGGCACCCACGATCAGCACCCGCAGCCCCGCCCGCAGGTTGAGCCGATGGTCCTTGAGCCACCGGTACAGGAGGCGCGGGCCCGAGAGCAGGACGATCTGCAGCCCGAAGAACAGCACCGGTACCGAGCGCGGGACCAGCATGGAGCGGTTGATCACGAACAGCGCCACCAGCACCAGGGCCGTGCCCGCGAGGGCCGCATTGGTGATCCGAACGAGATCCGGCAGCGAGGCGAAGCGCCAGACCCCTCGGTAGAGGCCCAGCAGCCAGTAAACGGCACCCTGGATCAGGATGACCCAGGGCAGGGCCGCGAGCGCCCCCTGGAGAAAGTCGGGCGGGATGGTCCCCAAGTTGAAACGCAGCCAATAGGCCAGGAGCCAGGCGACCGGCACCATCACTAGATCGTGCACCAGGGCCGCGGTCCGGGAACGCAGGCGGTCGAACAACGGACCCATGGTTACCCCGGGGATCCCTGGCGCTCGGCCAGGCCCACGCGCAGGTGCAGCACGACATAGATGATCGCCCAGGCCAGGAGCAGCAGCCATTGCTCCGACGGGGCCAGGCCCGGGGCGGCGACCGCACAGGCCGCGACGGCGGCCATCAGGGCATAGGAGCGCAGCACCGTCTTGCGGTGCCCCCAGCCGGCGAGCACCAGGCGCTGGTAGTGGTGGCTGCGGTGGGCCTCCCAGACCCGCTCGCCGCGGGCGAGCCGCCGGGCCAGGGTCCAGGTGGCATCGACGATGAAGGGGGAAAAGGCGAGCCAGGCGACCCACAGGGGGAAGATCCGCGCGTGCGCGCCCCAGAGCGAAAACCCCGCGGCCAACAGCCCCAGAGTGGATGAGCCAAGGTCCCCGAGGAAGATGCGGGCCGGGGGGAAGTTGCTCAGCAGAAAACCCGCCGCCGCCGCCGCCACGCCGGCCGCGGCCAGGGCGTAGACCGGATCGCCGCCGCGCCAGCCCAGGAGCGCCAGGGCGCCGAAGCCGAACAGGGCCATGCCGCCGGCAAAGCCGTCCATGCCGTCCATGAAGTTGTACAGGTTGACCATCCACACCACGAACAAGACCGTGAGCAGGCCGGTGAGCGCGAGCGGCAGGGGCCAGGCGAGGCCGGGCAGGTCCCAGGACACCCAGGCCCAATCGCCCCCGAGCAGGATCAGGGCCGCGCCGACATGGACGGCGAGCCGCAGCCGGCGCGACACATGGCCCAGATCATCAAACAGCGACACGGCCGCCACCGGCAGCGCCGCCGCCACGATCCACCAGAGCGCCGCGGGGGCGCCGCCGCCGCCGCTCCCGCCCAGAGCCAGCGCGCCCGTGAGGCCCGCGAGGACCGCCAGGCCGCCGCTGCGCGGGACCGGGACCTGATGCAGGGAGCGCGCGTTGGGATGGTCGAGCAGGGCGCCGGTCCAGGACGGGCGGCCCGCCAGCCGACGCGCCGCGACCGCGCTCAGGAGAAAGGCAACCAGGATAAGGGTCAACCCCGGCAGGACGACAGTCATGATGGGTGGGGCTCGTCGATCCGGAACCAGCGGCAGGGCGCCGCGTAACGCACGGCTGGGGGCCGCGGTGTCATAGGCCGCGCGCGAGCGCCGACTCCACGTCCCGGCGGCAGGTCTCGCCGGTCAGGAGTTCGACTAGACAAAGAGCGAAGTCCATGGCGGTCCCGGGCCCGCGGGAGGTCACCACCAGTCCATCGACCACCACCGCGTCGGCGACCAGGGTCAGCCCCGGAAATTCCGCGGCGGACACGGAACCCGGATAGGCCGTCGCCCGCTTGCCGTCGAGCAGACCCGCCACGGCCAGCACCTTGGGGGCCGCGCAGATGGCCGCGACCAGACGCCCGGCGGCGACCTGGCGCTGGAGCAGCGCCAGGACCCGCGGGTCCTCCTCCAGATGGCGGGCGCCCGGCAGCCCGCCGGGCAGCACCACCAGGTCGAAGGTGTGCCCCTGCTCGGCCTCCAGGGTGCTGTCCGGCACCAGCACGGTGCCGCGGCTGGCGGTCACCGCTCCGGTCTGAAGACCAGCCGCCACTACCTCCACCCGGGCGCGCCGCAACAGGTCAATGAGCGTGACTGCCTCCAGTTCCTCGCAACCCTGGGCCAATAAAACCAATGCTTTTGGCATAAGAAAATTCCTGTGATGATGACCGACACCGGCCGGGGGAGGCGCCGGCCTTAGTCGGGCTTACCGCGACCCAGGATGGTCAGCCCCTTGAGCACGTTCAGGGCCTCGCTGAGCTGAAAGTCCTCGACCGCCAGGGTCTTCTTGCGGTCCGCCGACTTCGCCTCGCCGGCCGGCGGCGGGGCGTCCAGGTGGCGCATCAGATCCGACTCCTTCACCGGCCCGACCTCCGCCTCCTCCCTGGGTTTGAACTCCCCACGCTCCAGGGCGATGTCGGGGGCGATGCCCTGGGCCTGGATGGAGCGCCCGGAGGGTGTGTAATAGCGTGCGGTGGTCAGCTTCAGCGCCGTGGTGTCGTCGATCGGGACTATAGTCTGGACAGACCCCTTACCGAAGGTCTGGGTCCCCATGATCAGTGCGCGCCTGTGGTCCTGCAGCGCCCCCGCCACGATCTCCGAGGCCGAGGCGCTGCCCCCGTTGACCAGGACCACCAGGGGCGCGCCGCCGAGCACGTCGTCCGGACCGGCCTTGAACTGGAGCCTGGAGTCGGCCTGGCGGCCCTGGGTGTACACGATCAGCCCGTCGGTGATGAAGGCGTCGCTCACCCCCACGGCGGCGTTCAGCACGCCCCCGGGATTGTTGCGGAGGTCCAGGATCAGGCCCTTGATATCGGACTTGTTTTCCTTCTTCAAGGCGTCGATCGCGGTGCGCATGTCCTCGGTGGTGCGGGCCTGGAAATGGCTCAGGCGGACATAGCCGAAGCCGGGCTCCAGGATCCGGCTCTTGACGCTCGCGACATGGATGATGTCGCGCTCCACCTTCACCTCCAGGGGCCGGCCCTCGGCGCCGCGCAGGATGGTGAGACGGATCTCGGTGCCGGGCTTGCCGCGCATGAGATTGACCGCCTCATTGAGGGCGAGGCCCTTGATCGGTTTGTCGTCGATACGGGTGATCACATCCCCGGCCTGGAGCCCGGCCCGCTGGGCCGGGGTATCGTCGATCGGCGCAATGATCTTCACGAACCCGTCATCGATCCCGACCTCGATGCCGAGACCGCCGAACTCGCCGCTGGTACCCACCTGGATCTCCCGGTACTCGTCCTTGTCCAGATAGGCCGAGTGGGGATCGAGCCCGGAGAGCATGCCGCGGATGGCGCTCTCCAGCAGGGTCTTGTCCTTCACGGCCTCGACATAGTCGTCCTTGATGCGTTCATAGACCTCGGCGAAGGCGCGCAGGTCGTCGAGGGGCAAGGGGTCGGCCGGGGGCGCCGCAGAGACCGGTGCGGGTGCGGGTAGCGCTGCCGGCGCAGACACCGGTACGGGCGGCGCGACCGGCGCGGGTACCGGAGCCACGCCCGGTGCCGGGTCCGCCAGGGTCAGGCCCGCGCAGGTCGCGGCCGCGCCGACGATGCCGATCCAGGTCAGGGGGCGGTGGTAGGAGGCTGTGGGCATAGTCTTGCGGGTATCGGAACCGGGTGAATGGGGGTGTCGCACTGGGTCAGGGGCACGGATACCCCTAATTCTAATCGGCCGGGTGACCGCGACGATGCCGGACCGCACGGTCCCCGGGGTCGCGGGACCGGGGCCCGGCCAGTGCCGGAGTGGGCGCGTGGGGCGACCCCACCGCAAGCCGACACCGCGGGCGCTCCCGGCCCTCTCTCCGACATGGCGTAAGCATCGCACGTTTCAACGCCGATCAACAGTTTGACCGGGCGGTGGCCGCGGCTCAGCCGCACCACAGGGCCGGATCGACCGGCTCGCCGTGGCGCCGGATGGCGAAATAGAGCACCGGCTCGTCGCGGCCCCCGCTGTTGCCGCTCAGGGCGATGACCTCGTCGGCCGTGACCCACTCCCCGACCTCCTTCAGGAGCGCCTCATTGTGACCGTAAAAGCTTGTGTAGCCGTCGCCGTGGTCGATCACCAGCAGCATTCCGAAGCCGAGCAGCCAGTCCGCATAGACCACCCGGCCATCATAGACCGCGCGCACCTCCTCGCCCTCCCGGGCGGCCAGCAGGACCCCGTCCCCGGTCAGGTCGGGGCCCGCCTCGCCGGCTCCGAACCCCGCGCGCAGGCGCCCCTGCAGGAGCGGCCAGGCCAGCCGGCCCTGACGCGCGGCGAAGGGCTCGCGTTGCACCTCCAGTTCCGCCTGGATCTGCGCCCGCGCCCGCAGGTGGGCCACCAGGAGCTTGAGATTCTCCGCGTCCCGGTTGAGTCCCGCCAAGGCCTGTTCGCCATCCAAGATGACCAGCTCCAGTCCCGCCAGCACCGCCGCGCGCTGCTGTTTGGCCGCCTCCAGGCGGGTACGCGCTACCTCCTGCGTGGTCGCCAGTTCTTGCAGTCGCCCGGCCTCCAGCGCGGCCTCCCGGGCCAGGGCGGTGAGACGCGCCACGCTCGCCTCCACGCGTTCCAGGCCACGCACCCGCTCCCGGTTGAAGTAGGCGAAATACGACATGACCCGGCTCGCCCGCAACGGGTCTTGCTGGTTCAGGAGCATCCGCAGTCCATCGGCCCGACCCATGGCGTAGGCGGTACGCAAGAACGCCGACAGCTGGCAGATCGCAGCGGTAAGGGCGGCCCGCTCCTGCCCCTCGCGGGCGCGCAGTTCGTGGTTGATGCGAGTCTGCTCACGCAGGCGCCGGTCCAGTTCGCGACCGGCGATAGCCAGCGCGGCCACCTCCCGCTCACGCACCTGCAGCTCGTCGAGGAGCGCCCGGCGTTCGGCATTCTGGTCGGTGAGCGCGGCACCGGCGGCCGCGACCTGCCGCTCGATCTCGACGAGATCCTGCTCGCGGGCGGCGACCGGCTCGTCCAGTGCCCGGGTCGCAAGCGGGCTTGCGATCTGGAGCGTCAGCAGCCAGGCGATCACCCGGGCCGAGCCCGGGGCGCCGAGGTGCGCGCCCGACACCCCATGAGGGCGGGTCGGCCAAGTTGCTCGCTCGCGTGGTGGACGCTCGCCAGGGGTCATGGAGGGTGAGGGCTCGGGTTGGTTCGGGCGGGAGTATAGCGCCCGCACGCGGGCGACACCGGATAGGAGGCTGGGCAGGGCGGAACCGTTCTAGCCGGGATGGGCTGTTTAAACCTGCGATTGTCCTCGGCTCGGGACAACGCCCGGTCGCCCCGGTAGACAGCGCCTTGGTTCCCCGCTACCCGAGAGCGAGTGCGTGAATCTGCGTGCCATCGACGAGGAGGGCCGTCCGCCCCGCATCCCGGGCGTCGTCGGCCACCAGAGCCACACCTGCTACACCCAAGAAAAGTCGGCGCCCTGCCCATAGACGGCGGCGATGAGGTCAAGCAAACCAACGAGATTGGGATGGTCATCCCGGTCCTTGAGGCGCAAACATTCGCCGCCATCCAGATGGCCGATGTGCATCTGCCCACGACCGAGGATCGTACCCTGATCTTGAGCCGCCACTCCGAGCCGGGGTCTGGTGGGGTGGGCCAGCGCCCGACGGCCGAAGCCGCCGAGTCTGGGTTTCGCTGACCTTTCAGTCAGCGCCGGTTGATCCAACCGCCACCGCCGCCGCCGCGGCCGTTGATCCAGCCGCCGCCACCACCGTTGATCCAGCCGCCGCCACCGCCGCCGCGGCGGTTGACCCAGGCGCCCGCCTGAACCGCCGACTGGCCAGCGGCGAGACCGCCAAGAATGGCTGCGCCGATCACGATTTTCGACCAGCGGCCAAGGCCGATCAGAAAGTCCCGGCGGTTCTGTTGTGCTGCGTCCACGCTCGCCGAGACGCAGCCGGCATCGTTCACGGATTTATCGCTCATTGCGGTTCCCCATGTCGCCTAAGGCGCGGTCGGATTGGAAAAATGCATGGCCCGCAGCTTCCAGACCCCGTCCAGATTCTGCAGCACAGCCGACAGGTTCAGCGTATAGGTGCGCGGCACTTCTTTCAGTGAGTCCTGGTAGGTGCAGGTGGCGCTGATCCAGCCAACGTCGCCGTTGACATCGCCGAGCACCCAGGGGCAGTTACGCTGGAGCGTACCGGCGTCGAAGTCCGCAAAGAAATGCTGATAGGCGTCGGCGATTTGCTCGCCGCCGACCCATTGCTCGGCAGGGCTAGTGCCCAACATCACGGTCTTGTCTCCGGGGACATAAAGCGCCATCACGCCCTTCAAATCGTGTCCGTCGAGGGCCTTTTCATGGGCGGCAAACACCTCGGCCAAGCCGACGCTCAGTTGCTCCGCGGCAAGCGCCGGAACACAGGCCGCAGTCAGTGCGGACGCAAGCAGCAATGGTCTTGAAATCATGCCTTGTACCTCTGGTTGAGTGTGGGGGGTGCCCGCGGCACCTCAAGAAACGCCGCATCAATAGGGTTCCGCGATGAGCTTGAACGGATAGTCGGGCTCGTGGTAGTCGTGGGACTTCTGGCGTTTGGGCAACTCCACCTGGTCCCGCGGCAGATCCTCATACGGCACCTGGCTGAGAAGATGGGTAATGATATTGAGCCGCGCGCGCTTCTTATCGTCTGACCGCGCCACATGCCAAGGTGCGAACTCGGTATCGGTGGCCGCGAACATTGCGTCGCGCGCCCGGGAGTAGTCGTACCAGCGGCTGTAGGACTTGAGATCCATCGGCGTGAGCTTCCAGACCTTGCGTCCATCGTCGATACGCGCGCAAAGCCTGCGGGTCTGTTCTTCGGGGGTTACCTCCAGCCAATATTTGAGCAGGATGACCCCGGAATCCACCATCGCCTTTTCGAACGTGGGAGCGAGTGCCAGAAACCGCTCCGCCTGGTCCTCGGTGCAGAAGCCCATGACCCGCTCCACACCGGCTCGGTTATACCAACTGCGATCGAAGATCACAACCTCGCCCGCGGCCGGGAAGTGCGCCATGTAGCGCTGCACGTAAATCTGACTCTTCTCGCGGTCGGTCGGCGCGGGGAGCGCGACGACGCGAAAGACCCGCGGGCTCACGCGCTCGGTGATCGCCTTGATGGTCCCACCCTTGCCCGCCCCGTCGCGCCCTTCGAAAACGACGCAGACCTTGAGACCCTGGTGGATGACCCATTGCTGGAGCTTGACCAACTCGATGTGCAGTCCCGCCAGCGCCGCATCGTACTCCTTACGCTTTAGCTTCACTTTGACCTCCGATCCGCCGGCCTGCGCCTGCTCGATAGCAACTGGTGCCTTTTTAGCCTGTGCCTTACCCGCTTTGGACTTCATCGACTCGTCTCCGCTTGACCTATGCTGCCTGATCGATCCCGGTGAGCCCCGGGGATTGCCGTCTCGACTACTCAGGTTGGCCCGACGCACCCGTCTGCGATCGGTAACGCTCCACCGCCGTCGGCAGATTAAACAGCATCCGTTCGCGACCCAGCGTCGCGCCGAGCGGCGAGCGCTGGACCATACCGAGCGCCTGCGGATTGAGCGCCACCAACCAGAGCAGGCCGCCGCGGCTGCGCAGCCGCTCCTCGCCCTCGCTGAGCATCTTGAGCGCCGAGTACTCGATGTCGGGCACCGCGCTGAAGTCGATCGCCACCACCCGCGGCGCGGCGGCGTCGATGAGTGACCACAGCTGCTCGCCGATGCGCTGGGCGTTGGCGAAGAAGATCTGTCCCTCGGGGCGCACGATCAGCAGCCCCGGGACTTGCTCATCTTCTGGATGCTCCTCGGACCTTGGGCGAAAGACGTCGGTACCGGGCTTGCGGCCGAGGACATAGAGACGGGGGTGAGCGGCCTGATAGGCCAGGGCGACCAATGACACGATGATCGCCACCAGGATCCCCTTGAGCGTCCCGAGCAGCACCACGCCGGCGCAGGCGGTCAGCGCCCAGAGAAACTCCATGCGCCTGATCCGCAGGATGTCACGGAACTCCGCCGGCTGGATCAGGCCGACCGAGTACACGATCACCACGGCCGCCAGGGTCGCCTGCGGCATCAGCCCCATCAGCGGCGCGAGCAGGACCAGGGTCGCCACAGCAACCGCGGCCGTTGTGAGTCCCGCCACCTGGGTGCGGGCGCCGGCGCGCCGATTCACCGCCGTCTGCGAGGTGCCGCCGCCCGCGGGCATGCAGCTGAAGAACCCGCCGACGACATTGCCGAGGCCCGTGGCCAGCAACTCCCGGTTCGGCGCGGGGCGCGGCTCGCCGCGCCCCGCGAAGGCCCGCGCCGCGGCGATCGACTCGGTGAAGCTCATCAAGGCGATGCCGAGTGCACCGGGCCAGAGTTGCTCGACCAACTCCAGGCTCGGCGCGGTAAAGGACGGCAGCCCTTGGGGGATGTGGCCGACCGTCTCTACGCCAAGACTCTGCAGCGCGAGCAGGCCCGAGGCGGCAATACCGAGTGCGACGGCGACCAACGGTGCCGGGGCGCGCGGGGCGAACCGCTCGATCCCCACCAGGAGGATCAGCATCGCGGCGCCGACCGCGAGCGTCGCCAGCGAGGTCTCGGGCAGATGGTGAACGAGCGCGAGCAGGTTTTGCAGGAACGAGCCCTTGTCGAAATGGATGCCGAGCAGCTTCGGCACCTGATCCAGCACGATGATGAGCCCCACCCCCGCCTTGAAGCCGGTCAGCACCGGCTCGGAGATGAAGCTGGCAACGACCCCCAGGCGCAGGATCGCGGCCAGGATCAGCATGACCCCGACCAGGAGGGCAAGGGTCGCGGCGGCAGTCAGCAGCCCCGCCGCATCCCCGCCCGGCACCACCAGCGCGAGTTGGGTCCCGGTCAGGATCGCCAGCGTGGTGGTGGTGCTGACGCTCAATGGCCGCGAGGTCCCCAGGATCGCGTAGATCACCATGGGGATGAAGGCGGTGTAGAGACCCACCTCGACCGGCAGCCCGGCGACCGTGGCATAGGCCATGGCCTTGGGGACGACCACCGCCGCGGTGGTCAAACCGGCGACGAGATCGGGGCGCAGCCACTCACCGCGGTAACCGCGGATCCAGTCGAGGACGGGCAGGCCGCCCTGTGAAGCGTTAGCTCCCACCGTATGCACTCCTCACTGTTTGGTCAACCGAGTCCTCGCCCCGCCCCTGCCGTTGGTGGGCACAGAGATCGGAGCCGCGAGCAGCCGCGATACGAAGGCGAAGACCATCGCGCTCGACCGTTCAGCGCCCGTTGAGCGCCTCGTCCGGCCAGTAGCGGGAACCGGTCAGCTTGGCCGCGACCTTCCATCCCTTGCCAGTCAACACGAACACCGCCTTGCCGTCGGTAAACCGCAGCCCGACCTGCGTCTTCTCCTCGCCCGCCATGGCGCCCACTGCGGCCGATGCGTCCAGGCCCTCGGCAACGAATGACTCGAAGCTCGCGCTGTCCTCGAACAGGATCACGAGCTGGGAGGCGAATCCGCCGAGTCCAACGCTCAAGCCCGCGCCGGTGGTCGCCATCTTCATGTAAACACGCGAGCCGGTGCGGCGATTGACCGCAACGCCACGCCCGTAGCCCGCGACGACGTAGAAACTGGCCTCCCGTTTGTCAAACACCGCGTAGCCGACGCTGCGATCGAACAAGGCGCGGCTGCCGCGCTCCTGCGCAAAGAGCCGCCGCAGCGTCGTCTTGGCCATCGTATCGAGCTTGGCCCGGGTCGCCGCGGGCGTGGCCTCGTCGCTCAGACTCTTCTTGGTCGAATCGACCGTGCCCTTGACCGCTCCGGTGGCCTTGCCCGCCGCCTCCCCGGCGGTATCCACCGCACCCTTGGCCGTATCGCCGACCGCCTTCGCGGCCTTCGCCGTGCCTTCTTTCAGGCTGTCGAGGGAGATCTCGGCGCCTGCGAGGGGGGGCGCGAGTACGAGCAACAGTGCGAAAAGAGGATCAATTTTCATCTGTCTACAGACTCCGATGCGGATGGGAATTTCCAAGTGATAGGTCCGGTCTTGACGAGTCGGCGCCCGGGCTCGCCCAGTTTTTTGCCGTAGCGCACCAACTGGACCAGGTCCGAGCTGACCTGCGGGTTGGTGGTGAAATACGAATGCCCGAAGAAATCGGTGCGCTTGCCCAGATAGGAGATCATGTCCATACGTCCCAGTGCCGCCAGGTAGCGCTGGCCCTTCTCGGGAATGTCCTCGGGGCGCATCTGGCCCACCCGGCTGCGGCTGCGAAACAGCAATTGCGAGACCCGCAGCGCCCGGTCGTCGGGCGCCGTATAGATGGTCAGCCGCCCCTTCAGGACGCGCGGCAGTTTGCCCTCGGGCCACACCGTGACCAGGTCGGGGTCGGAGAGAAAACCGGTAAGCTCCTGGGCGGCGATGTCCAGATCGATGTCCGGGGAGAGCAGCACCAGGTTGTCGATCTTGTAGAGATCGACCGGCTCCTGGCCGGCGGCGATCGCCTCCAGCCCCAGCTCACGCACCGCCTTGAGGGTCAGCGCGGTGCCGCGGCTGTGGGCCAGGATCTGCACCCTCTCCACCCCGGGGGTCGTCGCGAGCATGCGCAGGCTCTTCTTGAGATGCTCCACCGCGAAGTCAGCGGACTCGGTGGTGCTGGTGTAGGAGGTCAAGAAGTTGCCGCTGGCGGAGGCCGGCCAGGTGAAGAAGGCGCATACCTGTTCCCGGCCGAGGAAGTGGCAGAGCTCTGCGGCGGTATAGGCCGCGGTGGCGAAGGTCTCGTTGAAGCCGTGCACATAGAGCAGGATCTCCTTCTTCGGCGCGGCGGCGAGCCGGCGTTGGACCTCGCCCTGGAGCTTAGCCTTGGCATCGTAGTGGGTCGCCAGCTCGGCACGATCCCGCAGCAGCTTCCCATTCTCTGCCCGGTGCAGACGATAGGGCTCAATGGGGAAGGCCCCGAGCTCCCGTACCTGGCCCAGTTCCAGATCGACGTCGCGGGTGCGCTTGGCCAGTTGGCTCTGCTCCGTCAGGGTCTCCCAGTCCAACTCCGGTACCATGCGGACCTGGGCGGAGCCGAAGGCGATGCGCCGGGCGCGTTCCTGGCCGTAGGACAATGGGCCCTGGTCCGGGCTCGGCGCCGCCAGCTCGGCGGCCGTCGGCGCTGCCCGGTCGGTGATGTAGAGGAGATCCAGGTCCGGGCTGCGGCGGGCCTCCTTGGGCAGGGCAAAGACCGGTTGTGCGCCCGGCAGTTGGTACAGGGTCGGGGTCGGCATCAGCGGGCGCGCGCTGGTGGCGCAGCCGCCGAGCAGGAGGGCGGCCAGCAGTCCGACGGTGACCTTGACGGCTTCGAGCGACATAGGATGGATTCCACAGGAGAGTAACAGGGGCCCGGGGGCGCGGGGCAAAGGCTGAATCGGCGCCCGCACGACGAGCGCCGGCCGGACGGCGGCGCTCGTCGTGCCCTCCTCAATGCCCACCAAAGACGAGGGTCTGGATCGGCAGGAGCAGCGCCTGGATGCGCAGGATCATCGCGTGCACCAGACCGACCGTATCGATGGCGTGGAGCCCGAACCGATGCAGGGCGCCGAGGCCGGGGTCGGCGAGCGCCTCGTGGTTGCTGGTATAGGCGTTGGCGATGCAACTGCCGCCCTGGGGCAGGTCGTCGAGCTGGCCCGCATAGAGCGGCGCCATGATGACCGTGATGGTACCGGGGCGTGCAAACTGCTGGAGATCGACCAACTGGTCGGTGCCCCGCACCTGGCCGGAGGCGATGACGTTCTGGACCTCGGTCACGACCACCGGGACGATCTGCCAGGGCATCGCGATACAGGTCACCTCCCCGATCATGCCCACCTTCATCACCTGCGCCTCGATCTGCCCGAAACCGGCCAGCAGGCCCGTCACCTTGCGGTCCGGCACCAGCACGCCCGCGGGCCGCAGCATCGGGTTGACCACGTCGCCCGGGCGTAGCGCGAACTGTTGCATGATCCCGTCGGTGCCGGCCACCACCAAGGTCTTCTTGAGGTCGGCCTCCGCCTCACGCAGCGCCGCCTCGGCGCTCGCCTTCTGGGCCGGGAGTTGGAACTCCAACTCCGACACGATCGCCTCGCGGCCGGCCAGGGCCGCATCGACCGCGCCCTGCTGGGTCTCGACGTTGACACGCATCTTGTCGACGTCGCGTGTCGCGACCGAACCGGGGCTGCGGCGCTGCACCTCGGCCCTGGCCGCGAGTTCGTCGACCGCCTGCTTGAGACCCCCGCGTGCCTGGACGATACGACCGTCGGCTTCCGCCAGTTGGGACTTGGCCACCACCATGGCAGCCTCGATCTCGGCGATCTTGCGGCGGCTGGTTTCGGCCGCCGCCTCCTGCTCCGTGCTGTCCAGCCGGAACAGGGGCTGCCCCGCCTTCACCCGTTGGTTGATCTCGACGAAGGTCTCCGCGACCCGGCCGTTGGTCTCCGGCAGGACGGTGACGGTGCGAAACACCGAAGTGGCGGCCTTGGTCGAGGGGTGAAAGTAGAAGATGGTCGTGATCAGGCTCAGGGTAAGAATCACGCAGAGGGTGATCCCCCAGCGCAGTTCGTACCAGACGGAGAAAAACGTGATCTCGCGTCCCAGCCGCTTACCCTGCACGAAGCGGCGAAAGAGGAAGTCCGGCAGGATCGTCAGCGTCGAGCACAGGAAAAGTTCCAGCATCGCCTAGGCCTCCTGTTGCCTGACCGCCCGATCGGCCGTCTGATTGGCCGCGGGCGGGGCGTCTGGCACTGGGGCGGGAGCCGCCACCTCACCCGGGGCCCTGGACTCGGCGCTTGCGGCGATCCGATCGAGCGAGCCGGCGATCGATAACAATGGCGTTGAGAAGTCCGGTAACGGGATCAGGGCGAGCAAGAGCCCGGCGATCCAGAAAGCGTGGTTGTGGGTGAAGAGGGCCAGCAACGCCAGCACCGCGACAATCTCGAACTGCACCTTCTGGCCACGGTGTGCCATCTGCTCCGGAAGCGCATGGAGCTTGAAATAGAAGATGCCGATGCCGATCACTGCCAGCAGCACGACGACGGCCATCACCACGAACAGTACGTCGGTCTCCCCCGGCGCGGTGATGAAGGGGGGCAAGTGCGCTATCGCGGCCGGGTGTAGCGGCTCTGCCATCTGTGGGTCTCCTACTCGATGTGGTATAGGTCGGGACGGGGCTTCAAACCCAGCCCCGCGTGAAACTCCGTCCTTGGGGCCGGTCGGCAGCGGATGCTGCTCAAGAAATCTGCGTGCCTGGATGCTGCCACTGACACGGTCAGTGAGAATACGATCATCGAAGGCTCACACGCGCGATCGGTTGCTGTGCGCACCTGCCACCTCACTCGGCCGAGAGCATCGCGCGCGATAACATGCCGCCGGCGAGGTTGCGGGCCCGCAAGCCGTGCTGCAAAAGGATACGGGTCGCAAGATAGGCGCGCTGACCGGAGCGGCAGATGATGAGGATGTCACGGTCGCGGGGAAGCTCGCCCAGGCGTGAGCGCAACTGACCCAGCGGGATGTTGAGCGCGCCAGGCACCTGCTCCACGGCCAGTTCCACCGGTTCGCGCACATCGAGTAAGAACCCATCCCCGGTGCCATTCCAGTGACTGATCGGCAGGTCGCCGAGCTTTCTGAGCGTCTTTTCGGAGACCCCGGTCCAGGCCGCCGCGGCACCAAACAGCCCGATGATGGCGGTGCCCTGGGTGCCGCGGAAACGCGAATCCCGCCCGGCGATCACGTCGGCCGCGATGCGGCCCTGCCGGTTGGCCGGCCCGACGAGGGCGACGAGGTTCCAGTGGCCGGTCACGCAGTCCTTGACCTCGACGGCATCGCCGACGGCAAGAATATCCGGGTCGCTGGTCCGCATCTGTTCGTCGACCCGGATCCCCCCACGCTCACCGATCGCGAGACCCGCGGTCCCGGCCAGCGTGGTGTCCGGCCGCACGCCCAGCGCGAGGATCACGATGTCTGCCGGATAGGTCTTGCCGGATTGCGTTCGGACTTCGAGCGATCCATCTTCCAACGGCGCAAACCCCGCCACGCCGTCGCTGAGCGCAAGGTGGACGCCATGCCGCCGCAAGTGGCCCTCGACGAGGCGCGCGTGCTCCCGATCCAGCGGGGCCAGTATTTGATCGAGTTGCTCGACGAGGGTCACGTCGAACCCAAGATGGACGAGATTCTCCACCATCTGCGCAGGGTCACGGTCTTCGTCGTAGGCGCGATCGTGATCGCCTCGCAGTGGGTCCGTACCTCGATGGCAAAAAACTCCCGGAACAGTCGCTCGTTCGCGACCAGGAGACTCGACTCCTTCGCAATCACGCCGCCGACATGGTAGGGAAGCCCGCAATTCGCGTACGAGACATAGGGCCCACGCTCCACCATCAGGATCTCGGCCTGCTCATCGAGCCGGCGCAGACGCGCCGCACAGGACGCACCGCCGGCCACGCCGCCAACGATAATGACCTTACATCGTTCGTCTCCGTTCCTGCTCATGTTAGAGGGGCCGCGCGGCAAGCGCAACCGGCGGGGGTCTTGTACAGCATTTGGTGCGTTAGGCCGCCCGGGCGTCCGCACTGGCGGCCGCCGGATGCCCGATGGGACAGGTTCGCCCTCGGCTGCTCCACGTGACGGGACTCTATGACCATTAGGCAAAAAGCCTGCCACGCGCGGAAAAGTGGGCGGGCCTTTCTGGCAACGCTGAAAATCAGCGAGATGGAAGTGGATGGCGGGAGACCTGGGCAAGCGACTCCGAAGTCGTCATCCGATATTTCGGAGTTTCTACGACTGATCGGAGTCAGGCCGTCGTAGGCCCAGACGTTTCATGCGTGACTCGAGGGTGGTCGGCTTGATGGCAAGCCGCTCCGCGGCCCCGCCGCACCCGCGGATGCGCCAGCGGGTCTGCTCCAAGACCTGAAGAATGTGGGCGCGGGCGGCCGCCTCGAGGGTGTCGGCGGGTACCATCGCGGGTGCGGCCGACGGGGTGCAATCGAGCGCGATGTGCAGCGTTCGGCCGCGGGCGAGGATCATCGCCCGCTCGATCACATTGCGCAGGTCGCGCACGTTCCCCGGCCAGGGATAGGCGAGCAGCGCGGCCATGGCGTCCTCGGCGATATGGTCGATGGGCTTGCCCATGGACTCACTGAGCGCTCGCACGAGCTCCCAGGCCAGCAGCGGAATATCCTCCTGACGCTGGCGCAGCGGCGGAACCTCGATCGGAAAGACGTTCAACCGATAGTAGAGGTCCTCCCGAAAGGTGCCCGCGGCGACGGCGCGGGCCAGATCCCGGTTGGTGGCGGAGATCAGGCGCACCTTCACCTGTATGGTGCGGGTGCCGCCAACACGCTCGAAGCGCCCGTCCTGGAGCACCCGCAACAGCTTGGTTTGAAGCTCCAGCGGCAGCTCGCCGATCTCGTCGAGAAAGAGGGTTCCGCCATCGGCCAGCTCGAACCGGCCCATCTGCCGCGCCAGGGCCCCGGTGTAGGCGCCCTTCTCCCGCCCGAAAAGCTCGGCCTCGATCAGCGACGCCGGCAGGGCGGCGCAGTTGACCTTGACCATGGGCCGGTGCCGCAGACCGCTCAGACCGTGGATGGCGTCCGCCAACACCTCCTTGCCGGTTCCGGTCTCGCCGAGCAGCAGGACCGTGGTCGGGGTCGGGGCGACCTGCGCGATCTCCTCCAGTACCCGGTTGAAGCGCGGGGAGCGACTCGCCTGCACCCCACCCGGGCGCGGATGCACGGCCTCGCGCAGATAGGCATTCTCCGCCTCCAGTCGCTCCTTCAGGCACGTGATCTCGGCCAGGGCGGCCGCAAGCTCCGACTCGCGGCGGCCGCGCACGAGGGCCTGGGCAAAGACCTCGCCGACGATCTTGAGCCGGACGACGAGGTCCGCGGGCCAGGCGCGGGTGCGCTGAAACGCGGCAAAGGCGACGGCGCCGATGATCCGACCGCCGACCCGCAACGGGATGGCCAGGCTGGACCGCTGGCCGGTGCGCCGGCAATACTCGGCCTCTGCCGTTGCTTCCCGGGGCAGGTCCCCCGGGATGTCCGGAAGCGCGACGATGCGCCCCGCCTGCAGCTCGCCGAAATACCAATGCAGGGGCGGAGGCGGACCGCGCGGGATGGTCTCGATGCCGTCGCGGGCTACGGAGCACAGGACCTCGAACGCCCCCTCGACACCGGCGAATTCGCCGAAACTGCACCGGTCGAACCCGAGGAAATAGACGAGACGCGCAAGTGCGCCTTCGATCTCGTCGATCACGCGCTCGGCGGGGAGATCGGCGAACAGCGCGGACAGGTCGCCGAGCAGGCGCTCGAAGGCCAGGCGCTCGGCGAGCGATACGTCGGTGGCGTCGAATCGGGGCATGCCTTCCGCGGCGACCTGTTTGCCGTTCAATTGGACCTGCCCTTGTCCACGTCCGGCCGCGCTGTCAATCCTCTCCGGTCCGTTGACCGCTTCATCGTTGACGCACTTTGGTATCGCTTGCACTTACTGTCACCTTGAGTTTGCGGTTGTAGCGCAGAGTCCCGCACGGTCCATGCGAGCCCGATAAAGTCCCACGCATCCCCGCTCCGTCAGATTTGCCGCCTCACGGCCAGAACATCCGGCATCATCCAACCAAGGCTTGGCGCGACGTCCCGGCTGCGGGTCTCCTGCACCGGGCGCCCGCTGGATGCCTCGCCGGGCGATTTCCGGTCAGATCGACAGCGCGACCGCCGCCATCAGCCCTGCATCAACCGCAGGACCGAGGAAACCCTAGCCTACAGACGCTTCTGGCTGTTGGCGAGCACCAGCCCCAGGAACACGGCAACGACGACCACCCCGAGCGGCATGCCCGCGGCGAGGGTCCAGAGCCAGCTGGGCATGACCGAGAACTCACGCCGTCGCCGGCAGGGACGGCCAGCGACGGCAGGCGAGAACGGATTCGCCGTGGGGGCTAAGAAGCGGCGCTTCGCAAGGGGCAAAAAAAAGCTTATTATCGTATTGTGAAAAATCTAGCCAACCCGCGCGCGATGACCAGTCATCCGAGTCAACTGGCCCAACCGGCGTTGAATGGCCCTGATCCGACGGGTGACGCGATGAGTCTCTTCGCCGACGATGAGGACATTGAACGCGCCTCCCGCTCGCTGAAGGCCATGTCACACCCCTTGCGGCTGAAGATCCTCTGTACCCTGGGCGACCAGGAGGTCAGTGTCCAGGAAATCGTCGAGCACGTCGGCACCTCCCAGAGCAACATCTCCCAGCACCTCGCTATCCTACGGGACAAGGGCATCCTGGCCTCGCGCAAGGACGCCAACCGTGTTTTTTACCGGGTAAGCGACGGACGCACGCTGCGGCTGATCGGCATGATGCGCGAGGTCTTCTGCCAGCACACCTGAGCCGACCATCCGACGCCCCGGGGTGACTCTCGCGCCCACGCTCCTTATACTTCCCCGGACGGGCCGTCGCTGGCCGACGGACGGTCGCGCCCCGGTCCCCGTTCGCGGCCGTCCGGCGGACGACCACACCTTCACCCACATTCAGAGAATCAAGCCCGATGCAGGTCAGCCAGCTGTTTGAGTTCGTCGTCCACAATTGGTACCTGTTCGTCGCGCTGGTCGTGATCTTGGGGCTATTGACACACAATCTGATAGTCGGCGAGCGCGGCAGCGCCGACCCCCTGGCGGCCACCGAGATGATCAACCATAAGGACGCAACGGTGATCGACGTCCGCTCAGCGGCGGACTTCGCCACCGGACACATCGTCAACGCGGTCAACATCCCGATGAACGGCTTCAAGAACCAGATGGCGGTCATCGGCAAGTACAAAGGCAAACCGATCATCGTCAACTGCAGGTCGGGCGCCCAGTCCGCCGGCGCGTGCGAGCACCTGCGCAAACAGGGCTTCGAGGAAGTCTACAACCTCAAGGGCGGCATTCTCGCCTGGCAGGCGGCCAACCTGCCGCTATCGCGCAAGAAGCGCTGAGCCGGGAGGGCCGCGCACCATTCGTTCCCGACACTAACATCTATAGCAGGGTATTTCATGGCCGAGCAAGATCAGACTAATCCCGAGCGGCAGTTCGCCGTTCAGCGTACCTACATCAAGGACTTGTCCTTCGAGTCACCGAATGCCCCTGAGGTCTTCCGCGGCGAATGGAAGCCGCAAAACGAGCTCAATCTCAACACCAAGGTCAACCGACTCGACGAGCAGACCTTCGAGGTCGTCCTGTCGGTCACCGTCACCACCAAGGTTGGGGACAAGACGGCCTTCGTCGTCGAGGTCCACCAGGCCGGCATCTTCACCCTGGGTGGGTTTTCAGAAGAGGAGTTGGGCCCCATGCTCGGCGCCTATTGCCCGAACCTCCTGTTCCCCTATGCGCGCGAGGTCGTTTCGGACCTGGTGACCAAGGGCAGCTTCCCGCAACTGGTCCTCCAGCACGTCAGCTTCGACGCCCTGTTCGCCCAGCACCAGCACCAGCAGCAGGCAGCAGCGGAGGCTGAAGGGGCGCGCCAGCATTGATCGAACCTAGCCGCTCCTGCGTCGCCGTCCTCGGCTGCGGGTCCTGGGGGACGGCGCTCGCAATCCGGTTGTGCCGCAACGGCCATCGGGTCCGGCTCTGGGGCAATGAGCCGGAGCAGATTGCCGAGCTGCGCGCGCATGGCGAAAACCGCCACTTCCTCCCGGGGGTCCCCTTTCCCCCGGGTCTGGAGGCATTGGCCTCGCTGGAGGCGGCGCTCGCCGGTGCGACCGACTGCCTGGTGGTGGTGCCGAGCCACGCCTTTGCCGGGGTGATCACGGCCCTGTCCACGCGCCTGCCGCGCGGCATCGGGCTCACCTGGGCAACCAAGGGACTGGAGCCGCAGAGCGGCGCACTGCTGCACACCCTGGCCCAACAGGGCCTTCCCGGGGAGAGCCTGGCGATCGTCTCGGGACCCAGCTTCGCCCGCGAGGTGGCGATCGGGCTCCCCACTGCGGTCACCGTGGCCTCCGACGACCCGGAATTTGCCCGCCACACCGCGGGCCTGCTCCACGGCGAGCGCTTTCGCGCCTACACCAGCTCGGACCTGGTGGGGGTGGAGGTCTGCGGCGCGGCCAAGAACGTCCTGGCCATCGCTACCGGGATCGCCGACGGTCTCGGGTTCGGGGCCAATAGCCGGGCGGCCCTGATCACCCGGGGGCTCACCGAACTGATCCGGCTCGGCACCGCGCTGGGCGGCCGACCCGAGACCTTCATGGGCCTGGCCGGGGTCGGCGACCTGGTGCTGACCTGCACCGATGACCAATCGCGCAATCGCCGGATGGGCCTGGCCCTGGCGGGGGGCGCGAGTGTCGCGCAGGCGCGGGCCGCGATTGGCCAGGAGGTCGAGGGCGTGGTGACTGCCGCCGCCGTGCGGACCCTCGCCCGTCGCCTGGGGGTCGAGATGCCGATCAGCGAACAGGTCTATCAAGTGCTCTACAAGGGGGTGCCGCCGCTCGCGGCCACGGCCGCACTGCTCGAGCGGGAGCCCAAGGCGGAATTCCGCTGAGTCCTGCTGCGGGCGCGACCGGGCGCCCGGCCTTGCTCACTCCCGACGCGCGGTCATAACCGCCCTGGGGCTGACGCATCCGGCGCCCAGGCACCGTTGAAATCGGCCTGGCGCCACGCCTCGAAGAGGACCACCGCCGCCGCGTTCGAGAGGTTCAAGCTGCGGTTGCCGGGCCTCATGGGCAGCCGCAGGCGTTGTTCAGCGGGCAGGGCCGCAAGGACCTCAGGCGGCAGTCCGCGGGTCTCGGGGCCGAGCAGAAAGCAATCACCGGCGCGATAGACCGGCGTGTCATGGCGTACCCGGCCCTGGGTGCTGAGGGCATAGACCCGGGCTTGGAGAAGGGCGGCGAGACAGTCCGAGAGGCTACCGTGTACTCGGACGTCCGCCCATTCCCGGTAGTCGAGCCCGGCGCGCCGCAACTGCCGGTCCTCCAGGCTGAAGCCCAGGGGCTCGATCAGGTGCAGGGTCGCGCCGACGTTGGCGCACAGCCGCATGATATTGCCGGTGTTGGGCGGGATTTCCGGTTGGTAGAGGATGATCTGGAACATCGTCAGTCGGGCCTCGCCAGGCGCCGAGGCGCCATCGATGACAGGCCGGCGGCAGGATCAAATGGGGACGAGCACCGGGTTGACCCGGGCTCGCAACGGCATGGTATATTAAGATTTCCGAATTTACTAAATTCGCCGTCCATTCTCGACCCAACCCCACTGGCGGAGACCTTCATGAGCGAACTTGATGCGTTGAAGACGGAAAAGCAGGCACTTATCGACAAGATGCTCGAGATGCAGAAGCGGTTCATCGCTCACGAGCACGAGCATGGCGTTGGCGGCCGCGACTACTGGGCCGCGGGCGATGGGCCGCTGGCGGGCTACCGCCAGGAATACATGGATACGGCCAACCGCGTCGTGGACTTGGCCCATCAGATCGTGGGCTCGTCGCGGATCTGATCCCGCACCGGCACCCGGGCCGATCAGGCCCGCAGGTGCTCGATGTAACGCGCTACCCCCTCCAACTCCAGTCGCACGGTACCCGACTCGACGACCAGCGGACGGTCCTGGCCCTCCAGTTGCAGCAGGCAACGAATCTGCCCATGGCTGATGAACGGAATCGGGATCAAGTCCCTATAACTGTAGATGTTCTCGTCGATCGTTCCCCCGATGCAACGCCAGGGGCCGGCCGGCAGCCAGGGTTCGCTTGCCAGGTTCTCCAGGATCAGGGCACCGGCCTGCCACCAGCGGGTACGCTCCTGTGACCCGGACATCCTCTTAATGATCGCGGCCCAAGAAAACGCAATGCAGAGGCCGGTCGCGGTCCTGGTGAGCGAGGTGATCTGCAGGCCCTTGAGTTCGATGTGGCTGTGATCCAAGCAAGACTCCTGAAGTGTTCGGGTTAGGGATCCGGCGGCATCGGGTCCCTGGTCAAGCGTCCTCGGGATCGCCGCCGAGGTCGAGCGCAAGCTCTTTTATCTTGCGCGTCAGGGTATTGCGACCCCAACCGAGGAGTCGGGCGGCATCCTGACGACGGCCGCCGGTGTGCTCGAGGGCGGTTTGGATCAGCACGGTCTCAAAGGCGGGCAGGGCCTGGTCCAGCAGGGCGGTTTCCCCACGCTTAAGGCTTTGCCGTGCCCACCGGCGGAACACCGCCTCCCAGGGTTCGTCACGATCGAGCGCAGCGCCGACCGCGTTCAGCTCCGGCGGCAGGTCATCCGCATGGACCTCCTTGCTGGAGGCCATCACGGTCAGCCAGCGCGCGGTATTCTCGAGCTGGCGCACGTTGCCCGGCCAATCGAGGCGCTGGAGCTGGTCGATCGCGCTGGGCTGCAGCAGCTTGACCTCGCAGCCGAGTTCACGCGCCGCCTGGACCAGGAAATGACGCATCAAGAGCGGGATATCCTCGCGTCGATCGCGCAGGGCCGGGAGATGGATGCGAATCACGTTCAGGCGGTGAAAAAGGTCCTCACGAAACCGCCCCTGGCGCGCCAACTCATCGAGATTCTGGTGGGTCGCAGCGATGATCCGCACGTCCACCCGAATCGGTGCCGTCCCCCCGACGCGATAGAACTCACCGTCGGACAGGACGCGCAGCAGTCGGGTCTGGAGCTCGGCCGGCATATCACCGATCTCATCGAGAAAGAGGGTCCCGCGGTCGGCTTGCTCAAAGCGACCCTCGCGTCTGGCCTGAGCCCCGGTGAAGGCGCCGCGCTCATGGCCGAACAGCTCCGATTCCAGCAGGTCGCGGGGAATCGCCGCCATATTCAGCGCAATGAAGGGGCGCTCACTGCGCGGGCTATGGCGGTGCAGGGCGCGGGCGACCAGTTCCTTGCCGGTACCCGACTCGCCATTGATCAACACCGTGATATTGGAGCGTGCGAGACGGCCGACGGCGCGAAAGACCTCCTGCATTGAGGGCGCCTCACCGATGATCTCCGGCCGATCCAGCACCGGCAGGTCTTCCACGGCATCGGCGCGGACCCGTCGACAGGCCCTAGTCACCTGGGAGACAGCCTCATCGATATCAAAGGGTTTGGGCAGGTATTCAAAAGCCCCGCCGTGAAAGGCCGACACCGCGCTATCCAGATCGGAGTGCGCGGTCATGATAATGACCGGGAGACCGGGATAGCGCGCGGTGATCTGGCGCAGCAGGTCCAAGCCGTCAATGCCGGGCATCCGGATATCGGACAGGATGGCGTCGGGCCGCTCCCGCTCGAGTGCCTCCATAATGCCGACCCCGTTGGAAAAGCAGGTCACGTGCATCTCCGCCTTGCGCAGAGCCCGCTCCAAGACCCAGCGGATCGAGCGGTCGTCGTCGATCACCCAAACCCTGGGCTCTTTAGTCATGTTCGGACTCCAACGGCAGATAGACGAAAAACCGCGTTTCGCCGGGGCGGCTCTCGCATTCGATCAGCCCCCCATGCTGGTTGATGAGTTCCTGGGCGATGGCAAGGCCAAGCCCGGTACCTCCGGGGTGACCGGAGACCATCGGAAAAAAGATTTGGTCCTTCAGGTCTTCGGGGATTCCGGGTCCGTCATCGCAGACCTCCGTGAGAAGAACCAAGCGGTGCCGCCGGCTGCCGATGGTGAACTGGCGCAGCACGCGGGTACGAAAACCCAGCGTGCCGGCCCTGCCGGCGGCCGCCGCGGCGTTGCGCGCGATGTTCAATAAGGCCTGAATCAGGCGGTCCTGGTCCGCGGTGAATTCCGGAATGCTCGGGTCATAGTCCCGCTGAACGATCGGCCCCGTCGGATTCTCCGCCAGAATCAAGCCGCGTACGTGCTCGAGCACGGTATGGATGTTCACCCGATCCCTGGTCGGCATGCGATTCGGCCCAATCATGCGGTTCATCAGCGCCTGCAGCCGATCCGCCTCTTCGATGATGATGCGGGTGTATTCACGCAGCCCCGGGTCGGGTAGTTCCCGCTCCAGCAGTTGCGCGGCCCCACGTAGACCGCCAAGCGGATTCTTGATCTCGTGAGCGAGCCCCTTGATGAGCGCTTGCGTTGCCTGGTGCTGGGACAGCAGGTGTTCTTCCCGGGTGATTCGCAATTGGCGGTCGACCTGATGCAGTTCCACCAACAGCTCCGCCTCTGCATCGAAATGGTGCAGAGGCAGCACGGTACAGTTCACCGTGATGGTGCGTCCATCCAGGAGCGTGACATTAAGCTCCCGCTCGGTAAAGGGGTGGCGCGAGCGCAGGGCACCTCTGAGGCGGTGCTCCACCTGGGTATCCGGACAGGGCAGCACGTTGACCGCGTGCAGACCGACGACATGGCGGGCGCTGAACTGAAAGAGCATCTCTGCCGCCGGGTTCAAGTAGCGCAGGCACAGGTCGGCGCCGAACAGCATCACCGCCGTATTCAGATGATCCAATACCGTTTGTTCAAGCGCAGACTTGGCCACGTTGCTGATATTCCTGTCGGCTGGCAGCGACCGTGAACGCTCGCCCGGTCGCTCATGGCGACACGGTGCAGCAACCGGTGCTTGGTGAAAAGGCTGGAATCGGCGTCGCCGAACGGGCGGCTCGGAGACCTTGGGCGCACCGTTGCTTCGGGAGCGACCTGTTACGACAACTAAAGCAATAATCGAGCCGAGTCTCTGTCGTGGCCTCTGGGGACGACTCGAGCGCCATCCCGTGCATGGTATGATGCGCAAGGGCCGCCCGCGGTGCGGATCTGAGTGGCGACAGCGTTAAGGCAATACGCCCGGTGGAACGGGTTTGCGCAGATGGAAGGTCACCACCGGGCTCCCGGCAACGACGGCGCCCTGTGCGTCGCGGACCTGGGCGTAGGCCTGATGGCTACCAAAGCTGACCCCCTCGAGTCTCAGCTGCGTACCGCCCGGCGATTCTACCGGGATGACCGCACCGTCGAGCATCAACTCGATTCGGTGTCCCGCCATCAAGGGCGGGTCCAGCAACAGGCTCACGTTCACACTGCCCTGCGCCTGACGCAGCGTCTGGTTGGATTCCGGGGCGACGATCTCAAATGCCGCGTAGGGGCCGAGCCCTGCCGCAGATGGGGTTGGTGTGCCCGCACCGTCCGCGGCGGCTTCGGCTCCGGCTGCGGGCTTGATCCCCTTCACCCCGATAACTTGGGCATCGGGCTGGGGGCGATCGGAAAACTGGGTACGCCCCTCGGCGTCGACCCATTTGAAGACCTGCGCGGACGCGCTGGCCGACATCAGCAACGTAAGAACGAAGACCCTGATCATGGTGACAGGATAGTCGAGTCCGGGACTGGACTCAATGCGGACGCGACGCCCCGGTCGGGGCGCCGCATCCGCAACCGGCGAACTGCCGCAGGCGTCAGAGGCTGTAGTAGAGGTCGAACTCGATCGGATGGGTGGTCATGCGCAGCCGCGTGACCTCCTGCATCTTGAGATCAATGTAGGCATCGATCAGGTCATCGGTGAAAACACCACCAGCGGTCAGGAATTCGCGGTCCTTGTCGAGCGCGTCAAGGGCCATGTCCAGGGAGTGGCACACGGTCGGGATAGCCTTTTCCTCCTCCGGGGGCAAGTCGTAGAGGTCCTTATCCATCGGGTCGCCAGGATGGATCTTATTCTGAATCCCGTCGAGACCTGCCAGCATCATGGCGGCAAACGAGAGGTACGGATTGCCGGTGCAGTCCGGGAAACGGACCTCAATGCGGCGAGCCTTGGGGCTGGACACATGCGGGATACGGATGGAGGCCGAACGGTTGCGGGCCGAGTATGCGAGCATGACCGGGGCCTCGAAGCCGGGGACCAGTCGCTTGTAGGAGTTGGTAGAGGCATTGGTGAACGCATTCAGCGCCCGCGCGTGCTTGATGATGCCACCGATGTAATAGAGGGCAATCTCCGACAACCCGCCGTACTTGTCGCCGGAAAACAGGTTGACGCCGTCCTTGCTCAGCGATTGGTGAACGTGCATCCCGGTACCGTTGTCGCCGACCATCGGCTTGGGCATGAAGGTCACGGTCTTGCCCCAGCCATGAGCGACATTCCAGCAGGCGTACTTCTGAATTTGGTTCCAATCCGCCCGCTTGACCAGGGACGTGAACTGGGTGCCGATCTCACATTGGCCGGCAGTCGCCACCTCGTGGTGATGTACCTCGACCGGCACGCCCATCTCCTCCAGTGCCAGGCACATCGCAGCGCGCAGATCGTTCAGCGAATCGACCGGCGGGACGGGGAAATAGCCGCCTTTGACTCCGGGGCGATGCCCCATGTTGCCGTCCTCAAAGACGCGCTCGGAATTCCACTCCGCCTCGTCCGAGTCGAGCTTATAAAAGCAACCGCCCATGTTCGCGCCCCAGCGGACGTCATCAAACACGAAAAACTCAAGTTCCGGGCCAAAGTAGGCCGTGTCGGCGATCCCGGTCGATTTCAGGTAGGCCTCGGCGCGTTTCGCGACCGAGCGCGGGTCACGCTCGTAGCCCTGCATCGTGTTCGGCTCGAGGATGTCGCAACGGATGATCAGGGTATTTTCGTCGGCAAAGGGATCCATCACGGCGGTGGCCGCCTCGGGCATCAGCACCATGTCGGATTCCTGTATGCCCTTCCAACCGGCGATCGATGAGCCGTCGAACATCTTGCCGTCCTTGAACATATCCTCGTCTACCAGCGACGCGGGCAGCGAGACGTGCTGCTCCTTGCCCTTGGTATCCGTAAAGCGAAGGTCAACGAACTTGACCTCGTGTTCTTTGATCATCTTCAGGACATCTGCCATCGAATCTACTCCAATGCTGACTGGATAATGGTGCGGCTCGCCGTGGAAGCGGCAAGGCGTCTTTGGGTCTGCCGTCTTCCGCGCCCGCGGGCGACGGAGCGTAACAGTTCGGCGCAAGCACTGCACGCACTGCCCACTGGGCGCCCGCCACCATGGTGCCGGCTGCCGGGACGCGCGGCCCGCGGCAACTGGTCTCCGTCGGGGTGCACGGCGATCAGACTCAGTCGGGAAAGCACTATTCGGGCCAGAGACGCGGGTAACAACACCGTCCGACAAGGATGCCGACTGCCTGCTGGGACACGATAACGGACTCACCTCTTGGCGAACGCCCGGGCGAGCTGGCGCCCCAAGGGCGCGACAAGGCGAAAATACTGTTTCATTAGTGGTTTTCAGATCCTACACGCGACTGTCCGAGGAACTTGGGGCGGCTCACGGGCTATCGCCAACGAGGGGCATCCCGATCCGGTCGTCTTGCACCGAAAAGGGCAGATCTCCCTGCAATTTGCGCCATTATAGTGCATACCAACACACTGGGGGCAGAACCGACCCAGCGCTCAAGCGGCAACTCCTGCATGGCACCCACGGCGGGGACCCACCCTGCACCTTGAGGATGCGCTGTGTCGCCACCCCTCTGCGAAGTGGTTCCAAGCGGACCTGAACAACGGCTATACTTATACACTCTATATTTTACGTTCGGTCGGGGGGTACAGTTTGAATCTCGAGCCGGTGGATGTTTCTACCTTCCAGGGTGTCATTTTCGCGCTGCAGCGTTATTGGGCTGGTCTGGGATGCGTCATGGTGCAGCCCCAGGATATGGAGGTGGGGGCTGGTACCTTTCATCCCGCCACGTTTCTACGTTCGATCGGACCGGAGCCCTGGCGGACGGCGTATGTGCAACCCTCGCGGCGGCCCACGGACGGTCGCTACGGCGAGAACCCGAACCGTTTACAGCACTACTACCAGTTCCAGGTTTTGTTGAAACCGTCGCCCATCGACATTCAGGACCTCTACCTGAACTCTCTACGATACCTTGGGATCGATCCCCTTGTCCATGACATTCGGTTCGTCGAGGATAACTGGGAATCACCGACGCTGGGCGCCTGGGGACTCGGCTGGGAGGTCTGGCTCAATGGTATGGAGGTGACCCAGTTCACCTATTTCCAACAGGTCGGCGGGCTGGACTGTCGCCCGGTCAGTGGTGAGATCACCTATGGTCTGGAGCGGATCGCAATGTACCTGCAGTCGGTGGAGAGCGTTTATGATCTGATCTGGAGTGACTCCCCGTTCGGTCGCGTCACCTACGGCGACGTGTTTCACCAGAATGAGGTGGAACAGTCCACCTACAATTTCGAGAAGGCCGATGTGGCAACGCTGCTGGCGGCGTTCGATGCCAGTGAGCGGATCAGTCAGCAGTTGGTCACTGACGGACTTTCACTGCCGGCCTATGAACAGGTACTCAAGGCATCGCACACCTTCAACTTGCTCGATGCACGCGGAGCCATCTCCGTGACCGAGCGGCAGCGGTTTATTCTGCGGGTCCGCTCGCTCGCTCGCAGTGTCGCACGGGCCTACTATGAGCGGCGGGAATCCCTTGGGTTTCCGATGCTTAAATTATGACTCCGGATCTGAGCGCACGCATGACCCAAGACCTTTTAATAGAAATCGGCACTGAGGAGTTACCTCCCGGCTCGCTGCAGGACTTGGCCAACGTCTTTGCGGCCGAAATAGCCGCCCACCTGACCGAGAAGGGGATCGGCCACGGCATAGCCTCTTGCTACAGTACTCCGCGTCGACTTGCGGTGCTGGTTGCCGACGTCGAGGCGCAACAGGCCCTGCGGTCGGTCACGCGGCGGGGTCCATCGGTCGCCGCCGCCTTTGGTCCGGACGGACGCCCTACGAAAGCACTGGAAGGGTTCGCCCGCTCCTGCGGCGTCGCCGTCGTTGACCTCGGGCGCGAACAGTCGGATAAGGGCGAGTGGATCGTCTCTCGTACCGACGAAGCCGGACAGCGCGCGTCTGAATTGATACCGCAGGTGGTAGCACTGGCTCTTGCGAGCCTACCCATTGCGAAACGCATGCGCTGGGGCAGCGGAGACGCAGAGTTCGTCCGCCCCGTGCACTGGGTCTGTATAGTCCTGGGTGATCGAGCGGTACCGGGGGAAATTCTCGGGGTACCGGCGGACAACAAGACGTATGGGCATCGTTTCCACGCACCGGAACCCTTGACGGTCACCAAGGCATCGGACTATGTAACACTATTGCGGGAGCAAGGGTTTGTCGAGCCGAGCTTCGTGCGGCGGCGCGAGCTCATCGTGGCGCAAGTCGAGAGGCTTGCCGATGCTCGAGGCTTCACCGCTGACCTGCCTGCGGCCCTGCTCGATGAGGTGACGGCCTTGGTCGAATGGCCCACGGCGATCATCGGGTCCTTCGACGAGAGCTTCCTTTCGGTACCGGCGGAAGCACTTATCGAGACCATGCAGAAGAATCAAAAGTATTTTCCCGTACGGGACAATAGTGGGCAATTGCAGGCAAGTTTCATCGCCGTATCCAATATCGAAAGTCGGTCCCCTGAACAGGTGGTTCAGGGTAACGAGCGGGTAATCCGCCCGCGTTTCGCTGATGCCAAGTTCTTTTGGGAACAGGACCTTCGCCAACCGCTGCAGTGTTACTTCGACCGCTTGGACTCCGTCGTCTTCCAAGATCGGCTTGGTTCCGTCGCGCAGCGCAGCAGACGCGTAGCCGTTCTCGCCAGATCGATCGCCGCCTCGCTGGGGGAGGATTGCGATCTCGCCGAGCGCGCTGCGCTCCTTGGGAAATGCGATTTAGTAACCGCGATGGTGGTTGAATTTCCCGGCCTTCAAGGGATAATGGGTCGCTACTATGCCGAACGCTCTGGAGAACCGGCAGCGGTTTGTGCGGCGATCGAAGAACAGTATCGACCTCGCTTTGCCGGGGATACATTACCGGAACTGGGGTGCGGGCTGGTACTCGCTCTTGCGGATCGACTCGACCTGCTGATCGGGACCTTCGGGATCGGCCACCGCCCCACCGGCGCTAAGGATCCCTACGCGTTGCGTCGGGCGTCGATCGCGGTAGTGCGCATCCTGATCGAGACGCCTCTCGAGCTTGACCTTGCCGTGCTATTGCGAGCGTCGCAGGAGGGCTTCGATAGCAGGGTCGTCGGACCGAACACCGCGGACGACGTTCTGGCATACGTTCTCGCTCGACTCGAACGCTACTTCTTGGAGCAAGGGGTTTCAGCTGATAGCGTGGCGGCGGTCCTCGCTAGTGGAGGCAGCATCCTTAGCCATGTTGATAGGCGGGTCCGCGCCGTGCAGTCTTTTCGTAACCTTCCTGCCGGACTGGCCTTGGCTGCCGCTAATAAGCGCATCAGAAACATACTTGCCAAAGGTGGCGGCCCACTCGCAGCCCGGACTAGCCCGAACCCTGACCTGTTTGACGACGACGCGGAGCGCCGGCTATGGCAACGCGTGGACGCATTGCAGGAGATGATAGAACCGCTGATTCAGGCGCACGACTTCGCAACGGTCTTGGACCGGCTTGCAGACTTGAGAGAGGACGTGGACCGATTCTTTGACCAGGTCATGGTCATGGTCGATGACCCTGCGGTCCGCGAAAACAGGCTGATCCTCCTCAATCGGTTGCAGGCGCTTTTTCTGAACGTCGCTGATATTTCGTTGCTACATTGAGCGACCGAATGCCAGCGAAGGTCGACAGCAGGCTGCGCGCCAGGCCAAATGAGCGATTCGTGTTTCTCGATCGTGATGGGGTCATCAACATGGATTCGGATGACTACATCCGGTCCCTTTCCGAGTGGATGCCCATCCCCGGCAGTATCGACGCGATTGCCACGTTGACTCATGCCGGCTTCCGTATCGCAATCATCACCAATCAATCCGGACTGGCGCGTGGCTTCTTTGACCTGGGAACACTGAACGCAATTCACCGCAAATTGCGTGACCTGGCGTCACTGCGCGGCGGGCGGGTGGAGATGATACTGTTCTGCCCACATGGCCCGGCAGACAACTGCGGCTGCCGCAAGCCAAAATCTGGACTCCTCAGGCAGGTCGAGGCACGAGTTGGCATCGATCTGCGCGGGCTACCGTTCATCGGGGATTCGCTTGGTGATGTACTGGCAGCGAAACGCGTCGGCATGGAGCCAGTACTGGTGAGAACGGGAAAGGGCTCGAGGACCTTGGCCCAAGGGGGAACGGCACTCAACGGCGTTGCCGTGTTTGACGACTTAAAGGCCGCTTCCGAAAAACTTATTGATCGCTGGTGTGATTCTTGATTCTGCTACGCTCGCTGGTCTACCAACTGTTCCTCGTGTTATCTGTTGCCGTCTTCGGAAGCGCCATTGCGTTAACGGGACGGTGGGTTCCGTTTCGAATTATTGGTCGACTGGGACGTAAGTGGGCGCAGTGGAACCTGGTTGCCCTCAAGCACCTATGTCGGCTGGATTACTGCATACAGGGGCTGGAGCATTTGCCGGCATCAACCTGCATCGTCTTAAGCAAGCACCAATCGGCATGGGAAACCATCGCGCTACGCGCCCTCCTCCCGATCGGGCAGACCTGGGTCCTAAAACGGGAACTCCTTGGGATACCGATCCTAGGGACTGCACTTCGCCAGTTCCGCCCCATCGCAATCGATCGTGCCGCCGGGCGTCTCGCACTCAAGCAACTCCTGACCGACGGCCAGCGCCTACTCGAGGCCGGACATTGGGTCGTTATTTTTCCTGAAGGTACCAGAGTTGCACCCGGTGAACGCGGTTGCTACAACATCGGTGGCGCACTGCTTGCGCAACGCACCGGTTACCCCATTATACCGATCGCACATAATGCCGGCGTCTTCTGGGGACGTCGGAGCCTGATCAAACGCCCGGGAACCATCGTGGTCGTTATCGGCCCGGCCATCATCAGTGCAGGAAAAAGCGCCCAAGAGATCAACCAGGACACTGAAAGCTGGATCGAAAACACCGTGGCGAACCTGCCAGCGACCCGATAGGCTTTCCCTATGCGGCGACGGGGCAGCGGTTCACTAGACGTCCAGATGCTCTACGTCGAGTGCGTGCCGCTCAATAAACTCGCGCCGCGGCTCGACGTTATCTCCCATTAGGGTGGTGAAGATCTGGTCCGCCGCAACCGTGTCCTCAACCGTCACCTTGAGCAATCGACGCCCTTCCGGGTTCATCGTCGTATCCCACAACTGCTCTGGATTCATTTCACCCAGCCCCTTATATCGCTGGATGCTGTAGCCGCGCTGAGCTTCCGCAAGTAGCCAGCGGATTCCCTCACCAAGTTCTGAGATGTCTTTGCGGCGATCCCCACGGGAAAGGTAGGCCCCCGATTCCAATAAGCCGCTCACCTTTTCTCCAAACTCCGCTATCCGGTAATAGTCCGGAGTAAGAAAGAAATCGAGGGGAATCTGTCGTATTTCCGGAATTCCATGCACCAACCTGGTCAGTTTCAGGACACTCGTCTTCGGGAAATCCCCGGCTTCGTAGCGCAAGAGAAAGCGTAGCGAAGTATTGCCCAATTGCGGACCGTTGAGACGTTCCTCAATTCCGGCGCACCAGTCGATCAGATTCCGATGGTCCTGCAGGGATGAGGCATCCAACCTTGGAGAGCGAACCAGTTCATGGAGCAGTGCGGGGTCGTAGCGAGATGACAGGCGTCGGGATATCGCTTCAAAAACTTGATAGTCACGGGCCAGTGACTCCAAGGCAGTCGCGGCGAGTGCTGGAGCATCGGGCGCAACATAAAGGGCCGCATCGTCAAGTGCTGCCTGCAGCATGGCGGCGTTAAGCGCCAGATCGTCCAGGAGGTAATCCTCTTGCTTCCCCTTCTTGAGCTTATAGAGCGGCGGCTGCGCGATAAAGATGTGGCCACGATCGACCAACTCGGGCATTTGCCGATAGAAGAAGGTCAATAGGAGCGTACGTATGTGCGCACCGTCTACATCCGCATCGGTCATGATGATGATCCGATGATAGCGGAGGTTCTCGGGATTATATTCATCGCGGCCGATGCCGCAGCCGAGCGCTGTAATCAGGGTACCCACCTCTGCGGAAGACAGCATCTTGTCGAAGCGGGCCTTTTCGACATTGAGGATCTTACCCTTCAGCGGAAGGATTGCCTGGAAGCTACGATCCCGTCCTTGCTTCGCAGAACCGCCGGCCGAGTCTCCTTCGACTAGATAAAGCTCTGATTTTGATGGATCTTTTTCCTGGCAGTCAGCAAGTTTTCCAGGTAGTCCAGCAATGTCAAGAACGCCCTTGCGGCGGGTCATCTCGCGGGCCTTTCTTGCCGCCTCGCGGGCACGTGCCGCATCGAGCATCTTGGCTGCAATGATCTTGGCCTGAGCCGGTTGCTCCTCCAGAAAGGCATTGAAGTGATCCACGACCAGAGACTCTACTGCGGCTTTCACTTCAGACGACACCAGCTTTTCTTTTGTTTGGGATGAGAATTTTGGGTCGTGGAGCTTCACTGACACAACCGCGGTGAGGCCCTCCCGCGCATCGTCACCGATCGCTTTTATTTTTTGTGTCTTTTCTAAGCCTTCGCGTTCAATATAGGCATTGAGGGTTCTGGTTAATCCGGCGCGGAAGCCTGCGAGATGGGTGCCGCCATCGCGTTGTGGGATATTGTTGGTGAAACAGAATATCGTCTCCTGAAACCCCTCGTTCCATTGAAGAGCCAACTCCAGTGCAACGCCTGCACGTTCGCTCGCAAAATAGACCACGCTCGGGTGGATCGGGGTCTTATTTCTGTTCAGATAGTCGACGAATGCACGAATACCGCCCTGATAGTCAAAAATATCCTGGCGACCACTTTCCTCTTCAAACAGAACGATCCGCACACCGGAGTTCAAGAACGACAACTCGCGCAGTCGCTTCACTAGAATATCATAGTGAAAACTCATGTTTGAAAAGATTGCGGATGAGGGATAGAAGCGAACATAGGTTCCGGTATCGGCTGCCTCTCCGATCTCCCGCAGTGGGTATTGCGGTTCACCCATCCGGTATTCTTGATCGTACTGTTTTCCCCCGCGTGCTATTCGCAAAATCAGGCGTTCGGATAACGCATTCACAACCGACACGCCGACGCCGTGCAACCCACCGGACACCTTATAGGAGTTGTCATCGAACTTGCCGCCGGCATGCAGGACGGTCAGGATCACTTCTGCTGCGGAGCGATTCTCTTCGGCGTGGATATCCACGGGGATACCTCGGCCATTATCGCTTACCGCCACGGATCCGTCGCGATGCAGGGTTACCGACACCTCGGTACAGTATCCCGCCAGGGCCTCGTCGATAGAGTTATCGACGACCTCGAAAACCATATGATGCAAACCAGTTCCGTCATCCGTGTCACCGATATACATACCGGGGCGTTTCCGCACAGCATCCAATCCGCGCAGGACTTTAATGTTCGTCGAATCGTACGTCATTGATGTATCGAGACTCGCAAATTGATAACGTTGCAGCGGCTGATCAGTCGGGTCAGATTGGGCGTACAGAAATTCCTACTCTTACCCAGTAGCATCTTAGCCTCTCAGTATACCCGATCATCGGGTGCCATTGACGTTGACAGGAAATTCCCATACGCGGGATCTAGCGAGCCCCACTAGGAGACGTCGGTAACCACACCACGTTCCACGTGGAACAGTCGCGTATCGGATGGGAGATCGAGTTTGCGTAACTTCGCATCGCCGCCAACCGAAGTGAAAAGGTACTGGCCGCCGGCATCAAAAAACGATCCGCAGAGTGCTCGCGACGATTCACTGTCCAGTTCCGCCCAAACATCATCGAGCAACCAGATCGAGCCGTACCCGAGTCTTTGTTGCTGCACCCGGTCAAACGCAAGTTGCAGAATACAAACCAGCACTTTCGTCTGGCCCCGAGACAAACGAAGTTCCCCCCACTCACCGACCACTGAAAAATCGGCCCGGTGGGGACCAACCCGGGTAAACCCAGCGGTGCGCTCCCCTGGGGCATCAGCCAACAGCGCTTCCGCGAGAGTGCGACCTTCCCCCCAACCGCAGTTCAGAACAAGCCGCGAACCGCCCAAGAACCAAAAATCACTCGCCAGCACCCGATATTCTGTATCAAGTTCGCGAAACAGTCGCCTCCTTGCCTCCTGGAGTTCGGCGCCGGTCGCCACGAACGCGGCGTCCCATATCGGCACTCCTACGGCCCCTCCCCTTAACCAGGCGTTCCTTTGCGCTAAGACACGCCTGAAGCGCATTAGGAGATCCCCGGCACCCTGTTCCACGTGGAACAAGTTAAGATCCAGAAATCCGCGCCTAAGACCGGGATCTCCCTCAATGAGCCGATAGGAACCATCACAGACCAACCTAACCACAAACCCACTTGCAACCCCCACCGAATCCCCAATCACCACCCCATTTATCCAACGCTCCATCAACGAGTGATGCCTGACGAAACAAATCTGCCGCGCATCCCCCCCCCAAGCATCCGCAACAACCCCATCCACCTTCGTCCGTTCCCTGCCAACGCTAGTCAGTTCGCCGCTCTTCCTACCCCGAAAGCTCTTTCCGCGCGCTAACAGATAGATCGACTCAAGAATTGTCGTCTTCCCGGCACCGTTTCCCCCACTAAACAACGCCGCACATCCTCTGATATCGATGTCAACATGATCGATATTCCGGAGCCCTTCGATACGCAAAGCCCCAATTTCTGCACTCCCCATAAGCGCATCCTCAAATTAAAGCCGCATCGGCATTACAACGTACGTCTCACCGCTTCCGCCGACCCCCCGCCACAGCGAACTGCTGCTACTGTCGTCGAAATGCACCTCGACTTCCGCCGTGTCAACCGCCGCCAGCAAATCTGCCAAATACGCCACATTGAAACCAATTACCGTCGCCTCGCCGGAGTAATCAAGTTCCATCTCCTCCTCCGCCTCTTCTTGCTCCGGATTGTGCGCAACCAACCTCAACACTCCGGATTCAAATGAAACCCTCAGGCCCCGATACTTCTCATTTGACAAAATTGCGGTACGCGACAGCGCTCTCCGCAACTCTTCCCGATCCGCCACCGCCACCTTTGTCAACCCAGCCGGGATCACTCTTCCGTACTCCGGATAGCGTCCGTCCACCAGCTTCGAGGACGACACTGTATCCCCAACCACGAACCGAATCAGTCGCTCACCGAACTCTACCCGAACCACGTTGCTGCCCGAGCCCAATTGGCGCCGCAGTTCGTTGACCGTCTTAAATGGGATAATCACTGCCTGGCTCTTTGCAACACCTAGCCGACAAGGATGTACATAGCAGGCGAGCCGATGCCCATCCGTCGCCACCGCCCGCAAGCAGGATTCCTCTATCTCCAGGAACAATCCATTCAAATAGTAGCGAACGTCCTGCTGCGCCATCGCAAACGCCGTCTTCTCCAACACCCTCTTTAAGACTCCCTCCTCCATTTCGATAACCAACTCCGGTGAAATGGACTCCATAATCGGGAAATCCAGTGCAGGCAGTGTACCAAGCACATAGCGACCTCTTCCGGCGGTCAATACACATCGATCTCCCCCCCCCATTTTCAGCCGCACTTCGCTCCCATCCGCAAGCGAACGGCAGATATCCCCCAGCTTTCTCGCAGGAACAGTCCCCTCACCTGCCTCAAGTACCTGCGCCAGACAACGCGATCTAATCTCGATCTCCATATCCGTACCAACGATCGTCAGCCATCCCTCTTCCGCACGCAGCAACAGATTTCCAAGGATCGGTAGTGTCTGCCTCCTCTCAACGACGGCAATAACCCGGCTTAAGATCGGGAGGAGTTGCTCTCGGTTGACCTTCACATCCATATCGCTGACCTCTCTTTTACTAGTTAGGATATAAGAATAGTTTGTTGTAATAAGGGCGGTGCAAATGTGTGTTGTTGTGGAATCGATTTACCTTTCCTCATCTTACCAGCTACGCTCAGGTCTGCGAAGGAGTGTGGAACCTGTGGGTAACCAAGCCGTCGGGCTCCGCCACAAAACCGCCCCCACTTTATCCACAGCTAAGACGACAGACTTCTCAACAGGTTCTTGAAATCCTCCTCAACCGCCGGATCACTATCTCGCAGTTCCCGTATTTTTCGCGTGGCATGAAGCACTGTCGTGTGATCCCTGCCTCCAAAGGCATTCCCAATCTCCGGTAGACTATGTTTTGTAAGCTCCTTCGCCAGCGTCATGGCAATCTGCCGCGGCCTCGCAATCGAGCGGCTCCGCTTTGCCGAGAGTAGGTCGGTTCCACGCACCTTAAAGTACTCACAGACCGCCTTCTGAATACTCTCGATCGTCACCCGCTTGTCCTGTGCGGCCAACATATCGCGCAGCGTTTCCTTTGCGAACTCAACGGTAATCGCGCGCCCGGTAAACTGTGCATTCGCAATGAGCCGCCGCAGTGCACCCTCGAGCTCCCTAATGTTCGAGCGAATGCGGCGCCCAACGAAGAACCCGACATCCTCAGGCAGCACTACTCCGAACTGCGAGGCCTTACTCTGCAGTATGGCCACGCTGGTTTCCAGGTCAGGCGGTTCGATCGAGACCGTCAGTCCCCAGCCGAACCTCGACTTGAGCCGCTCCTCCAAGCCCACGACTTCCCGCGGAAACCGATCACTCGACAGAACGATCTGCTGGCGTGACTCGAATAGCGCGTTGAACGTGTGAAAAAACTCTTCCTGGGAGCGTTCCTTCCCGGCAAAGAACTGAACATCGTCAATCAACAGCGCGTTCAGAGAGCGATAGGTCTTCTTGAACTCATCGATGCGATTATGCTGCAGCGCGCGGATCATCTCCGCGACAAAGCGCTCCGAGTGGAGATAAGTCACCTTCGCGGATGGGTTGCTCTCGAGCAGCAGGTTGCCGACTGCGTGCATCAGGTGGGTCTTGCCAAGCCCCACGCCTCCATAAATGAAAAGCGGATTATACGCGAGCCCTGGATTCTGACTGATTTGGATGGACGCAGCCCGCGCAAGCTGATTGGATTTACCTTCGACGAAACTGGCAAAGCTGAATTCCGGATTGAGATTCGCTTCCGCGCGACGTTCGGCCAGAAGCGCGGGCTGGGCCTTGCTTACAGATGTGCCCCTGCCCTTTTGCGACCCCGCCCGCTCGAGACCGCCGACATCGAATCGCAACTGGGTGATAGTGCCCGCGCTGGTGTGCCGACACAAGTCCAGCAGCCGTTGTTCATAATGCTGTCGAGCCCAGTCCTGCACGAACTTATTTGGCGCGAGTAACCGAAGCACGTCACCTTCCACGCGCGCCTGTAACGGCAATATCCAGGTGTTGAACTCAGCCGCCGTCAATTCCCCTTTTAGTCGTTGAACGCAAGCCTGCCAAGGATCCATACCCTTCCCCGAAATCAAGTTGTACATCAGAGATTTGTCCGCGGCCGCAAGGGTTCCCGATCCTCGACGGTAGGTGGCAACCCGCGTGCCCCAGTCCGGGCACCAGGGATCACTCCCCACGGCGTAAGCACGCAGTCTAGCGCCCCCCGCCAAAGTTATCCACAACGTCCGAAGCGCTCGCGAGGACGCGACACCATTGACATTGGCTTCCAAACCGTCTATCTTCCTGAGTCTTTTTCCTGGTGCCTCCCCAGATGCGCCGCAACTTTTCCAACCAGGGTCTGTCGTCATGAAACGTACATTCCAACCGAGCCTGATCAAGCGTGCTCGCACCCATGGATTCCGCGCTCGTAGCGCCACCCGCAACGGTCGCAAGGTTCTAAGTTCGCGACGCGCGAAAGGCCGCGTGCGCTTGGCGCCCTAACGAACGTCGTGACGGGCAAGGGGCCGGCAACATCCCCCGGACCCGCTGCCGAACTCCCGGCCGGTAGCGCAAGATTCCAACCTTCGTCTCGGCTCGCCGAGGCAGCGCAGTTTAAACGTGTGTTCGCAAATCCGGTCCGGGTCGGTGCGGGCGGACTTCTGGTTCTCGCGAGGGCCAGCGAACACCCCGGCGCACGGCTGGGCTTGGCGATTTCCAAGCGGTGCTGCCCGCGTGCCGTGGACCGGAACAGACTCAAGCGCATCGCTCGCGAGAGCTTCAGGGCGCAGTTATTTCGTCTGCCTCAGGTTGACGTTGTCGTCCTCTGTACCCCGCAGGTCGGGAAACTTAGTAATCACTCCTTATTTGCTGGTTTGGATCGAGCGTGGAAAACAGTCTTCGGCAAACAGTGGGCCTTGCCCTGATCTATCTCGTCCGACTCTATCAGTTGTTGATCAGCCCTATGCTTGGCCCCCACTGTCGCTTCCACCCCACTTGCTCCCACTACGCAATCGAGGCGATCGAGCGCCACGGCGCGGCTAAGGGATTCTATCTGGCGATCCGTCGCCTCGCACGCTGCCATCCCTGGCACCCCGGCGGCCTTGACCCAGTTCCACTAGAAAAGCAGTAATACCCATGGAAAATATCCGCCTGGTCCTGATTGTCTCTCTGACTGCTGTCTTGCTGCTCATCTATCAGGCCTGGATACAGGATTATGGGCAAGTACCCAAAGGTACAGCCGTCACACAGTCCGAGTCCCCTGCCACTCCGATTGGAGGAGCTACTCCGGAGGTGCCGGTCGTACCCGCTTCTTCTGCGACACTCCAGAGCGGGGCGCCTGCGCTGGGGACTCAAGCGGGACAACGGCAAGGGGAACTGATCACCGTTGAGACGGACGTGCTGCGGGTAGAGATATCCACTCGCGGCGGCACCATCTCCAGTGCCTGGCTGCTGAACTACCCGGTGTCGCCCGAGGACCAGAAGGATAAGGTCCGGCTGATGAAACCCGAACCGCCGAACTTCTTCGTCGTCCAATCGGGCCTGATCGGTCCTACTGCGGAAGCCTTGCCGACGCATGATGCGCTCTTTTCCAGCGAGGCTTCGTATTATCGTCTCGGCCCGGATCAAGAGACACTCGTTGTAGACCTCAACTGGACCAATGATGCGGGGATCAAGGTCCGCAAGAGGCTGAAGTTCACCCGGGGCAGCTATCTGCTCCAGACGAGCCAGGAACTGGTCAACGGAACCGGTCAAGCGTTGGTGGCAAGGGAATATAACCAACTGCAGCGGACGGAACTGCAGGATCCCAACGCGTCGATGTTTATCAGCACTTATACCGGTGCTGTTTATTACAGTCCGGCAGACAAATATAGGAAGCTGGCGTTCGGTGATATGCTGAAGCAGAAGCTTGATCGTCAGGTCAGCGACGGTTGGGTTGCGATGATTCAGCACTATTTCCTGGCCGCCTGGATTCCGCCCCGCGGAGTGGAGGAGACCTTCTACACGAACGTGCTTGAAGGTAATCGCTACATCATCGGTCAGTTCTCTCCTCCCGTCAGTCTTGTGGCCGGCGCCAGTCACACCTTCACCGACCAACTCTTCGTCGGGCCCAAGCTCCCGGACGCACTCGCGGTGATCGCCCCCGGACTGGAACTCACGGTCGATTACGGCTGGCTGACCGTCATCGCCCAACCAATCCACTGGCTCCTCGACAAGATCTACAGTGTGGTCGGGAACTGGGGATGGGCCATTATCGTACTGACGATCTTAATCAAGCTGGCCTTCTACAAGTTGTCTGAAACCAGCTACAAATCCATGGCCAATATGCGTCAGTTGACCCCGCGGATGGCCGCACTGAAGGACCGCTATGGTGACGACAAGGAACGCCTGAATCAGGCCATGATGGAGTTGTACAAAACGGAGAAGATCAACCCGTTGGGAGGTTGTCTCCCGATCCTGGTACAGATCCCGGTATTCATCGCTCTTTATTGGGTATTGTTGGAGAGCGTGGAACTCCGTCAGGCGCCCTTCATTCTGTGGATCGACAACCTCTCCGCGCCTGATCCTTACTATGTGCTGCCGCTGATCATGGGCATCTCCATGTTCGTGCAGTCCAAGCTGAATCCGGCGCCACCGGATCCCATGCAAGCCAAAATCATGATGAGCTTGCCGTTTATTTTCACAGTGTTTTTTGCATTCTTCCCGTCAGGTTTGGTCCTTTATTGGACCGTGAATAACGTGCTGTCGATCGCACAACAGTGGTATATCACCCGCAATATTGAAAAGGAGACGGCCAAACGCAAGCGGTAATGGTGCGAGCGGGGTGGTCGGTGGCGAGCCGATGAGCGCCGACACCATTGCCGCCTTAGCGACGCCGCCTGGCGTCGGTGGCCTCGGTGTGATTCGGGTCAGCGGTTCCCAGGTACGAGAGATTGCGCGGACTTTGCTCGGCGCCGTCCCAAAGCCGCGGGTTGCCTCGTTGCGTTCGTTTCGCGACGCGGCAGGTAATCCACTCGATCAGGGCATCGCGCTCTTCTTCCCCGGTCCTCACTCATTCACGGGGGAGGATAGTCTCGAGCTCCATGGTCATGGCGGGCTAGTCGTCATGGATCTGCTGCTGGCCCGCTGCCTTGAACTCGGTGCCCGCCTTGCCGGCCCCGGTGAATTTACGCAGCGGGCCTATCTCAATGGCAAGCTCGACCTGGTTCAGGCCGAGGCCATTGCCGACCTCATCGAGAGCTCGACTACGCTGGCGGCCCGTCTTGCGATGGGTAGCCTACAGGGTTTGTTCTCGCGCCGGATCAGTGCGCTGGTCGATCAACTCATCGCGTTGCGGACCTTGCTCGAGGCAACGCTCGATTTCCCGGACGAGGACATCGAGGTACTGTCACGGGATCGGATCAGCGACGCGCTCGAGGGTCTGCTGCATAGCGTTGGTTCGATAATGTCGGAGGCAGCCCAAGGGGAGCGTATCAGGGAGGGGCTGACGGTGGTGATCGCGGGCCGGCCGAATGCTGGAAAATCAAGCTTGCTCAATGCGTTGCTTCAAAACGATGCGGCTATTGTCACGCCTGTTCCCGGAACTACCCGCGACCTGTTGCGGTGCGAGATGCAGATCGATGGACTGGCGGTAAAGCTGATCGATACCGCGGGTATACGCGACACGCGGGAGCCGGTGGAACAGGAGGGCGTACGGCGCGCGCGCGAGCAATTGGAGCTGGCGAACCTCATTCTCTGGGTCTACGATACCAGGCTCGGCCTAGAACCTGAGGATCTCTCGGGACTGCCGCCGAGGATCCCAGTGACATTCATACGCAACAAGATCGATCTCGGGGACCAGCCGGAGCTTGGACTAATTCCGGTTGGAGGGCAGGTGATTGGTCTCTCCGCATTGACCGGATGCGGCATTGAGGAGTTGCGTCGGCACTTGAAGTCACGGGCGGGGCTCGAGGGGCTCGGTGAAGGCTCCTTCGTCGCGCGCCGTCGGCACCTGGATGCACTGCGCCGCGGCCAGTTCGCGGTAGAGCGCGCCGCGGCATCCCTGCACAGCGGTATCGGATCGGAGGTCGTCGCGCTGGACCTACTCGAGGCGCAGCGCGCCTTCGGCGAGATTACCGGCCAGGTGGTGCCCGACGATCTCCTCGCCCGCATCTTCTCGAGCTTCTGCATAGGGAAGTGACCGGTCGGCGTGACGCTGCACGTGCCGCACCGGCGCAACGGTTCACCGGCCAATTTGGAATCCGCAATTCCGGGGTCGCGCGCAGGGCGGCTCAATTGCCCAGCCGTGCCAGGATCCGCGCGACGTAGCCGCGGGTCTCGGCAAAGGGTGGCACGCCGCCGTAACGCTGAACCGCGCCCTCACCCGAATTGTAGGCAGCGAGTACCAGTTCGAGGTCGCCGTTGAAATTTCGCATCAGCCATTTCAGGTAGGCCATACCGCCGCGGACATTTTGCTCCGGGTCCCAAACGTTGGCCACGCCGAAGCGCTCGGCCGTCGCCGGGATCAATTGCATGAGGCCTTGGGCATTCTTGGGCGAGAGTGCGCCGGGATTGAACCCGGACTCCGCCTCGATCACCGCCAGGACCAAGTTGGGGTCCAAGCGATAGCCGGGCGCCAGTCGTCGAACCAGGGATGCCACTTGGCCGTTGGCCGGGTGGGTGCCGATCCGTAGCGAGCGGCACCCTTGCGAATCGCTGCACTTGCCCCCGCCGCGCGCCGTCAGGCGCACTACCTTGGGTGGCGGTGGCGGGAACAGGTCACTGCCGTCGCTCAGGATGCAGGCGGCCCGGGCGTATTTGCGCTTGGGTTCCAGCATCACCAGCAGTTCGGCCGATCGAGGGTGTTTCTTTTCGGCCGCGAGGCGGAACCAGGCAGACGCCAGGTTCTTATCCTGCGCGATTCCGTCACCCTTGGCGTAGATGAGTCCCAACTGGAACTGGGCATCGGCACGGCCGCTGCGAGCGGCCCGGCAATATAGGCGAATAGCCCGATCGATATTGCGGGCAACCCCATCTCCGTCCAGGTAACGCGACGCCCAACTCATCAGCTTGTCGGGGTCCGCTTCATCGACGAGATCCCGAAACACCTGGACCTCATCGGCGGTGCAAATTCCGGGTTGGCAGACCAGTAACGCGAGGCTTGCGATGACCGATATCCAGGTGCGTTTCCAAGCCATATAAAAGACCCCCCTGTTGAGCGCCGACGCCGATTCGCGCCGGCCACACACGCCCCGAACGATGCCGCCTCAACCCAGCGGCCGACCGCCTAGCGCTTGGCGGTAGGTGCAGTGAAGGTCAGTGACTCCATGACTGCGTCGAACACCGGTTTACGGCTGTCGAGGCTGTCGAAGGCCGTGGATTTCACGGACGCGCTCTTGCCTCCTCCTTGGATGATGGTGTGCAATACGCGGTATTGGGCACCGTCGGTGTCGCTGGCCTTGGCCACGATCTGTGCGGCCTGCTTGTCTGCGATCTGCATACGGACGGGTCCGGCCTCGACCTTGGCCGACGGGTCCAATCCCTCCTTTAATATTGCTGCGAGTTTCTTGTCGTCTGCCGGCAGTGTCCCCTTGTAGGGCGAGACCAGCATCAGTGCCCCATGATCGCGCTTGCCTTTGGTTGGATAGTCCGGTGAGAAGAGTGCAATGACACCGCCGGTCATCAATTGCTGGGTCCATCCCAGGGGGACGGTCAGGCCGATGCCCAGGTCTTCATAGGCGTACGCCGTCCCACCGGCAAGCATTGCGCCGACCGGCACGGTCGCCGCGGCGGCACTCGGGGCGGACGGCGGTGCTGCCGCCGCGTCCGCTGGGTTGCTCGCCAGCGACGTTGGTCCCGCGGGCAAGGCCGTCCCGACCGGCGGGGTTGCCGACGCTGGGGACGCGGCTGGCGATCCAACCCCAGGTACCGAGCCAGGAGGGCCGGTTGGCACCGGCACTGGTGCGGCCGGTGCGGCCGGTGCTTGCACGGCCCCGGGTTCCGTCGGTGCCATGCAGCAGCCCGTCAACAACGAGGTCGCACAGAGGGTGATAACAGCGCTTCTTCTCATGGCAGATTCCCTAAACCGTGAATTGGTAGCCTGAACCGCAGGCCAGCGTTACCAGGGTGACGCGCCGGCGATCCCAAACGAGTCTGCACACGACGTTCCGGAAAGAGGTATCGCGGCCGACTTCTGATGTCACACTGCGCCCGCATTATCGAGCGCCGCTGCGCATCCCTAACGCTTTTCCAGTTCCTTAAGCAATTCTGCATCCGTGTCCAGGTGCGGAATTTCTTTTCGACGCAGCAAAATGACGCCGACCCCCTTTTTCGTCGTTCCTTCAAAGATGACCCGATACTCGTAATCCAGGTCCTGCACGCTGGTCACGGAGCCGAGCCGGAGCGTTAACGCCTCTGCATTATTCACCTCGATCCCGTGCTGCCCGTAGGCCGCGCGCGCCAGCGTCTGAGTCGCGCCGATGAGCAGGCGGTTGTCCATCGGCAAGGGTGGGTTGAAATGACCCGTCGCCGACCCGTCTTCGTGCAGGCGATGGCGCATGACGTGGGCGCCGTACAGGGTAACACCGGAACCCGGCGGCCTGGCTTGTTGCGGCTTAGGCCCCCCCCCCGCGCCCGGTGTGTCGAGCGCGTGCGCGCCGGACAGGTTCAGCATTGCCGCGATGGCGAGAATACCAAAAAAAAATTTCACATTTTTCGCTCCTAAGGACGCACGCCGGTGCACCGGCGTGCGGACGGCATCTCGCCCGCCCCGCTGCGCTGATGCAACCACCCGCTGGTCCGTTCCCGCCGGTGCGGCCGCTGTCTTGCGGCCCGCAGGATTGCCGACCACCGTGGGCGGCCGGATCAGCCATTGTGCGAAAGATACCTGATTGTCGGCACTGTTGTCACGGCTCAGCGTGCAATCACCTTCCCGGGATAGCGTCTCTTGCGTTTCGGACCCTGGCTTTTCAGCGTCGAGGGGGCCTCGTGGCGAAGCGCTGATGCCGGGGTGGCCGAAAGCGGTGGACCTGCAGTGCGAGTTGCTGCGGATCCCTACTGCCTTGGTGTGCCATGTAGCGGTCGTGCACGTAGAGCGCAGTGATTCGCTCGACGGCAGGGGTCAGGTCCGGTCGCACGGCAACGACTCGCCGAGCGAAGTCGCGCGGACCTTCCCCCGGCCCTCTGGTCAGACCGAGCGCCGCCAACCTGCGGCAAAAGCGCGCGTAGTCTCGTGTGGCCGGGTCCAAGGGCGCGGCTTGGCGCAGTAGGGCAAGCAGTATCAGCCCCATGACCAGGGAGGCGGCGCTGACCATCAGTCCGGCCAGGGCGAACTGGCCGTAGTCCCGCAACCCCAGCCGGTCAAGCAGGCGTTCCTGCTCGGTGCTCGAGAAATCCAGCACGGCGCTCTGCCACAGCGCATCCAGGCTATCGGCCAGGTCGCGCAGTTGGCGGATCGTCCGCCCCAGGGTCCCGAGCGCGTCGATCTGAAACCGCATCGGGGCGTTGGCGCCAAGCAGCCGGGAGGCCCCCCGGTTGTCGATGCGCGAGGGAGCGACCGCGCTCGTCGGGTCCACCCGTACCCAGCCGCGTCCCGCGATCAGAACCTCAACCCAGGCGTGGGCGTCCGATTGCCAGATCATGTGGTACCCGCCGATGCGATTGGGCTCCCCGCCGAGATACCCGAGCACGACCCGGGACGGCACACCGCCGAGCCGCATAAGGACCGCGAAGCTGCCCGCATAGTGTTCGCAAAAGCCGCTGCGGGTCTCGAACAGGAACTCATCCCAAGGGTTCGCCCCGAGACGCGGCGGCAGCAGGGTGTAGTGGAAATCCTCGCGATTGAAGTAGGCGAGTCCGGACTGGACCAAATCCCAGTCAGACTGCGCCGTCTTCGCCCACCGCCCCACCAGTTCACGCTCGCGGGCGGTCACCGTCGGCGGCAGGCGCAGGGCGTAGCGTCGTTCGGCCGCGGGGGGCTCCGGGGTCTGGAAGCGCAGGGCGGAGCGCACGCGATACCGCTTCGCGCTCGTTACCGGTGCAGTGGCAGTCAATGCGTAAGCGGGACCGAGCTGCGTCTCGGGCGGGTGCTCCACCGGCAGGTCCAGGGCGAACAGCCAGTGCTGTTGGGTGGCCTCCAACACCACCTCGTAGTCGATCAGTTCCTGCGCCAGGGGCAGGGCCGCGGCACTCGTCCGGTAGAGCGGGTCGCGCCCCGGCGACCACCGTCGATCATCGACCTCCCACAGCACCAAGCCCCGCCAGAAGAGTCGGGCGGGGGCGGGCGGCGGCTGCGTGAAGCGGGCACGAAACGCCAACTCGCCATTCACCACCAGCTCACTGACCGATCCGGGCTCCATGGCCTCGCTCATCCCCATGGTCCCACGATCGCGCTCCAGCCCCAGGCTCCACAGCGGGGTGTTCAGGCGCGGAAAAAGCACGAAGAGCACCAGGGTCAGGGGGACCGCCTGGAGCGTGAGTTGCAGCGTCACGGCCAGGGTCCGGCGCAGGGGTGTGGCCCCGAGGCCACCGTTGAGGTCGACCAGCAAGGCCACGGCGATGACCGCAATCAGCCCTAGGAAGAGAGTCAGTCCGATCCCTTGCCCGAACAGGAACTGCACCACGATCAGCAATCCCAGCACGATCGCAACGACCCTGTGGTCGCGCCGGTCGCGCAATTCCAGCAGCTTGAGCCCCAGCATCGTGACCAGCAGCGCGCTGCCCCCGACCTTCCCCACCAGGCTGTGGTTGACCAGCAGGCAGTTGAGCACCCCGACCAGGGTCAAGGCCAACAATGGCCAGCGCCCCGGTGCGGCCGTCGGCCAGCGCAGGGCGGCGAGCCGCAGCGCCAGCATCAACGCGAAGAAGGCCGAGACCTGCCAGGCCAGATGGCGCGCGAGGGGGACATAGGCGAGCACGACCGCCAGGGTGACCGCCAGGGTCTGGTAGCGCTCCGGCCGCTCGTCGAACGCCTTAGCGCCCATGACCCAAGGGTCGTACCAGGTCCTGCCCCTGATCGAACAGGGCCAGGGTTCGCAGGCACCGCTCCAACTGCAGTTCACCGCGGTCGAGGCCGAGTTCGACCCCGGGCAGCCGCAGTCCGAACCGCAGGTTGGATTGGGCCGCGTCCAAGACCTGTCGGGTCAGGACGCTGATCCGCTCCTCCGGGTCCGGTGCCCCGACGCGGGCCCAGTCGATCCAGGCGTCTGACCCCTCCTCGGCGCCGAATTGTTTGACCACCAGGCCCCGCTCCCGGGCGAAGGCCTTCCAGTCGAGGTGGCGTGGGGAGTCCCCGTGGCGATAGGGGCGTGACCCCTGGTAATCGTCGCTGCCTTCCCCGCCGTGCCGCAGCGGGCGCCGGGCGCGGCCCTCGTCGGGCGCGGGCGGCGGTGCCGTGGCGGCGGGGCGGGGATAGACCAGACAGGTCGCCTCGCTTTGCGCGTAGCACCAGGCGCGAAAGAGGTGCATCGGGTGCCGAGTCTCGACCGCCAGTTCGCCCAGGCACCAGCGTCCGCGCAGCAGCGTCGGCCGCCCGAGGACGACCACGCGTTGTTCGTGGCCGTCGAGAAAGACGGCGGGGCCCGGGTCCAGCCCGCTGACCAGGCGCAGATCGAAGCGTGGTCCGGCGCGCTCATTGCCCAGCGTGACCTCGAACCAGGTCGGGTTCCCCGCGAACACGGGCGGGCCCGGGCGCGCCCCGATGGCCAGCCCGAGCAGGTTGTACCAGCAGTGGTGCATCGCCACCAGGCCCGCCGAGGCGAGGAAAAAGGCGAACAGCAGCCCCAGGTTATTCTGATAGTTGAGCGACCCCAGCAGCATCAGAAAGACCGCCGCCGCGTACCAGAGCCCGGTGGGGGTCGGCAGGATATAGATCTGGCGGGCAGCGATGCGGGCGCTGCCGTCGCTACCGACCGGGGCGCGCCGCAGCAAGGTGGAAAAGCGGCGGCGCAGGGCGGCCCGGACCCCTGCAGGGTTGATGGGCGCTAGGTTCAAGGTACGGGCACCGATGACAGGATCAGGGCCGCCACCTCGTCGTGCTCCAGGCGCCCGTTGCCGTCCCCACCCACCAGGCGGTGGATACAGCAGGACGGGAGCACCGCCTGGACGTCCTCCGGCAGGACATAGGTCCGACCCTCCAACAGGGCCCACGCCTTGGCGGCCCGGAGCAGGCCGACCCCCGCCCGCGGCGAGAGCCCATGGACGAAGCGCTCGCACCGGCGGGTGAACTGGAGGATGGCAAGGCAGTAATCGATGATCGGTGCGCCCGCATGGACCTGTATGACTCCGGTCTGCAGCGCGGCCAACGCGTCGGCGGACAGGACCGGGGCCTGATGTTCCACCATGATCCGCCGGTCCTCGCCCGCCAGCAGGACCTTCTCCTGCGCGGCGGGCGGATAGCCCAGTCGGATGCGCATCAGAAACCGGTCCAATTGCGACTCCGGCAGCGGAAAGGTGCCGATCTGATAGGACGGGTTCTGGGTCGCGATCACGAAGAAGGGCTCCGGCAGCGGGCGGGTCTCCCCATCCACGGTCACTTGCCGCTCCTCCATTGCCTCCAGCAGCGCACTCTGGGCCTTCGGCGTAGCGCGGTTGATCTCATCGGCGAGTACCAACTGGGCAAACACCGGGCCCGGGTGAAAGCGAAAGCGCTCCTGCTCGCGCTCGTAAACGGAGACCCCGATCACGTCCGCCGGCAGCAGGTCGCTGGTGAACTGGATGCGGGAGTATTGCAGCCCCAGCAGGCGCGCCAGCAGGTGCGCCAGCGTGGTCTTGCCCACCCCAGGCAGGTCCTCGATCAGCAGGTGACCGCGGGCCAGCAGGCACGCCAGCGCGAGGCGCAACTCCCGCTCCTTGCCCAGGATGATGAGCCCGGCGGCGTCCAGCACCTGTTGCGTCAGGGTGGCCGCCGGGGCCCTGACGGGTGCCGCCGCGGCGCCTAGCACGCCCACTCCGCGGCGCCGCCCGGTCCCCGGCGGTTCGCGAGCGTCACAGGAAAATCCCGATATTCCATGGTATTGGATGCGCCTATTTGAGTTAGACTGTACGGCCTTGTCCGGCCCCCGAGGAACCGCATCTCATGTTTGCGACCGACACCTACGATGTCATCGTGGTCGGGGGCGGTCACGCCGGCACCGAGGCCGCCCTGGCCGCGGCCCGCCTGGGTGTGCGTACCCTGCTGCTGACCCACAACATCGAAACCCTCGGTCAGATGAGCTGCAACCCCGCCATCGGCGGTATCGGCAAGGGCCACCTGGTCCGGGAGATCGACGCCATGGGAGGCCTCATGGCCCGGGCGGCGGACCGCGCCGGGATCCAGTTTCGCATCCTCAATGCCAGCAAGGGGCCGGCGGTGCGCGCCACCCGCGCCCAGGCCGATCGGGCACTCTACAAGGCGGCGGTGCGCAGTGCCTGCGAAGGGCAGCCCAATCTCGCCATCTTTCAACAGGCCGCCGACGACCTGATCATCAAGGGCGGCCTCCTGACTGGGGTGCGCACCCAGGCCGGCCTGTGCTTCAAGACGAGCGCACTGGTCCTCACCGTCGGCACCTTCCTGGCCGGCCGCATCCACGTCGGGCTCGCCAATTATGAGGGCGGCCGGGCGGGCGATCCACCGGCCAATGCCCTGGCCCGGCGGCTGCGCGAACTGCCCTTGCGCGCCGAGCGCCTGAAGACTGGCACCCCGCCGCGCATCGACGGGCGGACCATCGACTACGGGTGCTTGGAGGAACAGGCGGGGGACCGCCCGACGCCCGTTTTCTCCTTTCTCGGCAGTCCGGCGGATCACCCGCGGCAGGTCAGTTGCCATATCGCCCACACCAACGCCCGGACCCACGAACTGATCCGCGGGGGGCTGTCCCGCTCACCCCTGTTTACGGGGCTGATCGAGGGGGTGGGTCCGCGCTATTGCCCCTCGATCGAGGACAAGGTGGTGCGCTTCGCGGACAAAGAAAGTCACCAGGTCTTCGTCGAACCCGAGGGCCTGTCTACCCACGAGGTCTACCCCAACGGCATTTCCACCAGCCTGCCCTACGACGTCCAGGTCGAACTGGTGCGCTCCATCGCCGGCTTCGAGCGTGCCCACCTGACCCGCCCCGGCTACGCCATCGAATACGACTATTTCGACCCGCGCGACCTGCACGCCACGCTCGAGACCCACCATGTCCGGAATCTGTACTTTGCCGGCCAGATCAACGGCACCACCGGCTATGAGGAGGCGGCCGCCCAAGGCCTCCTGGCCGGTGCCAACGCCGCCCTGCGCGTCCTGGGTCGCGACCCCTGGTACCCGCGCCGCGATCAGGCCTATCTGGGGGTCCTGGTGGACGATCTCATCACCCGCGGCACCACCGAGCCCTACCGCATGTTCACCAGCCGGGCCGAATACCGCCTGTTGCTGCGCGAGGACAACGCGGATCTCCGCCTGACCGAGATCGGGCACGGACTCGGCTTGGTCGGGGAGGACCAGTGGCGCGCCTTCGACGGCAAACGCGAGGCCATCGAGCGCGAGCGCGAGCGCCTGCGTGAGACCTGGGTGCGCCCGTCGACCGTACCGGAGGCCACGCAGCTCGAGGTCCTGGGCGAGCCCCTGCGCCGCGAGGTTCGCGCCCTGGACCTGCTCGCCCGCCCCCAGGTCGACTGGGCCGCCCTGGTGCGCCTGACCGGCGAGCCCCCCCAGCCGGTGGCGCCGGCCGTCGCGGAGCAACTGGAGATCCAGTGCCACTACGACGGCTATATCGCGCGCCAGCAGGCGGAGATCGACCGCCAGCGCGACCAGGAATCCAAGCCCTTGCCGGACGGCTTCGACTTTGCCGCGGTTCGCGGGCTTTCCGTTGAGGTGCGCGAGAAGCTCGCGCGGGTGCGGCCTCAGACCCTGGGCCAGGCGGCGCGGATCCCGGGCGTCACGCCCGCCGCCGTCTCGCTGCTGTTGATTCACCTCAAGCGGCAGGCAGGGTGAAGCGCTTGCGCTCAAAGTCACCTGACGAGCGACTGCTAGCTGACCCCACAACGGCCGATTCTCGCAGCCAACGGGCAGTGAACTGTATTGGCGCCAGCTCCGCCACCACCAGGACCCGGCCATTGCACCGATTTTGCGTGATGGACTACCGACGCGGCCAATATCGATCCCCCCGGTCGAAGGCCTCCGGCTGACGGTGCTAGACTTCGGGACATCCCGGAACACGGCTTCGCCGCGGCGAGCCCGGCGTCGGCGCACCGAGGCACCGCAACGCCGACCGCCCGTCGTGCTCTATCCAACGCCCGACTTTCCACGAGCATCGAAATGTTGTCAACCAAAGAATTCGTCGATGCCCGGCTCTATCCGGATGAGTCGACGCTGATACAGGATGCGCTGCGCCATCTGGTGCGGGCACGACCGGAATTGCGGATCGATCTGGCCGTACACAAGTATCGCGCGGGTGATGTTTCGCTTGCCAAGGCCGCGGAGCTGGCGGGAATCAGTTGGGCACAGATGAAGGAGGTCCTGCTGGAAAAGGGTGTTGCCCCGCGTCTGGGGCCGGATGACATCGATGAAGCTCGCGACGAGGCGGAGATATTGCGCGCGGCCAACCGGACCCTGCCGTGACTGTAATAGTCAATACCACGGTCGTCTCGAATTTCGCCGCCATCGGGCAACTGGACATCCTGCGCAGGCTGTTCGGTGCGGTGACGGTTGCGATGGAGGTTTATGACGAAGTGATGGCTGGCCTCGACGAGGGCTATGAATTCTATAGTGGCCTGCGCGAATGCTGCGCGCCATTCTCGGAGCAGGGCTGGATACGCGTCGTTTGCTTGCATACGGATGATGAAATCCGCATGTTCGAGCGCTTTCCGGCGAGTCTGCACCGGGGCGAGGCGGCCTCGATGGCCATTGCCTATCATCGGGGCTTGATCTTTCTAACCGACGATCGCGCCGCGCGCAAGGCGGCGCAGCGACATGGCATCTCCATCTCCGGTTCCCTGGGCTGCTTGGTCGCCTGCGTCGAGCGCGGCCTGGCGGACGCAGACCAGGCCAATGGTTGGCTAAACCAGATGATAGAACAGGGTTTCCGCTCGCCGGTGCGGGATCTCCGAGAGTTGATGAAGACCTGAGATAATGCGAATATACAGAATAGCCTGGCCTGTTTCAGGCAAAGGACGCAAAGGGATCAGGCTCGGGTCAATTTCGTCTTTACCGCCCTGAAATGCATTTGAGCCTAGCTTCTTTTTACCTTAAGGTCCGCAGTCGAGCGGACAGCCGATGCTCGGTGCGTTCAGGAGTTAGGTATCCTGTCCCCGAGATCCCCGATCTGGGCATCCGTGGAACCCTTGCCGCTCCTACGCGGCGGATTCAAGCGATCCAGCGAAAGGTCCGCCTTCCCGAAAACCGAAGGCTTCAGTACCAACTCAACAGTGCTTCGATGCCCGACTCCACCGGAATGACCAATATTGATTCCCGAAGGATCTTCTACTGCTATGAGGCGTTGCCCGATGTTATTTCCTTGCCTGAGAAACGTTGGGACGTCGAGCAATTCGTAGTCCGGCGGAGCGTCGTAGGGGGATAAGTCGGTCGGCGGTTCCGGGTCCGACGGAGACGACGATGCTGACCACTCGTGCGCGCTCAATCGACGCGCACCTAACCCGGTTGCAATCACGGTGACGCGCAGCTCGTCCTCAAGCTCCGAGTCTATGACCGTACCAAGCACAACGGTCGCATCGTCATCAGCGAAGTCCCGCACGGTATTACCGACCTCGTCGAACTCGCCCATGGTTAGGCTCATGCCGGAGGTAATGTTGACCAATATGCCCTTAGCTCCTGCGGGGTCGATGTCCAAGAGCGGGTTTCGGATTGCCGCATCGGCCGCGACCCGCGCGCGGTTTTCACCGCTGGCTTTCCCCGTACCCATCATCGCGATACCCATTTCATATATCACAGTCTTAACCTCCTTGAAACTTGTGTTTATCAACCCTGGTCGTATAATCAAATCCGTGATGCCTCGAACAGTATTAAGGGCTATCTCGTGTAGGTAAAACACGCTGCTGGAGTAACCGTTATCCTCGCCGAAAACGACGCGGACGTTCTCGTTTGGCATTGTGATAATGTTATCTACATGCTTAGCAAGTGTATCAATGCCCGTCGTCGTATTCATCATGCGCTCTTTGCCCTCGGATAAGAACGGCTTGCTCACTATCGCTATCGTCAATACACCAAGTTCCTTTGCTACCTCGGCTATTACGGGACATGCCCCGGTTCCGGTGCCACCCCCCATGCCAGCGATAAGGAACAGCATGTCCGTCCCTTGAAGGGCCTGGCGGATGCGCTCCCGATCCTCGTCCGCAGCGCGCCGCCCTAACTCTGGATCCCCGTCCGTACCTTGACCCTTGAGGGCGCTTTCTCCTAGAAGCAACCGATGAAGCAACTGATTCTTGACTTTGTACTGACCTAGGGATTCTATTGAGGTATCGACGCAGTACAGATCCACTCCCTCGATTGCGCCCTCCCCCATGCGTTTGACTACCTGACCTCCAGCATCACCGACCCCCATAACCGCAAAGATGGCTTTGCACGAGCGAGGATCCATCATCTGGAACACCCCGTTCTTGCCTTGGGCTGTGGTAGTCTGCGAAGGGACCTTAAGTACCGGCACGCTGACCCCGGCGATCTCCTTAGTGCGTGCGCCCGCCCCAGCTAACCGCTCGCGCAAGCCCCCGGGGTCCCGCAACAGCGCCGCAACCTCCGCGGCATACTCGATCAGCTCCGTGTGGTCCGTCAGGTTGGGTGCCAGCTCGTCGGCGATACGCGCCAGCCGGGCCAGGTCCGCGGATGGGATTCCGCTTCCCTGGACCTCGGCGGCGCTCGCGGCCGTCAGGCTGGTCGCGAATGCGGCGGTGATCTCCCGGGCAACTTGGCCGCGGTGCTCGTCCAGGTAGGCCATGGCGGACCATTGCTCGGCCTCAAGCTCCCGCGGACCCAGTCCGGCGCCGGCCTGACCCAGGTGGCGCACGTAGCGCAGCAGTAGGAACGCGGCCTCGCGTAGGGGCTCGGGGCCCAGGGCGGCACGCATCTCGGCGATCAGGGCGGCGCGCACGGGCTGGTCGAGCGCGAACTGCTCGTAGCCTACGGGGCGGCAGAGGTCCGAGAGGAGCAGGTCCGCCTCGGCGATCCAGGGAACCCCGCCGCGCCCGCCCAGGAAGTGCAGGCGCAGATAGTCCAGTAGCTCGGGCGTCAGAATCAGCGGCAGGGCGGCATACCAGGCGAGCCTTCGATAAGGCTCGCCGAAGCGGCGGATGAAGCGCTCGATGCGGTCGCGGGCTACCTCTTGGGCGGGGTCGGGGTTGGAGTTTGGGCTCATGGCGCCACCCGATGGGTCTGGCCGCGGAGCACGTCCATCGCGTTGCCGAACCCGTCCTCATCCATGGGGAACATCGGGACGATGGCGGCGATGAGCTGGGCGGTGCTCCCGGCCCAACGCTGGCCCGTGCCGTGCGGGTCCCGCCTGGACGGGACAGGGTTCAGCCAGGCGATGGCGTGGCTCTGCCGCTTGAGCTGCACCAGGAGTCGAGCGGTGGCGGCGAAGCGCTGGCGCTCCAGTGCCCCCCGGGCGGCGCCGGCGTCGCTCACCAGGAGCAGGCCGGACTCCGGGGTGCAGTCGGCGAGCAGAAGGTCCAGCGGGAGTTTCCGGGTGCGGTGGGGGTCAAGATAGACCTCGTCGGCCGGGACATTCTGGAAATAAGCGATGTCCACCTGGCCCAGGCTGCTCTCTGCGACGGTGTGGACCAGGTCCCGGGTCAGGCGGTGGAAGGGAACCATCGAGCCGCCCTGATCTACCAGCAGTACCAGGTGGCCCCGGTCAGTGGCGCGGCGCTCCAGCACTGGGCCGTCGTACCAGCCCAGGCGCGCGCTGCGCTCGACGGTGGCGTCCAGGTCGATCAGGTCGCAGGGGCCGTCCTTGACCAGTCGGCGCAGGTGCCGCCAGCCCTGGGCCATGGCGCGGCGGGAAATCGGGTCGTAGAGGATCAGGTCCCGCTGGGCGGCGGCGCGGTCCGGGGTTTGCGGGGCGCGCACCGGCATCGGGCCGATGCCGGGGGCGGGCTGCGGCGGCGGGGCGGGCGGCAAGGACTGGGGCTCGCCCGGGGGCGGCTCATCCGCCGGAGGGGCCTGGAGCGGTACGGGCTCCGGCGGCTCGCAGGGGTCCGGCGGCGGCGCGCCAGACTCCTGCCGCTCTTCCATCAGTCGATGCAGGAGCGTGTCCAGCTCCGCGTTCTGGGCCGCGGATCTGCACCAGAGAAGCCGCAGCAGCCAACCGAGCCCATCCTCCCCGCCGCCGCCCAGCCCACCCGCCAGTGCCTCCCGGGCGGCGATCAGCTCGGCGATGCCGAGCGCCAGCCCGCAGCCCCGCAGGCCGAGGAAGAGCCGCACCAAGAGGTCTTCGCGGGCGCCGGGGTCCATGCCTGGGTCCATCGTCGGACGGCGGGCCGGCTCAGTGGCCGAGGGCGTAGCGCTGCCAGTCGGCGCGGAGCTTGAACAGCAGCTCCGGGTGCGGGAGCCGGACGGCCTTGTCCTTGAGCCCGGCGACCAGCGACTGAACGGCATCGCCCGCTTGGGCCGCATCCCGGGCCAGTGCCTTCAGCCAGTCCAGCAGCTCGCTGGTGCCGGGCTTCTTGAACAGGTCGTCGCGACTGCGCAGGTCGACGAAGCGCTCAAGCGCCGCATTCACCAGGCCCGCCTCCCCCTCCTGCAACTCCCCCCGGTCCGCGCCGGCTACACCGTGGGCGGCGAGTATTTCCTTGAGCCTCTTCGGCTCGCTTGGGAAGCTGACATAATAATAAATGCAGCGGCGCAGGAAGGGGGCGGGCAGGTTGCCCTTCTCTTTGTTGCTGGTGACGATGACGATGGGCGGGTGGCGGGCCCGGACCGGCGCCACGTCCGCCTCGCGGATGACGAACTCGCGCGGTTCGTCGAGCACGGTGAGCAGGTCGTTGGGAAAGTCGATGTCGGCCTTGTCGATCTCGTCGATCAGCACTACCGCGGGGCAGTCCTCAAGCTGGAAGGCCCGCCCGAGCGCGCCGTAGCTCACGTAGTGCATAGGCTCCCGGGGGTCGCGTCCGCCCGTGGGCGCGGGACTCGATGTTCGAGGCCACCCGAGAAAACCTGACCACGCCCAGCGGCGGTCTCGTCCGCCTGCGAGTGCCGGACTCGATGTTTGGGCGAGATGGACATCGTGCAGTCGCAATATGGCGTCGTAGCTGTAGAGCCCGTCCTGGGCGCGGCTGGTGGAGCGCACTGCCCAGGGATGGAAGGGCAGACCCAACGAGTGGGCCACATGGTGAGCGAGCTGGCTCTTGCCACTGCCGGCCTCCCCTTCGAGCACCAGCGGCCGGTTGAGAAAGATGGCCAAATTCACGGCCTCGATCAACTCGTCCGAGGCAATGTAGGGTACTGGACCAGGGGCCTGCGGGTGGCGACCGTTCGGGTGGCGCCGCTCAATGGGGAGTTGGAAATGGCCTTGCTCGCTCATAGACTTGTGCTCCGTCAGCCGGGGATGCCGGCAAGGTTGAGTGCCGCGCACTGCTCCAACAATTGGTTGGCGACCAGGTAGGGGATGCCGCGGCTGGCCGCGAGCACGGTCTCCGCCAATAGACGCGTCTCGGCGGCCGGATAGCCCTTGAGTCCGCCCCAATGCGTCAGCCAGTCGACCACCTCGGCGCTTCGCCAATGGCGAAGCTCGATCTCCAGGACCCGGTCGCGCACGAAGGCTTCGGGGGTGCAGCAGTGCTCCGGGGGCAGCGCGCCCTCCGGGAGCGGGCCGTCGAAGAAGAGCAGTGCGACGACGGTGACGCTGCCGGCCAGTCCTGAGGCGATGCGCCCCAACTCGTCCAAGAGTGCAGGCCAGAAGTCGCGGACGATCCAGCCTAGGGCGGCTGGCCGCTCGTGGGTCAGGTAGTCGCAGCGGCCGATGTCCAGCAGCAGGATGCTCCCGGCCTGCATGGAGCCGCAGAGTGTGCCGGTGACCTGCCCCAGATCGATGGCCCCGGACGAGCCGCCGCCGTCCAGGCCCAGATGGCCGGCGAGCAGGCGCAGGAGTGCGCCGGGTTCGTTGCGGTCCGCGGGCCGGAACTCCACTGGCAGATGGCGGAAGCTACCACGGTCGGTCTTGGACTTCAGGATGCGCAAGATGCGTTCGGCGCAGAGTCGGCCGTGCATCTCGCCGCAGCGTTGGAAGAGAAAGAGACCCGCACGGCCTCCCGCGGCCTCACCGTCCAAGAGGTCACGGATGGCCCGCTCCACGTGGCGGAAGTCGATCTTGTGCAGGCGCTCGCGGAGCAGATCATGCATCGCCGCCGGGTCTCGGGCTGGGTCTTGGTTACACCGCCCTTGGGGGTGAACCAGCTCAAGCTCGCCGAGGCGGGCTTCGATCGCCTGCATGTGCCGGTCGATCTCCTTGGCTTGGTCGTCCGCCTGCACTCGGGCCGCGCCATCAATGGCGTTGACGCTCTGCATCAGCGCCGCCTCGAACTGCCGGGCAAGCGCGTCAAAGGGCCGGTGCAGGGCGTCCCGCTGGCGGGTCCGTGCATCCCTAACCACCCCTAGGTCAGCCACTTGATCGTCTTCAGGTTATCCCGCGACCGCGCGAGCCCCCGAGCCAGGAAGCGGTGAGGGTACCCGACGGAACATGCGAAAAGCGGGCCGCGGATCATGCAGCACCCCCAAGCTCGAGGATCTTGCCCCGGCACTCATCAATATCCTTGCGCAACTGGAATTTCTGGGCGGCGTCAGAGGCGTGCGCCTCCTGCTCCTGGAAGTACGCAAGCTTTTCCCGCCAGATCGCCAGGGCGGCCGCGGCGGCGGCCAACACTCCCGTCGCGGGGACCGAGCCCGTGGGCGGCTCCGGTACGGGCCGATCAGCCGGAAGGGTCGCTTGTAGCTCGGCGAGCCGCCGCTCGATCTCCCGCATCCGACGCACGATCTCCTCGCCTTGCCGCTCAGCCTGAACCTGGGTGGTCGCATCCACGGCGTTGACGCTCTGCAACACGGCGGCCTCGTACTGCCGGGCAAGCGCCTCCAGTGCTTTGCCCAGGGCCTGTTGCTGGACGCTCACGCAGGATGTCGCGCCAGACGTGAGACGGGTGGCGGTATTGATCGGCCCCGACGCCACTCCAGGCTGAAGGAGCCGCAGCCGCGCCACGATCATCGCGGCCGACTGTTGTGCGGTCCGCCCCCGGACATCCGGCACGATGCTGTTGAAGAGGACCCCGGGGACTTCGCCGTCGCCGACCCGAATCGGCAGGATGGCGTCACGCGCGTGCGGGTCTGTCGAGGCACGGGCTTGCATCAGCCGGGCGCGGATCGCCTCGTGTTCCGCCATGGTCCAGGGCTTGCCGCTGTAACGCTCGGCGACGCATACGACGGCAAGCAAGCTGCGGGCCCCGTAGATGTCCTGGAGCTTCAGGTCCGCGTCGGCCCCAGCGAGCCAGTGCTCGTACCACTCGTCGAAGAAAACGGCCCCCTCGCCCAGGCTCAACTCGGTCGCCTCCGCGATGGCTCGCACCAAGCCACGTTGCTCCCCAGCGAAGGAGAACGAAACCAGAAACCTCTCCGGCAGTTGGCGCAGCGTCATGCTCCCTCGACCCCTTGGGTAGTTTGGTAGTTCTTCGACCGGCTCGGTCGGGTCCCCTTGGGCGACCCCCTCCGCAAGCGCTCCAGGTCAGGCCGACGGTGCCGGCCAAATAACCGGTCGTCCGGGCTGGGAAGCCGTGTACGGCCGTCCGGGCGCCTGCCCTCCGGGGCCTCCTCTCAGTCACCCAATATCGCACCGACGAATGCGCCCCGGGGCGGGTGGGGCCAAGTTCATGTGCGGACCGGGGAGGAGGTTCCGGGGATGACAAGTTCGGGGGACATTATACGTAACTCGCGCCAAGCCATGGGAGTTCAGAACCATTAAAGAGACCAACTTCGCCGATACCCGCATCAGCTGGGGTCAGATTGGCGTCGGCCCACCGGCAACCGCCCTTGGCTCGATTGCCCTGCCTGGGTGCCTATCTGTATCCTCAGGTGCCCATGCGCGTTGGGTTCATCAGGAGCGGACCCGCGCGCCGGCCCCGGCGCGGCCCTCGCGTCATTTTCAGGAGTTCGACCGATTCCTCTTCCCTTTGCGTCTTTGCGTGAGACTCGTCCCGGCCCATAGGCAGCGATGCCGATGACCCCCGACCCGCTGGACCCCGGGGGTCCGGTGGCCGCGCGGCTGCTCGAGGGCGCCGCCGCCCTGGGTCTCGTGCTCGCCCCTGCGCAGGTCGCCGGGCTGCTCGGGTTCCTGGCGCTGCTCACCCGCTGGAACCGCACCTACAACCTGACCGCCGTGCGTGACCCCGGCGAGATGGTCCCGCGCCACCTCCTCGACAGCCTGGTGATCCTGCCCTATCTGTCCGGGGCGACGGTGTTGGACCTGGGCACCGGTGCCGGTCTGCCGGGGCTGCCGCTCGCCATCTGCGACCCCGGGCGGGGCTACTGGTTGCTCGACGGCAACGGTAAGAAGGTCCGTTTCGTGCGCCAGGCGGTCATGGAACTGCGGCTCCCCCGGGTCGCGGCGGTGCACAGCCGCATGGAAGCGTACCGGCCGGGGCGAAAGTTCAGTACCATAGTGAGTCGGGCCGTGGCCTCGATCGCGCAGATCCACGGCCTGGCCGCCCCCCTGCTCGAGCGTCCGGGGCGCCTGCTGGTCATGAAGGGCCGCTACCCCCAGGACGAGCTCCAAGACCCGGCGCTGGGCGACCTCGACGTGGCCGTGCACAAGCTGTTCGTGCCCTTCCTCGAAGGCGAACGCCACCTGATCGAGATCCGCTGTGAGTGAACCTGCCATGGGCCGAATCATCGCCGTTGCCAACCAGAAGGGTGGGGTCGGCAAGACCACCACTGCCGTGAATCTCGCCGCCTCCCTGGCCGCCATGAAGCGCCGCGTCCTGCTCGTGGACCTGGACCCCCAGGGCAACGCCACCATGGGCTGCGGGGTCGACAAGCACAGCATCGAGCAGTCGACCTGCGACCTGCTGTTGTCCGACCTGGACCTGGCGGCCTGTGTGCGGCGGGTCGCCGAGCCGGCCCCCGGCTTCGACCTGCTGCCCGCCAACGGGGACCTGACCGCCGCCGAGGTGGGCCTGATGGATTCCGTCGACCGCGAGCGGCGCCTGGCCCGCGTCCTGGCGGCCGGGGCCGCGGCCTACGAGTTGGTCATCATCGACTGCCCGCCGTCGCTCAATATGTTGACGCTCAATGCCTTGGTGGCCGCCGACGGCGTGCTGATCCCCATCCAGTGCGAATACTATGCGCTCGAGGGGCTGTCGTCCCTGATCGACACCATTGATCAGGTGCGCGCCAGCCGCAACAGCGGTCTGCAGATCGAGGGCATCCTGCGCACCATGCACGACCCGCGCAACAACCTGGCCAACCAGGTCTCCACCCAGTTGGTGGTCCACTTCTCCGATCAGGTCTACCGCACCATCATCCCGCGCAACGTCCGCCTGGCGGAGGCCCCCAGTCACGGCCTGCCGGTCCTGATCTATGATCCGATCTCCAAGGGTGCGGTGTCCTATCTCGCGCTGGCGAGCGAGGTGCTGCGCCGCCAGGACAAGCGGCGCCTGGCCGCCTGACCGTGTCGCCTGATCTTTCCCCCGACCTGAGCGCCCAAGCCATGGACGAACCAACGACCTCGTCGCCCAAGAAGCGCGGACTCGGCCGCGGACTCGATGCCCTGCTCGGGGCGACCCGCCCGCCCCCCGCCCCGGAGGGGGCCGGTCCTGAAGGCCAGGCCAGCGCGTCCACGGAACGCATCACCCACCTGCCGCTGGAGCGCATCACGCGCGGGCGCTACCAGCCGCGCCGGGATTTCGACCCCGATGCCTTGCGCGAACTGGCGGACTCCATTGCCGTGCAGGGCGTGATCCAGCCGATCGTGGTCCGGCCGCTCGAGGGTGACCGCTACGAACTCATCGCCGGGGAGCGCCGGTGGCGCGCCTCCCAGCAGGCCGGCCTCAAGGAGATCCCGGTCGTCATCCGCGTCGTGGACGAGCCGACCGCGGTGGCCATCGGGCTGATCGAGAACATCCAGCGGGCGGACCTGAACCCGCTGGAGGAGGCCGGCGCGCTCGAGCGGTTGCTACGCGAGTTTCAACTCACCCACCAGCAGATCGCCGAGGCGGTCGGCAAGTCCCGCACCACCATCACCAATCTCCTGCGGCTCTTGGAGCTGAATCCGGATGTGAAGGCCTGCGTCGAGCAGTCCCAGTTGGAGATGGGCCACGCCCGCGCCCTGCTTGGGCTCAAGGGCGCGGCACAGAGCACCGCCGCCAAGGAGGTCGTCGCCGGCGGACTCTCGGTGCGCGAGACCGAGCGGCTGGTGCGGCGCCTCCAACTGGCCGGGGAGCCGCAGCCCGAGCCGATCCCCAAGGTGGAACTGGACCCCAACGTGCGCGGACTCCAGGACGATCTGGCCGAGCGGCTCGGGGCGCGGGTGCAGATCCAGCAGGGCGCGCGCGGGGCCGGCAAGCTGGTGATCGCCTACAACAGCCTGGACGAACTCGACGGCATCCTCGCCCACATCACGTAGGGGCGGGTTTGAAACCCGCCCCTACCCGGCACCGCAACACTCGCCCGGCTGCGCGCGTCTCTCAATGATTAGAATCAGCTTTATCATGGCCTCAAAGCCCAGGCCCGCGTTGACCGCTCTTTAGGTAACCCTTATACTGCCGGTTCGGCACTGAGGATTTCTCGCGATAATCCCAATTTCCAATAGGCTGATACCCTGCTCGCCAAACGGGTCCTGCAAGTTCAAGCGCTCCTCGGCTCCTTAGCGGTAGTGATCGCCCTGCCCTTCGGTACCTCCGTTGTGGTTTCGGTCCTGATTGGGTCGGGCGTGTGTCTGTTGGCAAACGGTCTGTTCGCGGCCTCGGTCTTTCGGGCGTACCGGGCGCAGCATCCCGAGCGGCTTCTATTGCGCATGTACGGCGCCGAGGCAGCGAAATTGGCATTGATCGTCGGTCTCTTCGTCGTGGCCTTCGTCACCCGCGATGGACTGAATATTCCGGCCCTGCTGGCTGCCTATCTGGTTACCCAGGTGGCATCCACGCTGATTGCAGCGCAGTGGGATGCCCAGTCGGGCGACCACGGCAAGAACCGTCACGAGAAGAATTGAGAGATGATCGATGTCGACCGCTGAAACGCTCACTTCGCAAGGATACATCCACCACCATCTCACGCACCTGACCCTGGGCTGGCTGCCGGCCGACAAGGTCGAGGAAATCGCCAACCGCGCCCACGATGCCGCGGCGGTCCACGGAACCCACTCGTGGCACATCTTCGCCCACTCCGGCGAAGAGGCTGCGGCCATGGGCTTCTGGGCCATCCACCTCGATACCATGTTCTTCTCCATCCTGCTCGGATGGTTGGCATTCAGCTTCTTCCGCAAGGTCGCCGAGCGCGCCACTGTCGGCGTCCCCGATGGTGCCCAGAACTTCGTCGAGGCCTTGGTCGACTTCATCGATGAGAACGTGCGCGGCTCCTTCACCGGCCGCAACCCGCTGGTTGCGCCGCTCGCCCTGACGATCTTCGTCTGGGTCTTCCTGATGAATTTCATGGACCTGCTGCCGGTGGACCTGCTTCCCTGGCTGTTCGGCAGCGTCATGAGTGTATTCGGTGCCGACCCGCACCACGTCTTTCTGCGGGTGGTACCAACCGCGGACCCGAACACCACCTTCGCCATGGCCCTGATGGTGTTCTTTACGGTCCTTTATTACAGCTTCAAGATGAAGGGTGTGGGCGGCTTCCTCGGGGAACTGACGCTTCAGCCCTTCGGCGTCTGGGGTATGCCCGCCAACCTCATTCTCGAGGGTATCAGCCTGCTGTCCAAGCCGGTCTCACTCGCCCTGCGACTGTTCGGCAACATGTATGCCGGCGAGATGATCTTCATCCTGATCGCACTGATGTACAGCGGCGGCACCGTGATGGCGGTATCCGCCGGCGGCCTGCAGTTCGTCTGGGCGGTATTCCATATCCTGATCATCACCCTGCAGGCCTTCATCTTTATGGTGCTGACCGTCGTCTATCTCGACATGGCCCATCAGACACACCACTGATTCGTGCCGGCCGGGGCCGCGAGCCCCGGCCCTCACCAACGTTCGCCCGAATTCTCAAACCCACTAACCTCAACCGGAGGAACCAATGGACGCAAGCGCTGCTCAATTGTTCGCGGACGCAATCAAATTCATCGGCGCGGGCCTCATGCTCGGCCTGGGTGCAGTCGGCGCCGGCGTCGGCATCGGTGTCCTGGGTGGCCGGTTCCTGGAAGGTGCGGCGCGTCAGCCCGAACTGATCCCGATGCTGCGTACCCAGTTCTTCATCGTCATGGGTCTCGTCGATGCCTTGCCGGTCATCGCGATCGCCATGGGCCTGTACCTGATGTTCGCCGCCTGATCATAAGGAAGCAGGTGCCCGCAAGTGACCGGTCGCCCAGCAGACTCGAGGCACCCCGAGGCAACCCGAGGCAAGTAGATGAACTTCAATCTGACACTCATTGGCCAGATGATCTCCTTCGGGGTCTTCGTCTGGTTCACCATGACCTACGTCTGGACGCCGATTATGAAGGCGCTCCAGGACCGCAAGGCCAAGATCGCCGAGGGACTGGCGGCCGCTGAGCGCGGCCACCAGGAGAAGGCCTTAGGCGAGCAACGGGCGTTGGAAACGCTGAAAGACGCCAAGGCCCAAGCGGCCGAGATCCTGGGGCAGGCCAACAAGCGCGCGAGCGAGATCGTCGATGAGGCCAAGACCGATGCCCGCTCCGAGGGTCAGCGTTTGATCGTTTCCGCCCAGGCGGAGATCGAGCACGAGACCAATCGGGCCCGCGAGGAGTTGCGCCAAAAGGTCGCCACCCTGGCAGTCGCCGCCGCCGAAAAGATCCTGAAGAAGGAGATCGACGTGCGCGCCCACCAGGCCATCGTCGACGATTTCGCCAGACAGATTTAAGGGCACACTATGGCCGGAGAACTCACCACCATCGCCCGGCCCTATGCCGAGGCCGTCTTTGCCGCGGCGCAGGACGCGGGTCAGGTCGATACCTGGACGCAACCCCTGGCGCTGCTTGCGGCAATCGCGACCGATCCGCAGATGGCCGGGCAGATCGGCAATCCCGAGTTGCCGCGGGACCATGTGCAAAACATGATCCTCGCCATCGCGGGCGATTCACTGCCGGCCCCGGTCGTCAATCTGGTCCGACTGTTGGCGGAAAACGGCCGGCTGGTCGCCCTGCCTGAGATCGTCGCCCTCTATGAAGAGCGGCGGGTCGCCAGTGCCGGGGTGCGCGAGGTCCTCGTCCGGAGCGCCTTCCCGATCGAGGCCGCGCAGGAACAGTCCCTCGCCCAGACCCTGGCCCGCCGGTTCGGCGCCCAGGTCGAGCTGACAGTGGAACTGGACCCCGATCTCATCGGTGGCGTCGAGATCCGCGCCGGCGATCTGGTGATCGACGACTCGGTCCGCGGCAAGCTCAAGCAACTCGCGCACGCCCTCCAGTTCTGAACGGGCCCCATGTGAACAGGATACTGCCATGCAACTGAATCCTTCCGAAATCAGCGATCTCATCAAACAGAAGATCGAACAGTTCGACCTGAAGACGGAGGCCCGTACTGAAGGCACCATCGTCAGCATCACCGACGGTATCGTGCGCGTGCATGGCCTCTCGGACGCCAAGTATTACGAGATGCTGGAGTTCCCCGCGGAACCCTCCGGACAGGCGACCTTCGGCTTGGCGCTGAACCTGGAGCGCGACTCCGTGGGCGCGGTCATCCTGGGGGCCTATACGCATCTCTCCGAGGGCGACTGGGTGCGCTGCACCGGCCGCGTGCTCGAGGTGCCGGTCGGTCCCGGTCTGCTCGGGCGGGTGGTGGACTCGCTCGGTAATCCCATCGACGGCAAGGGTCCGATCGACTCCGTCGGTACCGCCCCGATCGAGAAGGTGGCGCCCGGCGTCATCTCCCGCAAGTCGGTCGATCAACCGGTACAGACCGGCCTCAAGGCGATCGATGCCATGGTCCCGATCGGCCGCGGTCAGCGCGAACTGATCATCGGTGACCGTCAGACCGGCAAGACCGCGGTCGCCATCGACACCATCATCAATCAGAAGGGCACCGGCGTTAAGTGCATCTATGTCGCGGTGGGGCAGAAGAACTCCTCTATCGCCACCCTGGTGCGCAAGCTCGAAGAATTCGGCGCGATGGACCACACCATCATCGTCGCCGCCGCCGCTGCCGAATCCGCCGCCATGCAGTACATTGCCCCCTACGCGGGCTGCACCATGGGCGAGTACTTCCGTGACCGCGGCGAGGATGCCCTGATCGTCTATGACGATCTCACCAAGCAGGCCTGGGCCTATCGCCAGGTCTCCCTGCTGCTGCGCCGCCCGCCGGGCCGTGAGGCCTACCCGGGTGACGTCTTCTATCTGCATTCACGTCTGCTGGAACGCGCCGCCCGCGTCAACGCGGACTATGTGGAGAAGGAGACCAAGGGTGCGGTGAAGGGCAAGACCGGGTCGCTGACGGCGCTGCCGATCATCGAGACCCAGGCCGGTGACGTGTCCGCCTTCGTGCCGACCAACGTCATCTCCATCACGGACGGCCAGATCTTCCTGGAGACCGACCTGTTCAATGCCGGTATCCGCCCGGCCATCAACGCGGGGCTGTCGGTATCGCGTGTCGGCGGTGCCGCCCAGACCAAGATCATCAAGAAGCTCGGCGGCGGTATCCGCTTGGCGCTGGCCCAGTTCCGCGAGCTGGCGGCCTTCTCCCAGTTCGCCTCGGACCTGGACGAGGCGACCCGCAAGCAGTTGAGCCGCGGTGAGCGGGTAACGGAACTGATGAAGCAGGTCCAGTATTCGCCGATGAGTGTGGCGCAGATGGCCATCTCGCTGTTCGCCGCCAACGAGGGCTACCTCGACGACGTCGATGTAAAGAAGATCGTGGACTTCGAGCGGGCCATGCAGTCTTACATGAAGGCCTCCCAGGCCGAGCTGCTCGAGCGCATCAACACCACCGGCGACTATAACGACGAGATCCAGGCCGCCATGCATGCCTCGATCAAGGCATTCAAGGCCAGCAACACCTGGTAGTCCGTCGCCGGCCGTCCCCCCGGGGGCGGCCGGCGCGGCCCGGTAGCTGCGCATGACTCGATTCACGCCGTGGTCGCCACCGTCCAAGCCGGTGGCTGGCCGCTGGAGGCTGGGAGCTTATTAAATGGCTGGCGCCAAAGAAGTCCGCACCAAGATCGCGAGCATCAAGAGCACGCAAAAGATCACCAAGGCCATGCAGATGGTCGCGGCATCCAAGATGCGTAGGGCCCAGGAGCGCATGTCCGCCTCCAAGCCCTATGCGGAGAAGATGCTGTCGGTGATCAGCCATTTGGCCCGCGCTACCCCCGAGTACCGGCACTCCTTCATGGCCGTGGAACGGGAGCGCAAGCGGGTCGGCTATATCATCGTCTCCTCCGACCGCGGCCTGTGCGGCGGCCTGAACAGCAATCTGTTCCGCAAGCTGATTGCCGAGGTCAAGGGGTTGCACACCGCCGGGGTCGAACCGGTCTTCTGCACCATCGGCAGCAAGGCGCTGGCCTTCTTCCGGCGCTTCGGCGGCAAGGTGCTGGGGCAGGCGACTCACTTAGGCGACAAGCCGCATGTCGAGAGCCTGATCGGCACCGTCAAGGTAATGCTCGACGCCTTCGAGGCTAAGGAGATCGACGCGATCTATATCGCGAGCAACGAGTTCGTGAACACCATGACGCAACGGCCGGTGATCCGTCAACTGGTCCCCCTGGTGGCGGGCGAGCAGGCCACCATGCCGCTGCATTGGGACTACATCTACGAGCCCGATGCCAAGACGGTACTGAATTCACTGCTGACCCGCTACATCGAGGCCCTGGTCTATCAGGGGGTCGTGGAAAACGGTGCCTGCGAGCAGGCGGCGCGCATGGTCGCCATGAAGTCTGCCTCCGACAATGCGGGCGAGTTGATCAGCGAACTGCAACTGATCTACAACAAGGCGCGCCAGGCGGCGATCACCCAAGAAATATCCGAGATCGTGGGCGGCGCGGCGGCTGTCTAGCCGGGCACTGCGATTGAGAAACCCGCATCACAACGCATCCCCAGACGCCTGCCCAGGCGAGAACGAGGAAATTGTATATGAGCTCTGGTAACGTAGTGCAGGTCATCGGCGCCGTGGTGGACGTGCAGTTCGCCCGCGCGGACATGCCCAAGGTCTACGACGCACTCATCATCGAGTCCATCGGCCTGACCCTTGAGGTCCAGCAGCAACTCGGCGACGGGGTGGTGCGCACCATCGCCATGGGATCCACCGACGGCCTGCAACGCGGCGTCCCGGTGACCGCCACCGGCGCCCCGATCAGCGTCCCGGTCGGTCAGGGGACCCTGGGCCGCATCATGGACGTGCTGGGCAATTCGGTGGATGAGATGGGCCCGGTCGAGACCCCGGAGCGTTGGGCCATCCACCGTCCGGCCCCCAAACTCGAGGATCAGGCGGCCTCGACCGAGATCCTGGAGACCGGGATCAAGGTCATCGACCTGATCATGCCGATCGTCAAGGGCGGCAAGGTCGGCCTGTTCGGTGGCGCGGGCGTCGGCAAGACCGTCACCCTGATGGAGTTGATCAACAACATCGCCAAGGCCCACGGCGGCTTCTCCGTGTTTGCCGGCGTCGGCGAGCGGACCCGCGAGGGCAATGACTTCTATCACGAGATGAAGGAGTCGAAGGTCCTCGATAAGGTCGCCCTGGTCTATGGCCAGATGAATGAGCCCCCGGGCAACCGCCTGCGGGTCGCCCTGACCGGTCTCACCATGGCCGAGTACTTCCGCGAGGAAGGCCGCGACGTGCTACTCTTCATCGACAACATCTATCGCTACACCCTGGCGGGTGTGGAGGTCTCCGCACTGCTCGGTCGTATGCCGTCCGCGGTGGGCTACCAGCCGACCCTGGCCTCCGAGATGGGCACGCTGCAAGAGCGCATCACCTCCACCCGGACCGGCTCTATCACCTCGTTCCAGGCCGTCTATGTGCCCGCGGACGATTTGACCGACCCCTCCCCAGCGACCACCTTCGCCCACCTGGACGCCACGTTGGTGCTGTCCCGGCAGATCGCGGAACTCGGTATCTACCCGGCCGTGGACCCGCTGGACTCCACCAGCCGTATCCTCGACCCCAATGTCGTCGGCGCCGATCACTACGACACCGCGCGCGCCGTGCAAGGGACCCTGCAGCGCTATAAGGAATTGAAGGACATCATCGCCATCCTGGGCATGGACGAGCTCTCCGAGGACGACAAGCTCGCCGTCTCGCGCGCCCGCAAGATCCAGCGCTTCCTGTCCCAGCCCTTCACCGTGGCCGAGGTCTTCACCGGCGCCCCGGGCAAGTTCGTCCCCGTCGCGGATACCATCCGGGACTTCAAGGCCATCGTCAACGGCGAATACGACCACCTCCCCGAGCAGGCCTTCTATATGGTCGGCGGGA
>Ga0247836_1000475_pt1 | contig 74322 bp, 65 predicted proteins | sample LaCruzMarch2015__4_FD_187116 | JGI IMG/M metagenome (GOLD analysis project Ga0247836, IMG submission 187116) | Freshwater microbial communities from meromictic Lake La Cruz, Castile-La Mancha, Spain - LaCruzMarch2015_14m | ecosystem: Environmental > Aquatic > Freshwater > Lake | place: Spain... | reverse complement strand
ATTGAAAGATAGCGGGGCATGCACTATTGTGGTGCTTGAAAGTGTGGCGCGTACCTTGGAGCAAGTGACGGACTGTCCAGCGTTGACACATCGTGTCGTGGTGCCGCCTGGTTCGATGTTGGGTCTGTTTAAAGGCGGTCTTGTCAATCTGGGGGCGCGATATGTGCGCAAACTCGGACCTGAAAAGCCTTTGCCGGGTGCTTGGACTTGGGAGGCTATCCTAAAGGTCGGCCGGCAGCATCAATGGGTGGCACCGACCTTGTGTCTCGAAGATTTGGCGGCTTTGCAATACACAGGCGGCACGACTGGCCAGCCCAAAGCGGCGATGTTGACGCATGGTAATTTGATCGCCAATGTGTTGCAGGTTGAGGCGGTTGCCAAGCCCGCTTTGAGTGACTTGTTAGCAAATCCGCTCACGATGCTGACGGCGCTGCCGCTTTATCACGTGTTTGCCATGACGGTTTGCGGGTTTTACGCGATGCATGCGGGGATGAAAAGTGTGTTGGTCATCAATCCCAGAGATCGCGCATCCCTGATCCATGCGTTACGAAAAGAGCCACCCCATGTTTTTCCTGGCATCAACACTTTATTTAACGCGCTTACCCACGATGAGCGGTTTGCGCAGCTGGATTTTTCAACGCTCCGTCTCGCGTTCGGTGGTGGAATGGCGATTCAGCGTCCAGTGGCTGAGCGTTGGCGCATTATCACAGGGCGACCGCTGATCGAGGGTTATGGTTTGTCTGAGACGTCTCCTGTTGTAGCGGCGAATCCGACGAACGCGGCAGAGTATTCGGGCAGCGTCGGCTTGCCGTTGCCGTCCACCGAGCTTTGTATTTTGGATCAGGAGGGGCAACGCGTCGGGGCAGATGTTGAAGGTGAAATTGCTGTGCGCGGGCCTCAGGTGATGCGTGGTTATTGGCAGTCGCCTGACGATACAGCCGCTGTGATGACCGAAGAGGGCTTTTTACGAACGGGTGATATCGGTCGAATGGATGCTCGGGGTTATGTCTATATTGTTGATCGTAAAAAAGACATGATTTTGGTGTCGGGGTTTAATGTGTATCCGAACGAAATTGAGAGTGTGGTGTGTGAAATGCCTGGCGTGCTTGAGTGTGCGGCGATTGGTATACCCGACTCTCATTCCGGAGAAGTCGTGAAATTATTTGTAGTCCGTCGCGATCCGCTGTTGGAGGAGGCTGCCATTTACGCATGGTGCCAACAACAGTTGAGTCGTTACAAGTGTCCGAAAGTGATTGAGTTTAAAAATGAATTACCCAAAAGCACGGTTGGCAAGATTTTGCGGCGTGCGTTAAGGGACACGTCCTGATGCTGTTTGAGCGTCTTGGGTTGCCAGAGGCTTGGCAGGCCCGCGAGCGTTACACGTTACTCATATTGGACTTGAAGGACGGAGAGTCCTTTATCAAGCTGTGGGAGCGTTGGAAGCAAGATCCGCGACGCCCGGATCGCTTGCACATTGTGGCGCTGAGCACTTTTTTGGTTGATGCGTCAGTCTTGCGTGCGCGATTGCGGGCTCAAATGCCGTTGTTGCTCCACGCGATGGTCGAACAGCTGGTCGCTCAGTGGCCATTAAATTTACCGGGTACGCACAGGCTGGAATTTGAGGGTCTGGCGGTGACGCTCACGATCGCCGTGGGTCCGCCAGCTGTGACCCTGCCGCGTTTGGCGGTCTCAGCAGATGCCGTTTGGACGGGCGAAGAGGTCCCTGCCCAGCTCCCAGCTCGCGTTCTGAGGGCGCCCGTCAGTCCAACAGACAACATGTTGAGGCTGGCAATCGGTCCACATGAGGCCAAGCACGCGGTGGTGGTGGGGGCGGGCATCGCAGGGGCGAGTGTGGCGCATGCCTTGGCGTTGCGGGGTTGGCGCGTACAAGTGTTAGATCTGTCTTTGCGCCGGCAGCAGGAGCACGCTGCGCACGTGGCTGCGGCCCTGACGCCGATGGTGACGCGCGATGACGATATGCGGGCCAGGCTTTCGCGTGCAGGGAGTCTGCGGGCTCACGCACGTTGGTCGCAGCTAAGCGAAGACATCCTGTGGCAGTGTGGTGCGCTACAACTTCAGAGAGTAAGTGGCCGGATCGTTGATTTAAAGTCTCTTGTTGCGGGTCTTTCGTTTCCTACTGAGTGGATCCGTTTTGTGGATACGGCCGAAGCAAGCGAGCTCGCCGGGTTACCGCTGAATCGTGGCGGATTATTTTTTCCGACGGCAGCACGCATCCGACCAGAACGCTTAATCGAAACGCTTCTGGCGACCCAAGGGCTTGAGCGCTTAGAGGTGCATGTCGAGCGCGTGGAAAGGGTCGCTGGACAGTGGCATGTCTTGAATGCACAAGGTGAGATAAGCGCCGTTGCGCCTCGACTCATTTTGGCAGGCGCTGTCGACACTCAGGATATCTTGCGCCGCAGTGCCTTACTGGCACCCCGCACCCGGCTATCTGAAATGCATGCACTTGGGGGTGAAATTACTATTTTGCCTGAACGTATCCTTGCAGGTGGGCCACGTTGTATCGTTTCAGGGGACGGCTATATTTTGCCGACTTTAGAGGGCCAGTGTGTGGTCGGCAGCAGTTATGTGCACGGTGGAACACGTATGGCGCCCACGATGGCGGGCGCACTGGGCAACATCGAGCGTGCGGCAGATTTGCTTGGGCAAGCGCAACTGCCTGCGATGTTTGACAATCTCGGGCAGGCGCGCTTAAAGGGTTGGGCCGGTCGGCGCGCCGTTTTACCCAGCCGCATACCGTTTATTGGACCTCTTGCAGATACGGAGGGGTTGTGGGTGGCGACTGGTTTTGCTTCTCGAGGACTCACGTGGTCGACTCTGGCGGGGGATCTGATCGCTGCGGCTTTAAACGGCGAACCTTTGCCCTTGGAACGGGATATAATAGACAAAATTAGTCAAACCTAGACAAAATCAAAAAAAAGCGCCTTTTGTCGCTTTTTCAAACGCGCTGAACATGCACCTAGAATCGCTAAAACTTGTCGACACGTTACCTTCGAGGATCGTTTTCGACGCAGGTGCGGGAATGAAACTGGTCGTCGAGCCCCACGCTCCCGGTGTGTTTCGGATTCGTTGTGGGCTACCAGAAGCTGTCGCCGCTGATATTTTGCCTGGCGCCCGTGCCAGTGCGCATGCAGACGTGTTGTTGGCGCGCCCCGAAGCGATCGGTGAAGCCGTTTTAGAGCCGATGACCGGTGCTATCAGAGGCTGGAGTTTGGTTCAGGGTGACACCACTCTAGAAATTACTACCAACCCCTTTAGGCTTAAAGTACAACGTTTAGGCAAAATGGCGTTGTCACTCTCAGAAGGTGGAATCGCCCTCCAAGAAGCGTTGTGGACGGTTGGATTTGATCTTGGGCATGACGAAAAGATTTTTGGCCTGGGCGAGACTACAGGCGATCTGGATCGCCGGACAGAAACCATTATTTCAGATGCGCCAGATCATCGCGCCTTGCCTCTGGCTTGGGGTCCTTCTGGTTGGGGCGTCTATGTCAATACGCTTTCTCGCGTCGAACACGATTTGGGCGCAGGGTCCGTCTCTCAGTACGTGATTGCCATCGAAGACAAAACCCTGGACTTGTTTTTGTTTGCTGCTGAGCCCGCAGAAGTGCTCAATCAATACACGCAACTGACCGGACGTGCAGGTCAGCCGTCCTTGTGGTCAATGGGTGTTTGGGTTGAGCAACATGATGCACATAGCGCTGCGCAGACTGCCGACATCATTGCTGAATTTCGCAAGCAAAATATATCGGTGGACGGCGTGTTGATGTTGCCGCCTACGGCATGGACCTATCAAGACTCCAAACTATTGCCCGAGTGGGATGCTGAGCGCTTCCCGAATCCAAAGCAAGCGATCGGCTCTTTTGTCAAACACGCCACCCACCTCGGCATGCATACGATTCCCGCTGTCGCGGTTGAGTCCCCAACGTTTAGTGAGCTCGAAGATCGCGGCTGGTTGCTTTGTAACGAGAATGGCGATGTGCATGTTTTTCCGGGTGTGGCGGCGACCTCGGGCCAGTCTTTTGGTTTGCTGGATTTGACGCATCGAGATGTGTTGAATACGTGGTCTGAGCGACATCGCCATCTTGCCGAAGAAGGCGTGGGTGCGACGGCGTGTGATGTGCAGTTTGATATTCCCGATCATGTCGTTGCCCGAGGCGGGGAAAGCGCTGCGATGTTGCGCTCCTTATACCCCGCTTTGGCAAGACGCGCGTTGTTCGAGGCGGTTGCGGGTCACAAGGTTCCGCCCGAAGGGGTTGTGTTTAGTTCTGATTTGTTCCCGGGTGCCCAGCGATTGTTATGGCAGAGCGCGCCGCGTGTGCCTAATACCTGGGCCGGCTTGCAGCAGACTTTGCGCTCTGCACTTGCGATTGGCGCGAGTGGTGTGTCTGTGCAAATGCATGCCGTTGGCAACGCATCCGCATCTGTCGAGTCCATGACGCCAGAGTTGTTTTTGCGCTGGCTTGGCATGGCTGTTTTTTCAGGCAATTTCGCTTTTCAGTCTCATCCACAGCTCGTGCCAACGGCCTTCGATGAAACCACGCGCAGCCATATTCAATCTTGGTTGCAATGGCGTTATCGTTTGATCCCTTATGTGCTGGGGGCGATCGAAGACGCCGCGCGTACCGGTTTGCCTGTTCAGCGTTCGATGGCCTTGTCCTTTCCCGCTGATCAAGAAGCTCAGCGTTGGGATACGCAGTATTTACTCGGCCCCGCTTTGCTTGTCGCGCCCGCGATGCAGCCTGGTCAAGACATTCAGGTCTATCTCCCCGCCGGCGAAGCGTGGTGGGATCTCAACACCGGATGGCGCTACGAAGGTGGCTCGGTGCTGACTGTGACCTGTGGTTTGGGTACCTTGCCCGTCTTTGGCCGTGAAGGCCATATGCTTTGTTTGGGACCTACGGCCAATCACACTGGTGAGTTCAACTCGGCTCGTATCTTGGACGAGGTCTGGATGTTTGGGATGCCCGTGCACAATCCTGTTGTGATGCGCAATAAAATTCGCGTTATGCAAATGCAGGGATCGAGCTATATCAAAGGGCTCGAAGGACTCAAGATTTCTCCTTCTGAGGGGCTTGAGGTCAAGCGTCGTGGTGCTGAAGTTCGCATTTCTCGCGCACGTTAGTGTTTGACGCTTAACCTCTTGCCATCAGCGCTTTCTTGGTGTCTGATGGGCTTCAATGTTTTTTAATTGGAACCCACAGACATGTCGACTATCCCTAGCGTTGATCCCCACGCACTTTATGCTCAAACCGTCACCGAGACTTCCGCACGTATCGCCCGTGGAGAGTTGACGCACGCTCAGGTTTTGGAGTCGCAGCTTGGTCGCATCGCGGCGCGTGAGCCGTCTGTACATGCGTTTAAATGGCACGAGGCAGATCATGTGCGGGCACAACTCGCGGAGGTGGGCGCGCGCTCAGAAAAGCAGCCTCTCGCGGGCGTCGCGATTGGTATCAAAGACATCATCGATACTGCCGACATGCCGACCGAGTATGGTTCGGCTGCCTTTGTAGGTCACCGTCCCGCCAAGGATGCGGCGATCGTTACACAGTTGAAGGCAGCAGGGGCGGTGATGATGGGTAAAACCGTCACGACTGAGTTTGCGAGCCAGTTTGCAGGCGCTACCGTCAATCCGCACAACTTTGCGCACACACCAGGTGGGTCATCGAGTGGTTCTGCGGCGGCTGTTGCAGACGGGATGGTGGGATTAGCGTTGGGAACACAGACAGCGGGTTCGACGATTCGTCCAGCCGCATACTGTGGCATCGTGGGTTTCAAAGCCACACGGGGAAAGATTTCTCTTGAAGGGGTGAATCCTTTGGCCCCGACGCTAGATACCATGGGCTGGTTTGGGCGTTCGGTGGATGATGTAAAGTTGTTGGCTTCGGTTTTGTTGAGCGCATCCAAGCCGGCAGAAAAGTCTGACACGATCCGCTTGGGCTGGTATCCAGGTCCAGAGGCTGGGCAGGCTGATGCTGCTGCCGTTCAAACGCTCGAGCGTGCCAAGGCTAAGTTGCGAGCGCATGGTGTCGAACTTGTCGATGTTGAGGTGCTGCCCGCCAAAGATATGATTGCTCTGGGTGAGTCCAATCGCATGATCATGAGTTACGAGATGAGTCGTTTCTATGAAAAGCTTTACCGCAATAAAGCACCGCTGGGAGATTTGACTGTTGCCATGATCGAGTTTGGTTTGCAGATCACGGAGGCACAGTTTAATGCCCAGCGTGCGCATGCAGAACGCTGCCGTCAGATGTTCACCCAAACGGCCAAGGGTCTCGATGCGGTATTGACACTCGCGTCTCCAGGAGAGGCACCTTTGACTCAAAATGGCACCGGATCACCTATGTTTAATCGCACTTGGACAACGATTGGTGTGCCTTGCTTGGGATTACCTTTTGGCAAGGGTGACCAGGGTCTCCCGCTTGCTATCCAGCTTGTCGCGACTGAAGGGCAGGATCATCAGTTGCTAGCCTCAGGTGGAAAAATCGAGGCTTTGTTGGCAAAGGGCTAGGCCGTTTGACAGAGGTAACTGAAAAAGTCATAATGTTTGGCTTGGGGCTGGTAGCTCAGTTGGTTAGAGCAGCGGACTTTTAATCCGTTGGTCGCGAGTTCGAGTCTCGCCCAGCCCACCAAGAAAATAGATTAATGACTTACTTTAAACTAAGTCATTTTTTTTGTCCAAAATTTGTCCAAAATTTTTTAGTCCAAAATTTCACTGCATCGCCAACAAAATTTCGAATTTCTTATCCACTTTAGCAGCGCACTTAAATTAGCCAAATTGCTTAGGTATAGTCAAAAATTGCTCGACCAGCATTTCTTTCTTCCCAGCGAGTAAAGTTCATACTTATACTCCCTTATTCCGTTTGTTATCGTTTTTCTTTTGGAGACGGGTAATGTTAAGTTTTCGTAAAGCCTTATCAAGCTTTGTTATTGGGTTTTGTTTATCGACAGCCGGCGCAGCATCCGCGCAAACTAACCAGACACCTTCAGGAACGGTCACCATTGATGAAACCCAATTTGGCTTCATTATTGGTGGTAGTGTTGGTGGTGGCGTGTTAACTTTTCAAGGTAAAACCCACAAATTTAAGATTGGTGGGATCAGCCTTGGCGCCAACATTGGCGTATCTAAAGTCTCTGCGAGCGGACAAGTGTATGACCTCCCTAACCTCTCTAGATTTGCAGGCACTTACGTCAAACTTGACGGCAACGCTACGCTTGGCGGTGGTGTAGGAGGCACAGTCCTGAAAAATGAACATGGCGTCATGATGAAGCTTAACAGCACCCAAGAGGGTCTTCAGTTCAACTTAAGCGCCAACGGTGTTCAGGTTACGCTAGAGAACTAATTAGTATTTCACGCGGTTCGGGTGATGTAATCAGTTAGGTTTTGTCACAAAGTATTAAAAATGACTGAGTTAATCGAACTGACCCTTTGAAGTTTGATAGTTTGAGCGCTAGGCATAAAGAGGCTGAGTCCTGTATTACACAGGACTCAGCTTTTTTTATTTAGATTGATTCGATCACGATGGTGATACTAAATATATTTCACTAGTTGTTAATAAACTCGGCAAGCCCGCCGACAATTAAAAAATGAATGACCTACATCAGCATAGGTCATTTTTTTTGCCTGAAATTTCACTCTGTATCGTCTACGCTCATTTACATTTTTTCTTGTCCATTCATTTATAGCAGCTCACCTTTTCATAAAACCGTCACATACAGATTTAATCTGGATGCAACAATCAGCCTTTAGAATTAATAGGTATTCACCATTCACTCATTCACGGAGTCTCCGATGCTGAAAGATCTTTATGACGGCAACCCCTTAGAGTCTTTGCACGCGAATATTGAAAAGCTTATTCATACTTCACAAGAAATGGGCCGAGGTCATACTGAAGCGTTACGCACAGCATCTGAATTGTCGGCGTTGCATGTTCAGAAACTGACGCGCACAGTACAGTCGGACACCAAGAAGATCGAAGGGTTGTTATCCGACTTTACACGGGAAGCGACAAATACTTCTCAGACCGCGACGCCAAACGACTGGTTGACGATGTATGGCGACTTCATGAAAGACGCTGTACAACGCCAGGCGATGATGTTCAGCGCCATGCGCCAGCGCGGCAATGTCTACACTGCGCATCTTGATGCGGGTATGCCGCCGGTGCTTGACTATCAGTACGAAGTGGTGTTTGACGGTAAAGACTTGGCTCGTCCAACGAATTATCTCCTGCTCAAACTCACACCACCGCAAGGTGTTGAGGTTAATGCAGAACGTGCGCCAGTGCTGATCATTGATCCCCGAGCCGGACACGGCGCTGGCATTGGCGGCTTTAAACAAGATAGCCAGGTCGGTGACGCATTTGCTGATGGCCATCAGGTTTACTTCGTTGCTTTTCGCCAAATGCCTGAACTGACTCAGACGATCGCCGATGTGCGCGATGCTGAGATTCACTTTTTGCGAGTGATCGCGCAGGCGCATCCACAAGCGCCTAAGCCAATCCTGATGGGAAATTGCCAGGGCGGATGGGCCGCGATGCTCATTGCGGCAAAAGCGCCTGAATTGGTTGGTCCAATTGTTCTGAATGGCTCGCCCATGTCTTACTGGGCGGGCAACGTGGGCGAGAATCCAATGCGCTACACCGGTGGTTTGGTCGGTGGCGTCACACCAGCCCTGCTTATGGCTGATCTGGGCCACGGCTTATTCGATGGCGCGGCACTGGTCGAAAATTTCGAATCGCTCAACCCCGCCAATACTTACTTCAAAAAATACTACAACCTGTATACGAATATTGATTCCGAAGCACAACGCTTTATTGATTTTGAACGCTGGTGGGGTGGTTATTGCTTCATGACAGAAGCTGAAATCCGCTGGATTGTTGAGAACCTTTTTGTTGGTAACAAACTGGCAGCAGGTGAAGCCGTTCTGAACGGTGAGCGTGTGGATCTGCGTCAGATCCAGTCACCGATCATTGTGTTCGCTTCACATGGCGACAACATCACGCCGCCACAACAAGCGTTAAACTGGATTGCCGACTTGTACGCCACAGCCGATGAGATCAAAGCGCGTGGTCAACGCATCGTTTACATGTTGCACGATACGATCGGCCATCTTGGTATTTTTGTTTCAGCCAAAATCGCCGGGCGTGAGCACGAAGCGATCACAGATACCATTCGCGCGATCGAAGCGATGGCGCCAGGCCTATACGAAATGAAGCTCGAAGATGCTGCAGACAGACTGCATATCCGGTTCGAACCCAGAACCATCGACGATATTCTGCATCATGATGTTACGCGTGATGAAGAAGTTTTATTTTCTGAAGTTAGACGCATGTCAGAGGTGAATGCCGAGGCCTATGAGCGTTCCGTTCGACCCATACTCAAGCACGTGGTGACAAAACAATCGGCCGAACTGATGCGCAACATGCACCCGCTGCGTACCCAGCGCCTCATGTTCTCGGACAAAAACCCAATCATGTCACAACTTGATCCAATGGCGATCAAGTTGGCGCAGGATCGTGTCACCGTCGCCGACAACAACCCTTTCTTGATGGCTCAGAAAATCTGTGCGGAAATCATTGAGATGCAACTCAATCTGTTCAGAGACTTGCGTGATGCGGCCGCCGAGAAAAGCTTTTTCTCGATGTATAACTCGCCGCTCACTAAGTCCATGTTCCCGCCAGTTGCCAACGAGCAGCCCTCGAATGTCGCAGGTGATGTGACAAAGATGCCTGAAATTGAAAACGCCTTGGCTCAGATTGAACAAGGCGGCTTGGCTGAAGCAACGGTACGGATGTTGCACCTGCTGACCCATGCACGTGGTTATGTGCGTAGAACACGACTTGAACGCGAACTGCTTGTCTTGAAAAAAACTGATTTGTTCCCTGAGTTGAATGAAGAGAGCATCACCAAACTGTTGCATGTTCAGTCTCTGATTGTGGATTTTGCGCCCAAACAGGCGATCTCCACGCTCACAGTTCTTCTCAACACACCTGAACTGAAAAAAGCCGCACTTGAGCTGGTAATGGATATTGCGGGTCCGAGAGAAACCATGCATCCCGCTGCGCTCAAACAATTTGAAGAGTTCGAGGGACTTCTGTCATGAATGGCCTAAACGACTTGAATAACCGAGTCTGGGATGAACTCACGGTCGGTGATGAGGCGTCGATCGAACGCACCGTCACCTCACGTGAGCTATATCTGTTTGCCCATGCCTCGGGCAACCTCAATCCGATGCACATGCCGCACCTGTATCTGGCTGATACCAATAACTCGATGGTGGTCGCACCTTCGATGTGGCTGGGCGCGCTGATCTCAAGCGCACTGGGAAATATCCTGCCCGGGCCAGGTACGTCGTACCGCAAGCAGACCCTTGACTTTGTTGACCGCGCTAGGCTCGGCGATGTGTTGACGATCAAAGTCAGACTGGTTGAAAAGAAAGTCAGCCCCATCGTGGTGTTTGCAACAGAGGTGAGCGACTCGGGTGGGCGTCTGATCGCCGTAGGGTTTGCCGAAGTCAACGCTCCACTTGATAAGAAATCGCTCCCTCAGGACGCATTGCCAGCGCTGCTTCTTTCTGAGCATAACCATTTCGATCAGCTGATAGTTGCGGCCCAAAAGCGCGCCCCTATGCCGACTGCAGTGGTATGCCCCGATGATTCAAAGTCTCTGGGCGGTGCCCTGATGGCCATGCGTGCCCAGTTGATCGTACCTGTGTTGATCGGCTCACAATCGGCGATTCATCTGGCCGCGCATGAGGCTAGCGAAGACCTCTCAGGCATTGAACTGATCGATATTACCGATCACCGACAGGCGGCGGCAAAAGCCGTTGAGTTGGCCAATCAGCACAAGGTGCGTGCGATCATGAAAGGCAACGTGCATTCAGACGAAATTCTGGCGCAGGTTGTGAAGAAAGAAGGCGGACTGCGTGGCTCACGACGCATTTCGCATGTTTTTGTCTTGAACGTACCCACACTCGATTATCCCTTGTTTATCAGCGATGCCGCCATCAACATCGCCCCTGATCTGGCGACAAAGGTTGATATCACGCAAAACGCCATCGACCTCGCTCGCGCCTGCGGGATTGATGTGCCCCACGTGGCGATTCTGTCTGCCGTTGAGACCGTCAATGCAAATATCCCTTCTTCGATGGATGCTGCAATTCTGGCCAAAATGGCGGACCGTGGACAAATTCACGGCGGCCTCGTCGATGGCCCTCTGGCAATGGACAATGCGATTGATATGGGCGCGGCTAAGACAAAGCATCTGACATCGCCCGTGGCCGGTCGCGCTCAGGTGTTGATCGTTCCAAATCTTGAAGCCGGCAATATGCTTGCAAAACAACTGACGTTTATTTCGCATGCTCAGCCTGCGGGTCTGGTGTTAGGCGCCAAGGTACCGGTCATGCTGACGAGTCGTGCCGACAGCGCTGAGGCCAGAATGGCCTCTTGCGCGTTGGCCCAGTTGTACGATGCCTACTACCAAAACGGCCAGTCGGTCTTGACGCATTAACCTACAAGGTGGACCATCATGGTGACTAGCATGACTAATCCGCAGTGCGCACTTTTGATCATTAATGCTGGATCCTCTTCTATCAAGTTTGCGTTCTTTGACGTTGAGACCCTTTCAGAGCTTGTAAAAGGACAGATAGACGGAATCGGCTCAGCAGCCGCTTTTCGCGCCAAAAGTCCCGATCTTAAAATTGATGAGCAGTTGCAATGGCTGCTTGAGGACGCGCCTCAAGATCACAGTGCTGCCTTGCAATGGCTGATTGAGTGGCTTGGGCAAACGATGGTTGGGGTTCAGGTCTCAGCAGTAGGCCACCGTGTGGTGCACGGCGGTTCACATTACATGGAACCCGTCATAATAAACGATGATGTGCTGCACGAACTGGAGTCGATCGTTGCTCTGGCGCCTCTACATGAACCTCACAACATTGCCGGCATCAAGGGCGCCCGCGCAGCCTTCGGCAATATTACACAGGTTGCATGTTTTGACACAGCATTTCATCGTACCCAGTCCTTTATCAATGACACGTATGCCTTGCCGCGCAGTCTTTATCTTGAAGGGATCAGGCGCTACGGCTTTCATGGTCTGTCGTATGAGTTTATCGCGGGATACCTCAAAGAGAACTTTCCAGAACGCTTCAGCGGAAAGTGTATCGTCGCCCATCTGGGCAATGGCGCCTCGCTTTGCGCGATCGAAAACGGTCAGGCGGTCTCTTCGACTATGGGTTTTACTCCGCTCGAAGGATTACCGATGGGTACGCGTTCGGGCAGAATCGACCCAGGCGTCCTGTTGTATTTAATGCATCACAAGCGATGGGAAGCGCAGCAGATCTCTGACATGCTTTACAAAGAGTCGGGTCTCAAGGGGCTCTCGGGCGGGCTCTCGAACGATATGCGTGCGCTAGAAGCCTCAGATAGCAACGAGGCAAAAGAGGCGATTGAGTACTTCGTGCAACACGTGCAACAAGAGATTGCGAGTCTTGCGGCCATCATGCGCGGTGTTGACACCCTAGTCTTTACCGGTGGGATTGGTGAGAACTCTGTTTCGATACGCAAACGCGTCATGCAGGGACTCGAATGGTTGGGTCTGCGTGTTGACGAAATTCAAAACGCCTCAGGCGCAACAGTGCTGTCTCAGCCTCAGTCCAGCATATTTTGCTTACGTATTCCAACAAACGAAGAAGGCATGATCGCCCAGCACACAAAAAAACTGGCCTCATCAGATCGCGCTTGGTACTAATTCCTTTTTCTGAACCACCCTACAAAGACTGCTCAAATGAAAATTCAATCGATTGGCATTATTGGTGCTGGTATTATGGGTAACGGGATCGCGCAGATCTGCGCAAGTCATGGCCTGCAGGTCATGATGATCGATATTGATCAGGCGGCGATTGTTCGCGGCACCGATAGCATCACTAAAAATCTTGAGCGTATGCTTAAAAAAGAAACCATTACGCGAGAAGCGCTTGAACAAACCTTGACAAGAGTGCGTGGCAGCACTGATTATGAAAGCTTAAAAGGCCTCGATTTCATTATTGAAGCTGCGACTGAAAATCAGGGACTAAAAGAGAAGATTCTTAAGCAAATCGACACCATCGTATCGGCCGAAACGATCATTGCAACTAATACTTCATCCCTCTCGATCACCAAGCTCGCCGCCCTGAATTCGAGACCTGAACGCTTTATTGGTATGCACTTTTTTAATCCAGTGCCTTTGATGAGCTTAGTCGAGGTCATTCGGGGTTTGCAGACCAACGACGAAACCCATCAAGCGGTACACGCCTTTGCAGTAGAAATTGGCAAACACCCGATCACAGTTAAAAACGCTCCGGGTTTCGTGGTCAACCGAATTTTGTTACCAATGATCAACGAGGCGTTTTTTGTATTGAGTGAAGGTTTGGCGACTGCCGAAGATATTGACACCGGCATGAAACTTGGCTGCAACCAGCCAATTGGCCCGCTCGCACTGGCAGACCTAATCGGTCTCGATACGTGCCTGGCCATCATGGACGTTTATTTTAATAATTTCAGTGACTCAAAATATCGTCCCGCTCCCTTGTTGCGCGAGATGGTAGCCGCAGGTTTTCTAGGTCGTAAAACCGGTCGCGGGGTTTTCAACTACGCTTAATTTCAATCCTACATATTCAGTATTTTTTCTGAGAGAAATCCTACTAGTTCTTTTGCGTATTTGTTCAGGTAAAAATGGTCGCCCTCAAACCAATGCGCTTCAAAAGATCCGCTAGAAACGTTTTTCCAGTCATCCATAGCGGTCTCGCTTAGCCACTCATCTTGTCTTGAGCCAAGTGCCATGATGGGACACGCAAGTTGGGCTGTAATGGGAGATCTGGCGTAATGCTCGGACATTGAGAAATCCGCTCTAATCATTGGCAAAAGAAGCTCAAGCAACTCTTCGTTTTGAAGAATGGCCGCTGGGGTTCCGTTATAGGTTGCCATTTGCTGAATAAACTCAACATTATTCAAGTGAGAAATGGGTGGGCGGATGCTCGCTCTGGTGGGATCTTGACGCCCAGACACAATCAACAAATCGACGGGTATTCCTTCGTTTTGCAACCGTTTGGCAGTTTCATATGCGGCTAACGCACCTAGACTATGTCCAAATAAAATGAGCGTGTCACTGGATGAACAATAGGGCTCGATGGCTTTGTGGGCTTGATGTGCGTAGTCATCAATACTTGTAAGCAAATCTTCAGAAAAGCGCGTTTCTCTTCCTGGTGGTTGTATCGCGAAACCTTGTATGTTTTTCTCGAGCAATTTTCCCCAAGCTCGGTAGACCGAGGCGCCAGATCCAGCATAAGGAAAGCAGAACAACTTGTGTTGACCGAGGTGTGTAGGGGTGATTGAGACGACCCACTTGGAAGGCTGCTGCGTCATAAATTTTTGAAAAGTTTAAGTTTAACAATTGTAAGCGAGAGGTTTAAATCGAACGTTTTACCTCTATTTAAGTAAAATTTATCTCATTATCCAAGGCTGCGATCCACATGTTCCCTTCAGACTTTGTCTACGAATTTTTTACCTTGTTGGTGATCCTTGATCCGATCGCGACGGTACCTGTGTTTTTGGCAGTCACATATGGGTTGACCTGGCGTGACGCACTCAAGGTTGCCATCACGGCGCTCGCGGTTTCTTTTGGGATCCTCACAGCCTTCATCTTTTTAGGCTTGGAGTTTTTAAAAGTATTGGATATACCCACGTCATCATTTCAGCTTGCAGGCTCCTTTATTTTGTTCACGTTGGGTCTGAGTATGGTGACAGGGAAAATGCACGAAGAGATTTCAAAGATGTCGCCCAATGCATCGATTATGGAACGTTCGGTGTATCCGTTGGCGATGCCTTCTATCGCGGGGGCGGGTGCGATTTTGACCGTGGTCATGCTCAGTGATAATAATGCGCGTGTGATGTCAGAGCAGCTACAAACAACCTTCGTGGTATTGCTGTGTTTGTCTATTCACCTTGTTACGTTCATGGCGGGTGGGTTCATCATTCGTTATATCGGGATGATCGGTATACAAGTTACCACCCGCGTGTTTGGCTTGATGATTTGTAGTATCGCGGTCACGGGCATGGTGATCGCGATTAAGGAGAGCTTTGGGTTGAGTTAACGCGGTGAACTAAACGCTTTTTTAAAATATATACTTTTTCCCTACAGCTGTCGGTGCTAAAACCTGATCCCCAAACGCATTGGACATCGCGGCGATTGCGCGCCAGCCTGTGCAATGACCCGCTCCAATCAGTTTGAGTCCAAACTGTTTCAGTCCCTCAACTGTTTCTGGGATGAGGGCTTCGTTTGCGCCTGATAAATGAAAGCCGCCGAACACCGCATGAATAGGTGTCTCGGGAAAGCGCGCTCTAGCGTCGAGTAGAACATTAATGACCCCAGCATGTGAGCAGGCGGTAAAAATAACGAGCCCCTTGTCTTTGACGTTCACCCCGAGCCAGCGTTCATCCAGTAACAGCTCATCTTTCTCCCATTGACCCTGTGCATTTTTGCGTACCTGACCAGGCAGGCCGCGCTCAAAAGGCGTGAGCCGCGGAATCTCACCACTGACGGCAAACATGTTGTCTAGAAAAGAAACGGTATCTCGGTGCAGAGAAACCTCAGCACCTGCAGCCGTGAGTTGCTCAATACTTGGAATGTCCACCATTTCTCGATACTTGCCATTGGGCAGTGTTCCTGCACGCTTATAAAACATGTCAGGGTGACCGTAAAACGGGATGGACTTGCCGCCATTTCGCTGTCGGATGGTGTTGAAAGCCAGCAATAAAGCACCCGCGTGATCCCAATGGCCATGAGAAAGCACGACCGACTGGACTTTGCCGAGATCGACGCCTAAGCGGCTGACGTTGCGCTCAAAGGCGTAGTCCTCTGGTCCGGTATCGAAGAGAACCGTGTGTTCTTGCTGGCCTTTGCGTGCGGTGATGAGGCACGATAGACCGTGTGCGGCGCAACATAGGCACAGACCCGCCATCATTTGCCCGCCTCGGCTAAAGAGCCCCATGGCTTCACTGGTCACACCAGCTGGGGTCGTTGAGAGCATATCCGTCGTATTGTCGACGAGGATATGAATATCTAACGCATCAACAGTCTCCAGCAGCATGTCGAAACTCCTTAGGCTTTGAATGATACAAAAGAGTGTATAGAAAAATACGAAATATTTGTTGTGATCTCATCGAGGATCAGTGGTAATGTTAATAAAAAGGAGTGAGACAACATGTTCGTCCAGACGTTACTTAAGCGTATTGCAATAATTTTCCTTTCTATTTTCGGTGTCTCCTTGAGTGCTACGCTTTATGCGCAAACGGATGCGTATCCTCAGCGGTCCGTTCGAATCGTCGTGCCAGTCTCTGCGGGTGGCAGTACGGACAAGATTGCCCGTCTGATTGCGGAAAAACTCAGTACTGCCTGGAGTCAGACTGTCATCGTGGAGAACGTAACGGGTGCGGGTGGTGCGATTGGTGCGGCGCAAGTCTCCAGAGCGAAGCCCGATGGCTATACGCTTGTTTTGCATAGCGATGCGATCGTTCTAAATACGATCCTCATCAAAAACCCACCTTACACTCTGAATGATTTAACCGGTGTGATGCGTTTGGTCGTCAATCCTCAGGTGTTGGTATCAAATCCGAACTTTGAAGCAAAGACATTTAAAGAGTACATCGAGTACGCCAAGAAAAATCCCGGTAAGTTGTCGCTTGGTTTGCCCACGAGCGGCGGCATCGCGCATATTGCCCACGAAGTGCTCGCTAAGGCTGCAGACATCAAGGTCAACTATATCCCCTACAAAGGCGGAGCGCCTGCGGCTCTGGATGCGATGGCGGGGCATATCGATGCCACCGTCATTACGCTCGCGGCAGTCACTGAGCAGATCAAAGCTGGCAAGCTTCGTGCTTTAGCAGTCACAACGGATTATCGATCACCTGTATTTCCGGAGGTGCCGACCATGGCCGAATTGGGGTATCCAGCAGTCAATATTGAAAGTTGGCAAGGGATGCTTGCACCCAAAGGTACACCTACGGCTATCTTGGAAAAGATCAACAAGGATGTGGTGGCGATTGTTAGAGACCCAGCCAATATCAAGCAAATCGAAGCTTTAGGTTTTAGTGTATCGACGAACTCAGTGCCCGCGTTTAATACGATGTTGCAAGAGGTCCGTCAAAAATATGCGGACATCATCGCGCAGGCCGGAATTGTGCAACAGTAAGTTGACGATATTGCAAAAAAATACGACTGGATCACACGCAGAATCGGTAGTGCCAATCGTTGGTTGATCACGCATCCATAATGGGGTGTTGAGCGCTAATGTTGAACATTCATCATCCCCATTTTTCTGGTTTGTGATTAAATTATTTGACTTAATCTAATCTTGCTCATAATCTGCAATTTAAATAAAAATTTAGAGGTGGACAATGCTTAACTTTAATAAAATTTTATCCGTATGTGCGATATCTTTTGGGATCTTGACTGTTGGCATGGCACCATCTTCTGCACAGTCCGATTATCCCAATCGGGCAATTAGACTGGTTGTACCTTTTGCGCCAGGTGGTGTCACGGATACAAGCGCGCGCATCATCGCTGAGCACATGGGCAAGCGCCTGGGCAAGCAAGTGATTGTGGATAATCGTCCTGGTGCCTCTGGCAATATAGGGACTGGCCAAGTTGTCCGTGCTGACCCCGATGGCTATACGTTGCTATTAGGTTTTGACGGCACAATGGTCATCAACCCTCACGTTTTTGCCAACATCCCTTTTGATACGCTTAAAGATTTCGTGCCAGTCGGCAAGATTGGTGATGCGATTTTGATCATGGTTGTTCATCCTTCCGTACAAGCGAATACTCTGAATGAAGTCATTGAGTTGTCTAAGAAAACACCCGGGGGACTGAGCTACGGTACCTCAGGTCCTGGAAGCACGCCTCACATTATGGGTGAAAGCCTGAATGTGAAGACAGGCTCGAACTTCGTTCACATCGCCTACAAGGGCGGTGGCCCAGCCATGATCGATTTGCAGGGAGGCAATATCCCAATCGTTCTGACGGCGGTTGCAGGTGCCTTGCCTCACATTCAGGCAGGTCGTATCAAGGGCATCGGAGTATCGAGTGCAACGCGTGCTTCCTCACTCCCTGATTTACCGACATTTATCGAGCAGGGTCAAAAAGATTTTATTTTGAATTCTTGGGTTGGCATCCTTGCTCCACAAAAAACGCCTGCTCCAATTATTAACAAGTTGAATACAACGCTCAACGAGGTGTTGCGAGATGCGGAGGTTGTTGAGCGTCTGCAAAAGCTTGGCGTCACACCGATGCCAGGAACGCCTGAGCAATTTGGTGCCGCGATGAAAGCAGACTTAGAAGAGTTCGGTAAGGTAGTCAAAGCGGCAAAAATTAGTCAAAACTAAACATTACCCGTGCCCGCTGTGCTGAAACTTCGACGTGACTGGCCGAGAATTGACCCAAAACTGCTAAATAGTTTTGGTGCATTTTTTTCGAGCCAGTTGAGTGATGCTAATTCTGAATGTGGCGTGATAGGTTTGCCGATCAAGCGACTGCATGGAAAAGGCGTCATCATGGGGTCGGCTCTCACAGTTTCCACTCTGGGTGCTGCTGATAATTTGGCACCTTATGCTGCGCTTAAGCTCGCTCAGCCTGGAGATGTTGTTGTGATTGCCAGCCAGGCGTGCGATGCTAGCGCCCTGATCGGCGACAATATTGTGGGGTTAATGCGTAATGCAGGAGTCGTAGGCGTCATCACAGATGGACTTGTGCGCGACGCAGTGGGGTTAGACGCCATAGGATTACCCATTCATGCACGAGGGTATTCTCCCAAAGCGCCCACCAAGCAAGGACCTGGTACTGTCGGTTTACCGATTCAGCTTGCTGGCGTCACGATTGCGCCCGGCGATTTTGTGATCGCGGATGAGGACGGCGTTGTAATTGTTGCGCCTTGGTTGCTTCCGGAGATGCTAGAAAAGCTTCAACAGATTCAGAGTAAAGATCAAGCAAAAATGGACCTGATCAACGCAGGTGGAACGCTTCCCCCTGATCTGGACGCATTGCTTAGTCGTGTCGGTATTGCTTGGCAGGAGAGTTAAACAATGCAAAAACTCATCATCGAAGTCCGCGTAAACGAATACACCATGCGGCATGAAAATCCTCATGTCCCTTGGTCTGCCAAAGAGCTTGGTGTGACTGCAAAAGAAATTGAAAGCGCAGGAGCAAGCATTGTGCATTTTCATATGCGAAAGTCTGATGGCGCACCGGCGCACGGATTCGATGCGTATGAGGAGGCAGTGACGTCGATCAGAGCGCATTCGGGACTGTTGATCAATCCTACGCTTGGCCAAATCACCGTTGGTGGAAGTCGCGACAGAATCCAACACTTGGAGCATTTCAAGGATCGACCTGAGTTGCTGCCGGAAATTTGTGGCATTGACCCTGGCTCAACCAATATTGATACCTATGACGCAGCCTCAAAATCTTTTAAGACCTTGGATAAAGTGTATGTGAACGCTCACGAGACACTTCAGTTATTCGCGCAACGTTTTAAAGCGTTAGGCATCAAGCCGGCATTAGCATGTTGGAGTATCCCGTTTTTGCGCACGAGCGCTGCTTTGATGGAGATGGGCTTGATTGAGCCGCCTCCTTATTTCACTTTCATTTGTACAGAGGGTGGTGTGATGGGCGGTCACCCGGCAACCCCTCAAGGTTTGCGTGCATATCTGGATCACTTGCCCAGTAAAACGCCTCCCGTCTGGTCGGTGTGTTGCAAGAGTGGAAATCTATTGCCACTTGCCATGACAGCGATTGAGCAGGGTGGCCATGTTGCCATTGGAATCGGTGATTATGCTTATCCGGAGCTCGGGTATCCAACGAATGCGGCGTTAGTGGACGAGGTCGTCAAGCTCGCCAGACTCGTTGGCAGGGAAATTGCAACCCCTCAGGAAGCCCGCGAGATGTTGGGTATTACAAACCCCTCCAGCTGAATGAGCAGCCAGAGAGGGTGCAGCGCGTTGACGCAAATTACATATCAGCGTGTTTGCGGTCGAATTCCCATACTGCTTCAAACCCCATCAGTTGACTAAACTTTTTGAAGTCGTAGAGTTGATTCAGCACAGCTTGTGATGAGCCTTCTTTGAGAAGGGTACCGTACACTTGCTCAAGAATTTGACCGACCGCTAAAAAGGCGGTTGCAGGATGAATGGCGATTTTGAAACCCATTTTTTCAAGTTCTGCTTTGGAATGCACAGGTGTTTTGCCACCTTCGACAACGTTGATCAGCAAGGGTTTTGTAAAACTCTTTCCTATGGTGATCATTTCCTCTGTTGACTCTGGCGCTTCGACAAAAAGAATGTCGGCACCCGCTTCAGCAAAAGCATGCGCGCGATCTAATGCTTCGTTCAGGCCATGAGAAGCACGTGAGTCTGTGCGCGCAATAATCAAGAAATCATCATGACGACGCGCTTCGCAAGCGACTTTGATTTTGTTGACCATATCCTTGAGAGGAACGACGCGACGGCCAGGCGTGTGCCCGCATTTTTTAGGAAACTCTTGGTCCTCAAGCTGGATACCTGCAACACCAGCAGCCTCGTAACCTTTGACAGTATGGGCAACGTTTAGCAGACCACCATAGCCCGTATCGGCATCCGCAATGAGGGGTTTCTGACAGCCCTGCGCGATTGTGCCCGCACGATTGAGCATTTCCGTATAGGACGCCAGTCCGGCGTCTGGCAAGCCCAAATATGAGGCCACCACGCCGTAACCGGTCATATACAAGACATCAAAATCCATTGAATCTGCAAATTTTGCTGAAATCATATCGAATACGCCTGGGGCGACAATGAGCCCAGGCTCGGAAAAGCGTTGTTTCAGGCGTTTGCGTTTATCTGCTGCATCTATCATTTTTTGAAGTCTCCTTTAGGGCTGATATGAATCAGTCTGCATTTAATCAAATCACACCCGCATCGATCAGGTGCTGCAGCTCTTGATCAGAAAGCATTAGTCTACCGTGATATATCTCTTTGTTATGCACGCCAAGCGCCGGGCCAAGAGAATTTACCCGTCCGGGTGTTCCAGACAGTCTAGGTACAACGTTTGGAATCGCCTGCTGCCCTGACCGTTCATCATCAAAATATAAGATATTTTCTCTAGCTGCGTATTGCGGATCTTCGAAGATTTCGTCAATCCGGTAAACAGGACCACAGGGGACTTGAAAGTCTTCGCAGATATCAATCAACGCGTTTCGAGAATGGGACTGAGTCCATGTTGCGACAGTCGCATCGACCTGAGTGCGTTCAGCGTCACGTCGTTTAACCGGTCCCCAGCGTTCTGGTAAAGCAAGCTCAGGTTGCCCCATCGCTTGTGCGAGGCGCTCAAATATTTTGTCGCTTGTACAGGCAATGGCAAGCCACTTTTTGTCGGCCGTTGGGTAATGATTGTGAGGAACGACATTAACCGTGCCAGAGCCCATTCGTTCCCGTACGAAACCACTGCGATGATAGGCGGGCGCGAGTTCATCCAGTATCCGGAATATTGGCTCGTAAAGACCGATATCGATGATTTGTCCAGCACCTGTTTTTCGCAGGGCCTCGATTGCGACCATGACGCCAAAGGCACCAAAGACACCTGCGAGATAGTCAGGCAGTGTTGCCGACCCTGGCGTAACAGGCGGTTGATCGGGGAAGCCCGCTAAATAAGATAGGCCCCCAAAGGCATTACCAATACGGCCAAAACCAGGCCGATGTTTATAAGGACCCGTTTGACCATAGCCAGAAATACGCAGCATGATCAGTTTAGGATTGGCTATTTTCAATACATCCCAGCCGAGACCCCATTTCTCTAGAGTGCCGGGTTGGAAGTTTTCTATGAGTACATCTGTAGTCGTCAAGAGCCGTTTAAAAAGCTCTGCGCCTTGTGGTTTGCGCAAATCCAGGGTGATCGATTTTTTATTACGAGCCTCTGATAACCAGGGCAACGAGTCGCCACATTCGGTCATCGTGCCAAATTTTCTGAGGGGATCACCGCCGGTTGGTAACTCGAGCTTGATGACTTCAGCGCCAAATTCACCAAGCTGAACCGCGCAAAAGGGACCAGCGATGAAGGTGGATATGTCGACAACGCGCAAGCCTGCAAGGGCTTGCGGTGTAGGTGTCGTGGTCATGAAAGAAAAGAGATGATTGTTTTATTTCTTTTTAAGCGAGGAGAAATAAGCAAGGGACTCTTTCGAAGTGAGCAGATCCGCATACTTTTGTCCCATGTCGAAGATGCTGGCGTTATGTGGACCCTCTGCACGATCGCCCACGCAATCCGTCACAACCATCGGTCTCAAGCCATAGGCAGAAGCGTCAATCGTACTGGCGCGCACGCATCCGCTTGTCGTGCACCCGGTAATAAAGAGTGTATCTGCACCAACAAAGCTAAGCCAAGAGGCCAGATTCGTTCCAAAGAATGCCGAGCTATGACGCTTGATCGAGATCCACTCACCTTTTTTAGGTTTGACGCTATCAACAAACTGAGCGTTGTCGGAGTCAGGCGATAGTTTTTTTAGCGAGGGAACTTTGATCGCGAAAGTACCAATATCGACGCCATCGCATTCAGATGCAAAGCGCACGTGGGCAACGGGAATCTTGGCTGAACGAGCGCCTTTTAGAAGTTTAGCTGTATTGGCGATTGCTTCGTTGATGTTGAAGCCACCGAATACATCGGGGTTGGAGAATCCAACCTGGAAGTCGATAATCAGAAGTGCTGATTGGCGCCCAAAACCGATTTTCTGACCAAATTGCTGTTTTTTATAAATATCAAGATCCGACATAAAAACTCCTCAAGCTTGTTTTAAAGAGGTGAACGGGCATACATAGATTCAGAAATGTCAAATTTCGACCATTAGCGAACCGCGAATAATGTAATCGCCGGAAAAGCAATCAGAAGACCAACAATGATGATCTCCATAATAAAGAACGGCATGATGCCTTGAAAAATTTCACGAATAGTTATTTCTGGATTTGTCGTGGCCACTACAAATACGTTGAGACCCACAGGGGGTGTAATGCAACCAATCTCCGTCATTTTTACGACTAGGATTCCAAATAATACAGGGTCAATGCCAGCTTGCTTGACGATGGGAAATACGACAGGCATTGTTAAAAGAATCATCGAAGCTGCGTCGACAAAGCATCCCAGAATCAGAAATGGAATTAAGAGACAGATAAGTAAAATAACGGGATGTAGGTTAAGTCCGATTGCCCAGGCCGCAAGACTCTGAGGGAGTTGAGTTGTAGCAAGTGCTGCACTAAATACCCCCGCTCCAATAATCAGAAAAAAAATTGAAGCAGTGCTGGCTCCGGAGGCCTGAAGACCTGCCTTGATCTCCATCCAACTTGTGCCCCGGTATAGTGCAATTCCAAGAGCCACTAACGCACCAATCCCTGCTGCTTCACTGGCTGTGGCGATGCCCGTGTAAAGCGTGCCCATCACTGCAATAAAAATTAAGAGAATTTCCCAAGAAGAGAACGTTATTTTAAGGCGCTGACGGTAACCCATTCGAGGTTGCACGGTCAGTGCTTTCATCTTTGGATCGCGCTTGACGATGATCCATATACCTATTGCGTAGACAAGAATTGTCAAAAGGCCGGGTACCACGCCTGCAATGAATAACTCAGGAATCGGCGTCTCTGTGGCGATTGAATAAAGCACCATTATTGTGGAGGGGGGGATCAGCACACCAAGTGTGCCGCCCACAGCTACACAAGCACCAGCGAGTCGTTTTGAATAGCCTGCTTTGAGAAGCTCAGGTATGGCTATTTTAGAGACGGTTGCAGCGGTTGCGATCGAAGAGCCCGAGACCGTCGCAAAAGCCCCGCATGCTACAACCGCTGAGGTTGCAAGACCCCCTGTGAGGTGACCGATCCATGCCCTGGCGGCTTGGAAACCTTTGGCTGAGATTCCAGCCGAATAGGCCATGTGACCCATGAATAAAAATAGGGGGATCACAATAAAGGCAAACTCTGCAGTAATCGAATAGGGCAGGGTCCCTAGTAAATAGTCGGCAGAGCGCCAACCATTCATCGCTAAAATTCCAATCAATCCTGCTGAAAGTAATGATAAAGCGATGGGAAAACCCAAGGCTAAGAGCCCAAACAGGCCAAGTACTAAAAGCGATCCTTGCTCAGTCGGACTCATAATCTAGGCTCACCCAATTCGTCACGGATTTCAGTTTCGAGATCCACGGCATAGGGATGCTCGTCCTTAACAGCGAATTCAATCGCCAACATCATTGTTTGTAATACCAAGATTGTGAAACCCATCGCAACAAGTGTTCGGCTAGGCCATAGCGGAATTTCAACCAAGCCAATCGCGACTTCCTCACGCGTGAAAGAGTAAATTGCGCTGCGCCAGGTAAACCAGGCCAACATCCCAATGACGGCCAATTGAAGTGCGAGCAAGACCCACGCAACTGGGGTGGCGAGCCATTTTGGAAATTCATCCGCTATGATCGAGACACGAAAGTTTTCTCTTAAGGCCAGTGTGGAAGGTAAGCCAAAATATATAAGTGCCAACAGAAGTAAGACACTGATTTCTAACACCCCCCAAATGGCGACACCGGCCATGCCTCTCAGCATGGCATCGGCGACGACACCAAGCATCAGTGCGATGATTAAAAGACCAGTGAAACGAGCGAGCGCTTTACAAAAAGCGCTGGACCGCTCTGTCCAAAGGATAAGTTGCGCTCGGCTACTCATTTTCCTGTCTTAGCCAAGAAGCGGTCAATCCCAGTTACGTAGGGATATTCTTTTTCATACTTGCGAACCAAGGAAATGTAGCTGTCGACTAATTGCTGGCCATCAGCACCGTTACGCGCTGCTTTATCCAGATATTTTTTCAGGACAGCCTCGTTGGTTGCGTCACGCCAACGTTTTGCTTCAGCTGCGTCAAGCGTACTGACCTGCACTTTTGTAGACTTGAGTAGGATTTCTACGGATTTATCCGCCTCCTTGCTCTGCTCGCTCACATAAAACATCAGTGCATCATTGGCTGAGCTTGTGAAAATATCTTGAAGTGGCTTTGGGAATGATTTCCATTTTTGGAGATTAACACCCGTCACTACAGTCGCAAAGATACCCATGCGCGCTGCGTTTGAAAGGTGGTTCACCATGTTGGGCAAGCCGTCTATGACACCTTGTTCAAAAGGCGTAGTTGAAATTGCATCCACACCACCACGCGACAACAAGTCAATTGCATCTGTATAGGGAACCGTGACAGCCGTCGCACCTAGTGCGGTGAGTACTTCAGCAGGCCCAAGAAGTGTACGAATCCGCATGCCTTTAAGATCTGCAGCCGTACTGACTTTTTTCATGCTCCATAGAACGTTCTCTGCTGCAGGCAGTGAAAGCAGCATATGGACGTCGTTTTTCTGGAACTCTTTCTGTACAGCAGGACTTGTGTTGTACCAGTCACGAAAGGCCATGCTGGCAGCACCTGGATTTTCGGTTACGAAGGGCAGGGTGATATCAGAGATTGGGTATTCGCGTGGATTAAAAGCTGCCGGAACAGAAAATCCGATATCAACCACATTGCGGCTAATTCCAGGAAATATGTCCGTCGCTTTAAGCAAAACACCGCCGTAGAACCATTCGAACGTGACTTTGCCACCGGTCTTTTGGGTGACCTGGTCGAAGTAATGTTGTTGAACGCGACTAAACAAGGAGGTTGCAGGATAATTCGATGCGACTTTGAGTTTCATTGGCTTGAAATCCTGCGCGACAGCAGGCGCACTAACAATCAATCCGCCTATCAGCAGGGAGGCCAGAAAGTTTCTTTTTTTCATGTGGGTTCAGCTCCTTAATAATGAATAGATACACTGAGAGGACTGCAAAGAACAAACGGTAATCGGGTGGATCAAACGATCATCAGGCTGGAAAGACGGGCTCCCTCAGATGGTGATTCGTCACTTGTTGGAAAGCATGCCCAAGTCTCAATACGGTCTCCTCGGCAAAAGGGGCCGCAGCAACCTCCATTGAAAGAGGCATACCGGTCGCGGTGAAGCCACAGGGTAGGGCCAGAGCAGGCGCCCCAGCGGATGCAAACACACTGGTGAATTTTGGTATGGCTCGAATCGCGTTGCTGTAATCCATTCCGGCAACTTCGGGTGCGGGAAATGGGACAGTGGGATGCAGCATGGCATCAACCGAACGCCAGACAGGCTCAAGACGGAGTTGGAAGTTTTCAATCCAACGTAAGGCCTCAGCGTATTGCGAACCTGTAACATTTTTCCCGATATCGTATCGGATTAAAAGGTCTTGGCCGTAATCTTTTCGTCTGAGCGCTAATTGCTTTTCGTGCAGTGCATAGGCATCGGCCAGAATGATGCGAAACCCCAGCATCTGCTGTGCGTTTTCAACATCACCTAGGTCAACGTCGACGATGTCGACGCCGAGTTCGCGATAGATACTGATGGCTTTTTCTAAACTGAGTTTCAAGTCAGGATGAAGGTCGTCAAAGAACCATCTTTTCATCACGCCAATACGCATTCCTTTGACCGGATCGTTGAGGCGACGCATGACAGGTGGAACCGGACGATCGATTGAGTATGCGTCACTCGGGTCATGTCCTGCAATGACTTCAAATGTGCGTGCTACGTCTGAGACACGACGAGCCAAGGGACCCAAGCTATCAAAGCGAGCACTCACAGCCACACTGCCGCTGCGTGAAATTCTACCGATTGTAGGCCGCAGACCTGCCAGTCCATTAAAAGCTGCAGGTATGCGAATGGACCCTCCGGTGTCACTGCCAATTGACACAACGCTCATGCCCGCAGCCACCGAGGCGCCTGAACCGCCACTTGAGCCACCGGCAAAACATTTTAAATTCCAGGGATTTTTTACTGGGCCAAAATGCAGGCTCTGGCTAGTGGGGCCAAATACCCATTCGTGTAAGTTAGCCTTGCCTGTTAAGACAGATCCTGCTTTTAATAATCGATCGACAATGAAAGCGTTATGCAAGGGACGGTTGTCTTTCAGGATAATTGATGCGGCTGTTGTGGGTGTGCCAACCCAGTCGATGTTGTCCTTGAGCGAGACTGTCACCCCGCCGAGTAATCCTGGCCATTCACCACGGTTTGTCAGGGCATCAATCTGTTGCGCGCAGGCTAAAGCATCGGTTGATGTGACGTTCAGCATGGCATTGATCGAAGGGTTCCAATGCTTTATCTGCGATAAAGCATGTTGAACACGACTGTGTGCTGTGTCTGTCACCGCAACGATCTCCTAAGCAGTTGGCCAAAATTGAATTTGTCAGACGGTCGATGCTTAGCTCTCTATTTTTTCATCGTCCCATACTTTCTGAGGCATTGGCAGGCCCTCGAACGTTTCTGGTGGGATAGGACGATCAACTTTCACTGATAAACCTTCAAGTACCCACATCAATTGTCTGGCATGCTGCGCGCTGTGCCACACCGTTCTTTCCAAAAACTGATGCTGATTTTGGTCACCGTAATAAACATCCGCTTTTTGTTTCCACCCATATTGATTACCTGGGCCATCAAACCACGCGGCCACGATTTTCTGAACATGACGGATATAGCGAAGCATTTCTTCGCGACTATTTTCTTTAGAACCTGGAAACCGGTTATACGATGCAAACGTCAAGGGAATACCGTCTTTCTCTTCTAAAAAAGCATCCGCATTATTGAAGATGTGATAGACGAGATCGGTATAGCTTCTCGGACGGTTTGGAAGCATCGAATGCAATGCTGCATCTGGAAGTTGCTGATAGAAACGTTCGGAGGATTCGAGCACTAACATTAAGCGCCGTCTCAACTCATCAACGGGAAGCATGTTGAGATTGATGCCCTGAATGCCGACTAAGTCAGCGACGTCTTTAAGGACTTGGCCGTTGGCCCATTTTTTTCCTTTTGTCACGATCGGCACTTGTCGAAGACCATATTCAGCCAGCTCTTCAAATGCTTTAGGGTCGCCTAATACATTTCGGGATTCAAACGGAATGTCGTAGCGCGTTAAAAATTCTTTCGTTCTAAGGCAGCTCGTGCAGCCAGGTTGCCAGTAAACACGGATGACTTCAGTAGCGACATTCATATTGGCCTCCATTAAAATCTTGATTAGAGAATTTTGTGTCATTATGTCCGAAAGATAGTGAAGCTAGCATTCTTCATTCGCGCGCCTGCCTTCACCAAACAAGAGCGCGGGTTTCTACCAAAAGGAGTCGAAAAATGTCCAAGCTTGATCCTTTATCACTCAAGCTTTACATAACAGTGGTGAATGAAAAGTCGATCTCTGCTGCGGCAATGCGGCACCACATCGCCGCGACTGCTGTTGGCAAGCGCATATCTGATCTAGAAGAAAGTTTGGGAGCCACTCTTTTGCACCGCACCAATAGAGGTGTTGAGCCCACTGATGCGGGTAATGCGCTCTTTTCACTCGCACAGTCCGCGCTGAACGAGCTCGAGGGAATCCCGTTATTAATGCGTAACTTTTGTTCGGGCGGGCAGGGCATCGTCCGTATTTGCGCCAGCACCTCAGCGGTCGCGCAATTTTTGACAGAAGATTTGTTAGCTTTTTTAAAAATTAGCCCAGGTATTCAATTCCATATTGACGAGCGGACGAGTGACACAGTCTTGCAGGCCGTGCGTGATAACGCGGTCGATATTGGCGTTTTTACTAACGCGATTGAGCCCGAGGGTGTTTGTAGTATTCCCTATGGCGAGGATCGATTGGTACTGATCTGCCCGATGGGTCATCCTCTTTCCGAGCGAGACAGTTGGTATTTCGAGCAAACGTTAAACCATGACTTTATAGGCTGGTATGGCGGGAGCGCTATTAATAAACAGCTTAATACCGCGGCGCTGATGTCTCAGTCTCAGTGGCGCTTACGTATGCGAGTCAGTAGTTTTGACACGCTTTGCAGGATGGTTTCAGAGGGAGTTGGTGCGGGGATATTGCCTGAGTTTGCCGCTCAGCAACGTAACCAAGTGTTTCCTATCAAAATCTGCAAGCTTGAAGATGACTGGGCAGTTCGCCGGTTTAGGATTGCTTACCGAGACAAGTCATCACTGGGGGCGCCCGCAAAGCTGTTACTAGATTATTTATTATCTAAGACTTTGTCCGGACAAGGTGATAAACTTTTTTAAAATATCACAATTACATAGTGAGTCACGAGACAATGGAAATTCTTCAAATCGCTCCTGGGCGTTATCGCGCCAGTTATGGTCGTTACCTCGAGGACTTCGAGATCGGCGCTATCTATGAGCATCGTCCGGGACGCACCATTACTGAAACGGACAATATTCATTTCTCTTTACTCACGATGAATATGCATCCGATGCATTGCGATCACCATTTCGCCGCAAAAAGCGAGTTTGGTCAGCCCTTGGTGAATAGCGCGTTTACTTTAGCTGTTGTCGTTGGCATGACAGTGAACGATGTCAGCGGTAAGGCGATCGCCAACCTTGGTTGGAAAGAAATCAATTTGCTTGCGCCTGTATTTGCGGGCGATACGTTGTATGCCGAATCCGAGGTGCTTGAAAAAAGAGAATCTAAAAGTCGTCCGACACAAGGCATTGTCACCGTGCGTACGCGAGGCTTCAAGCAAGACGGAACAGAGGTGATTCACTTCATTCGTTCGGCGCTCGTTCCAAAACGTGGCCATGGTGTGGGTGACACCTAGTCTGTGCGGCGCAATTGTAGATCCCTCAAGAGTGGAGTAAGACATGAAAAACGATCTTGATCCGGCAGTGATGGCGACGACTTCAATATCTGAACAGCTCGCAGCGTTTGCAGCACGCTTTGATCGGCGGCCCATCCCAGAGGCCGTGCGCGAGCGCGCCCGTTATTTAATGCTCGATTCTCTGGGGATTGCTTTTGCATCGCGTGCCTATGATTTTGCGGAAAAAGCGCTGGCAGGCATTCGAGAGATGAATGAGGGTGGTCAATCGATGGTGATTGGCACAACGGAAAAGCTTGATACGAGAAATGCTATTTTGATGAATGGTATTTTGATTCATGGCCTTGATTTTGACGATACTCATGCCAAAGGCGTGATTCATGCAACCGCCTCGGTGCTTCCTACGGTCCTGGCAGTCGGCGCTAAGTATGACCGGAGTGGTGAGGCGTTGGTGACGGCGTATATTCTTGGTGTGGAAATCGCTACACGCCTGGGGTCCGTTGCAAAAGGAGGATTTCATCAAGTTGGCTTTCATCCCACCGGACTAATTGGGACGTTTGGCTGCACCATGGCTGCTGGATATTTGATGGGACTGACAGAGCCTCAGTATGTAGATGCTTTGGGTTTAGCACTCTCGGTTGGATCTGGAAGCCTTGAGTTTTTAAATGATGGGGCTTGGAATAAGCGTTTTCATCCGGGTTGGGCTGGGGCGGCGGGCGTGACAGCCGCGACCATGGCTAAGCACGGCTATCAAGGAACACGACTGGCGCTGGAGGGTCGTTTCGGTTTGTATCGCAGCTATCTTCCTGCCAACCAAGACTACGATCTTGCGTTGGCGACGGCCGATCTTGGTCAGGTGTGGGAGGTCGTCAATATCTCTGTCAAACCATTACCCGCCTGTCATTTTACGCATGCCGCCATCGATGCAGCGATACGCATTTACGATAAGGGCATTGCATTCAATGACATTGCGCGCGTCGATGTCTTAGTACCCGCCGAAGTCGTTAAAACAGTGTGCGAACCTGAAGCGCAAAAAAGAAACCCCGCCAATTCATATGAGGCACAGTTCAGTATTCCTTATCTGGTTGGAACTGGACTGATTAAAGGACGACTGACACTCGAGGATATAGAGGCTCCCGCTTTATATGATGCACAAGTCCTCGACCTTGCCAGCCGCACATACTATCGCGTTGACCCTGACAGTTCATTTCCAAAGTATTTTGATGGTGAAGTCATCGTGACGCTTAAAAACGGACAAGTCATCCGTGAGCGTGAAGCCGTGAATCGAGGTGCTGTTGATCGACCACTCACCGCTGAAGATATTGTTCAAAAATACCGTCAAACCGCAGCGAGAGTGCTTGAGGCCGAACGCGTCCTCGATATTGAAAAAGCCGTGCTAGCCATGGAAGTCTATTCGGCACGACAACTCAATGAGATGTTAGGGCGTTGAAACCTAGATTTGTTTGAACCTCTCTTTAAATAAAGGATTGACATTGTGCAGCACATGAATAATCAGAGTGAAATCGACGATAGCCAAGAAGCGCTTATTTTGGATAGCGTAGAAAGGTTTCTTATGCAGGAGGTCAAGCCATACGCGCAGAAACTCGAGCATGACGATATCTATCCGACTGAGATCGTAGAGAAAATGAAAGGCATGGGTTTGTTTGGTTGCTTGATACAACCCGAATATGGCGGTCTGGGTCTGTCGACGGTGACGTACGCCAAGATCATTGAAAAAATATCGATCGTGTGGATGTCGGTTGCAGGCATTATTAATTCACATCTCATCATGGCGATGTGTGTTCAGCGATGCGGCACACCAGAACAAAAAGCCTACTGGTTGCCAAAATTCGCGACAGGCGAGTTACGTGGAGGTATCGCACTGACGGAGCCCGATTGCGGTACGGATCTGCAAGCAATTCGTACGGGCGCAAAATTAGTGGGAGATCAGTATGTTGTGAACGGAACGAAGATGTGGATTAGTAACGGAATTTACGGAAATTGTTTTGCTCTGCTGGTTAAAACGGATCCGACGACCAATCCACGTCATCATGGCATGAGTTTGCTAATCGCAGAAAAGGGAGAGGGATTTACAGTCAGTCGTAAGCTTGAAAAGCTTGGATATAAGGGGATCGATTCAGCGGAGTTGGTTTTTAATGACTATAAAGTGAACAAGGACAGACTGATCGGTGGCGTGGAGGGAAAAGGTCTGCAAATGATCTTGGGTGGACTCGAGCTTGGCCGCATTAACGTTGCTGCCCGAGGAGTTGGCTTAGCCCAGGCTGCGCTGGACGAATCAGTGCGTTATTCACAAACTCGCAAGACGTTTGGGAAGCCCATTTGTGAGCACCAAGCCATACAGCTAAAGCTTGGTGATATGGCCACCCGCACTGAAGCTGCGCGGTTACTCACTATGACTGCTGCTAAAGCATACGATCGTGGTGAACGCTGCGATATGGAAGCGGGTATGGCGAAACTCTTTGCGACCGAAGCGGCTGTGGAAAATAGCTCAGATGCCATGCGCATTCATGGTGGCTATGGATACTCAAAAGAATACATTGTTGAGCGTTTATACCGTGATGCACCACTGCTGGTGATTGGCGAAGGCACAAATGAAATGCAACGTATCATCATCGCCAAACAATTGATACAAAGGAACCCTGCATGACAATGCCGTTGGCTGGATTACGCATTATCGCCATCGAGCAGTATGGTGCGGGACCGTTTGGCACTCAGCACCTCGCAGACTTGGGCGCTGAGGTGATTAAAATCGAAAATCCTCATGATGGCGGAGATGTTGGTCGCAATGTCGGTCCACATTTTTTCGGAAAAGAAAACAGCCATTTTTTTCAAGCGTTTAATCGTAATAAGAAAAGCATCAGGCTTGATCTGAAGCATCCTGAAGGCAAAGCGGCTCTTCATGCGCTTGTGAAGGATGCCGACGCGGTTTTTAATAATCTTCGCGGAGATCTGCCAAAAAAGATGGGCTTGACCTATGACGCGCTTGAACATCTCAGGCCGGATATTGTCTGTGCACATTTGTCGGCGTATGGCAGAGAGGGTCAGCGCGCGAGTTGGCCAGGGTATGACTATCTCATGCAGGCTGAAGCCGGTTATCTGTCCTTGACCGGTGAACCCGACGGTCCGCCAGCACGTTTTGGGTTGTCAATGATTGATCTGATGACAGGCACGACTGCGGCCTTGGCGCTGGTTTCTGCTGTGCTGGGTGCGCGCTCAACCGGCAAAGGTCGCGATATTGACGTCAGTCTTTTCGATGTGGCGATGCACAACCTCGCATACTTGGCGACATGGTATTTGAATGGTGATCACGTGACCGGTCGAGCACCTCGATCGGCGCACCCATCGCTGGTGCCCAGTCAGCTCTATAAGACTGAGGATGGATGGATTTTTATTATGTGTAATAAAGAAAAATTCTGGCCAATACTCGCTGAAAAAATGGGTCATCCTGAGTGGTCGGCTCGACCTGAGTTTAAAACTTTTAAAGATCGGCTCACAAATAAATCGCAGTTTAATGAGATGCTTGAAACCGAGTTCTTAAAGGACACAACGAATCATTGGATGAAAAAATTTGAAGGCATCGTCCCTGCCGCGCCTGTCTATGATGTTGCTCAGGCTTTAGACAATCCCTTTGTTCACTCTCGTCAAGGGGTGATCAATGCGATTTCACCCGATGGCTTATCAGTGGCTGGTGTGGCGGCGCCTATCCGTTGTCCAGGAGAACGCGTACCTGCAAATGCGGCCCCTGGGCTGGGAGAGCATACGCATGTTCTGCTCAAGCAAGCTGGGCTTTCTGAGCAGCAGATTGCGTTCCTGAGGGAGCATGCAGTGATATGAGTTCTCTCGCGAGCACTCATCTTGGCACCAAGCCTCGTTATGTCCAGTTGGCCACAACGTTGATGCGTGAAATCGAATCGGGTCGCTATCCCATCGGGGCACTCATTCCCACAGAGTTTGAACTCTGTGATCAGTTTGGTGTGTCACGCTTCACTGTGCGTGAAGCGGTCAAACTTCTTGTCCAGCAAGGCTTGATCGTGCGTCAGGCAGGTGTTGGCAGTCGCGTTCAGTCTGCACCGGTCGATGTGGGCTATACGCAAACGATGTCAGGTTTGGCAGATTTACAACAATATGCGGACGAGACAACGCTGGTTGTTGAAAGCAAGAAAATCGTAGCACTGACTACCAAACGTGCTGAGCAATTGAAGGTCTCTCCAAAAGAAACCTGGCTCCATGTGGAGGGTTTAAGGTTTGCGCGCGACGACAGGCTTCCAATCTGTCATACCGAAGTTTTTATTGCCCCTCATTTGCGATCGGTTTCGGGAATTCATGCCCGGACAAAACAACCCATTTATGCAATTTTAGAAAAAGAATTTGGCGTCAAGATTGCACGGGTTGAACAAGAAATAAGCGCTGTCATCTTAAGTACAAATATGGTCGAACGTTTAATGACGGCGGCACGCGCACCGGCCCTATGGATTTGTCGTCGTTACTTTGACGAACGTGGCAACTTAATTGAGCAGGCTCACAATACGCACCCGTCTGATCGATTTAAATACAGAGAGGTATTTCAAAGAGATCACATTGCAGTTTGACAGTAAATTGAAAGAGTACGGACCAAAGAAGGAGTATTCCTTCGGTGATTGAAATAAGATAAAAAACTAAGGAGATAGAAATGACTAAAAACAGCCTCACAGCTAAATCGACTCGCCGGCAATTACTTGTTTTGACAGGTGCATTAGCTTTTGCCGGAGTATTGTCTGCGATCCCGTCAGGCGCTCATGCTCAGACAGACAGTTGGCCTAGCAAAACAATTCGAATCATCGTGCCCTATTCACCGGGCGGTGGAACTGACATCATTGCACGTCGCTTGGCGCTAGGTTTAGGCCCACTTCTTAAACAAAACGTCATTGTTGAAAATAAACCAGGTGCCAATGGAATCATTGGCACTGATGTTGTGGCGAAGTCTGAGCCCGATGGGCATACCTTTGTGATTGTGGTGTCTACGCACTTAATCAATCCTATCGTGACCAAGAACATGCCCTACGATACGTTTAAAGATCTGGCGGGTGTGACAGTCGTCGCCGACTCGCCTTTGATTTTTGTCACGTCCTCACAGTTTCCTGCTAAAACGATGGTTGAGTTCACCAAGGCGATGCGTGAAAAGCCGAAGACTTACTCTTATGGCAGTTCCGAAAATATGACTAAGCTTGTGGGGGCGATGTATGCCAATGCACAAAATTTGGATATGGTGAGCGTGTCATACAAAGGCGGCGCACCACTGATGACGGATGTAGTTTCCGGTGTGACTACCGTTGGGGTCACGAGTATTCTGACGGCTCGTAATTTGATGAATGCAGGTCGATTGACCCCCTTGGCGGTGACAAGTGCTAAACGCTCGGCTGCTGTTCCGGATGTGCCTACGATGCAAGAGTCTGGTGTGAAGGATTTTGATATTACGATGAGCTACGCCATGTATGCACAGGGAAAAACGTCTATGGCCCTATTGCAAGCCATGCAGAAAGCGGTCAATCAAGTGGCGCATTCACCCGATATGAAAGCAGCGCTGGCTGACCAAGCCGCTTGGCCTGTGGCTCAGCCTGTCACTGAGTTTCACGAGCGCATCAAACGCGAGTCAGCTTTTTTGCAAGATCTCGCTAAACGTATCAATCTTCAGGGCGACTAAATCGTTGCATCAAGGAATGAATATGACACAAACACGCACAGCTCCAGTCGGCTGGAATCGACATACCCTTGAAACGGATCGTTCGTGGATTCATCCGTTGAACGAGCAAGAAATTAAAGATCTTGAATCGGGCTTACGCCATGTGTTGTCGCTTGGAAAGAAAGAGTTTGAATTGTCAGCTTCTGATTTTCCTGTGACGCCTGTTACACAGAAGCTACTTGCTCAAACGATGGAAGCCACACAAACTGGCTTTGGATTGTGCGTGTTGCGTGGTTTTCCCGTTGAGCGTTGGTCAAAAGAACAAATGCGTACTTTGTTCTGGTGTATGGGCCTACATTTTGGCGTGCCTCGACCTCAAGGCAAGCAAAGCCAGTTCGTCTCTGACGTGATGAATACCGGCGGGACGTATCGTGGCGGGACAGGGCGTGGCTACAACACAAACTCAAAACTGGATTTCCATGCAGATGGCAGTGATGTTGTGGGATTAATGTGCCTGCATACGGCTAAAAGTGGCGGAAAAAGCTTGATATCGAGCTCATTGAGCGCGTATCAGGCGCTTGAGCGTCGTAGGCCTGAGTTAGCTCAAGTATTGACCGAGCCTTTTTATTTTAGTCGGCAGGGTGAGCATGCACCTGAAGAGACACCCTACTACCAAGCTTCGATTGTTGGATTCAAGAATGGTCGTTTTGCTTGTCGCCACATTCGCAACCACATTATTGGCGCACAAATTACATTTGACGATGTTCCTCGGCTGAGTGCTTTGCAAACGGAGGCACTCGACATGTTTGACGAATTGTTAGCAAGCGAAGAAATTTGTTATCACATGGACTTGCAACAGGGAGACTTTCAGTTTTTGAATAACCATGTTGTTCTGCATGCCCGAACAGAGTATGAAGATTTTCCGGAACCTGAGCGTAGACGTCATCTCTTGCGTCTATGGATCTCTTTGCCAGAAGGTCAATCACTTCCCGATTTGTGGAAAATTGCCTATAAAGACACCTCAATGCGCGCGCTGCGAGGTGGATTTCGTGGCGTTGGCATTACCCCGGAAATCAGAGCCTTCGAAGAGCGTTTGTGCGCGGAACACAAAATTGACTGTCGAGTGTATTTGGATCGAGACCAACTAACGTCATGAATATTTACGAACAAGACCTGCCTAAAACCCCAGCAAATTTCGCGGCGCTGACGCCCGTTGACTTTATCGTTCGGGCAGCCGAAGTTTTCCCTGAGCAGGCCGCAGTTATTCATGGTTCAATTCGTAGAAACTGGGCGCAGACCTATCAACGCAGCATGCAGCTTGCGCACGCCTTGAAAACCTTGGGTGTGCAAAAGGGTGATACCGTCACTGCTATGCTTGCCAATACGCCGGAAATGATTGAAAGTCATTTTGGCGTGCCGGTGATTGGCGCAGTACTCAATACACTCAATACAAGGTTGGATGCCGCGAGCCTCATTTACATGCTGAATCACGCGCAGTCAAAAGTCGTTTTGGTCGACCGTGAGTTTTCAAAAGTCATGCAGGAGGCGATTGCTCGGGCAGACGTTCAACCCATCGTGATTGATATCGATGATTCACAATATCAGGGCGAGGGTCAAAGAATAGGCGCTTACGAATATGAGTCTTTACTTGCGACTCAGGCGACGCGGGCCACAGAGCAACATATTACGTTCACCGGTGATGAGTGGGATGCCATTACCTTGAATTACACCTCCGGCACCACTGGTGAGCCCAAAGGTGTTGTCTACTCTCATCGTGGCGCCCACCTCTCCGCAATCAGCAATATTTTGGAGTGGGATTTGCCATCGCATGTGGTGTATTTGTGGACACTGCCGATGTTTCATTGCAATGGATGGACTTACCCCTGGGCGATTGCGGCGCGCGGTGGCGTCAACGTTTGCTTGCGCAAAGTCACGCCTGAGGCGGTTTTCCGTGCGATCGGTGATTATGAGGTCACTCACTTTTGTGGCGCACCGATTGTTCATAGCATGCTTGTGAATGCACCGGAAGAGATTAAAAAAGAAGGTGTGAGCAAGCTAAACGGTCGGCGTGTTCAAGCGATGGTTGCGGGGGCTGCTCCCTCTGCAACGCTGATTGAAAGTATGGAGTCTCTTGGAATCACGCTGACCCACGTCTATGGTTTGACCGAAGTGTACGGCCCGTGCACCGTGTGTTCTCCTCAAGAAGAGTGGGACGAATTACCTGTAGCCGAGCGTGCCGTTTTCAATGCGCGGCAGGGCGTGCGGTATCACTTGCAGGCGGGGGCTGATGTCGTCAACCCTGAAACGTTCCAGCCCGTTCCGCGTGACGGAGAGACCATTGGTGAGATAGTTTTGCGTGGAAATATGGGGATGAAGGGGTATCTGCGCAACAAAAAGGCCACTGAAGCGGCTTTTGCGGGTGGATGGTTTCGCTCGGGTGACTTAGGTGTTCGATTTCCTGATGGATACATCAAGATTAAAGATCGGAGTAAGGACGTCATTATTTCAGGCGGAGAAAATATCTCCAGCATTGAGATCGAAGATGTTTTATACAAACACCCTGCGGTCTTGGCCGTTGCGGTGGTCGCTAAACCTCATCCAAAATGGGGTGAAACACCTTGCGCATTCATCGAGCTCAAGCCTGGGATTCAAGCGAGTATTGAAGAACTTATTGCGCACTGCAAAAAATATTTAGCTGGATTTAAAGTACCCGGTGGAATTGAGTTTGGTGAATTACCTAAAACATCGACCGGAAAAATTCAAAAGTTTGAGCTGCGCAAACGTTCGGGCGCGGTCAATGCCATTGATGTTTGAGTGTCTGAACATTCGATATATGAAATATTCAAAGTAGAGCAAACGAGCAAAAGATTGATGATTTTCTGCGTGTATGTTGCGCCCACGTGGATATCAAGCTTCGGCTGAGAAGTCTTAAGGATGTTGATTCATGCGTGCGCGTAGCGAGTCATAGATGGGCTCGCCGTGCATCAAGTTTGCGACTAAGCACGCCGCCACACTCGCCATGATCAGTGGAGCGACGAGCGTGACGCTGCCGCTCATTTCGATGACCAGTAAAACGCCTGTGAAAGGTGCGCGGACAACTGTAGTAAAAAAAGCCGCCATGCCAACGAGTGCAAAGGCGATCGGATCAAGCACAAAGGGTCCTGTCACGATAAAGTTGATGCTCGTCGCAAATAGCGCGCCAGAGGTAGCACCGACGAGAAGTAAGGGTGCAAACAAACCGCCTGGCGTACTCATTGAATAAGAAAGCGGACCAAGTACCCAGCGTACTAACAGTAGGATGATGAGAGCATTTAGACTGAGTTGACCCGCCAAAACTGCGTTGACCTGAATCTCGCCTCCACCGACCCAGTGAGGCTGCCAGTAGGCGATCAGTCCAATAAAAGCACCGAGTACGCCGGCTTTGATAATGGGTGAGGTCTTTGGAGCGATATTGTTGAATAGGTTAAGTCCCAAAAGAACGCTTTTGTTGTACATGACACCCAGTGCGCCAATCCAGGCGCCCAAGAGTCCATAAGCCAAGAGTTCTGGAATGGTGCCAGGAAAAAGCCGGCTGACGTTGAACTCCACATCATTACCAAAATAGGCCCGATAAACCGTAATGGCGGTTGCAACGGCGATAAGCGTGGCTAAGAAACGGCGCATCGTGATGCGGCGCGCGACCTCTTCAATGACGAAAGCAACACCCGCGAGGGGGGCATTAAACGCGACAGACAGACCAGAGCCTGCGATGGCAGTATAGAGTAAAGAGCGATCGCCACGCGTAAAACCGAACCACTTGCCGCATTGTGTGCCGATGACCGCGGCCATCTGAATGGTCGGACCTTCACGTCCCAGCGCGAGTCCAGGGATCATGGCGAGAAGTCCGCCTAAGAACTTGATGGGTAGTACGCGGAAGGTGGCTGGTATGGCTTCTTCGCGCATCACGGCTTCGACATGTTGAACGCCGCTGCCAGCGGCCGTCGGTGCAAAGGTCACTAACCACCGGGCTACTGCGACGCATAGCCCGACCACGAGCATCGCAAAAATCCAGCCGGGCAGGCCGTATAAGCCTTCGGTTTTCCATTCAGCCAGTAAGCCCGCGAAACTTTTGCTGCCATGCACAAGCAGCCAATGAAAACTACCGCCGACCAAGCCGACCAGCGCACCCGCGAAGGCGGAAACAAGCAGAAGCTGAAGCAGACCGTGTGTTTGTTCGGAGGAATTGTCGTCGGATTTTTGTTCAGTGATGTTCATTCGCGTACGCTGAGTAGAGAGTTGTTTGGATCGTACTCTGGTAGCGTGTGCATTGTGCGGTTGGCATTCTTGCTTTTATGGCATTTTTAGACATAAAAAGCGTTTAAGATCGAGGTCTTGCAAGAGTTATTACGATAAAAAATAAACAGATTTTGGAGAATAAACATTATGTTCAATACATTTAAGGCGTTATCAGTTGGCGTCTCACTTGTGGTATCAATGGCAAGTGCAGTGGCTCAGGATTTTCCTCAAAAGCCCGTCACACTGATCATACCGGTGGCGGCAGGCGGGACAACAGATATTGCAGGGCGTGTATTGGCCAATCAGCTCAAGGATGTGCTTGGGCAGATGGTGATTGTTGAAAACAAACCCGGTGCGAGCGGTGGAATCGGTAACTCTTATGTGGCACGCGCCAATCCTGATGGCTACACACTCGTGCTTGCCTACGAGGGCTTTAATACTGGCAATCCAGCCTTGACCAAGAGTCTGCCTTGGGATCCCGTCAAGAGTTTCACGCCGATCGCAGAAGTGATCAGGGGACCTCACCTGGTCCTCGTGCCTAAAGATTCGCAATTCAAGGATTTGAAAGACTTGGTGGCGTTCGCAAAGGCAAATCCCGGCAAACTAAATTACGCCTCTTCTGGTGTGGGCTCTATCCAGCATCTGGGTGCAGAATTACTCCAGCTCAAGACCGACACTAAGATGGTGCATGTGCCCTACGGTGGCGCCGCACCAGCGATGAAGGATTTGCTTGCTGGTCGAATTGATTTGTTTATCACAACACCACCGACAGCGATGGGTCACCTCAAGGCAGGAACTTTACGTGCGCTCGCAATTACCAGTGAGCAGCGTCACCCTATGCTGCCTGACGTGCCGACCACTGCTGAAGCGGGCTTGCCTGCGTTTCAGTTAGATGCCTGGTTTACTGTATTCGGTCCTGCAAATATGCCTGACGCCGTGGTCAAGAAACTGACTGACTCAATGAAGACGGTCATTACTTCGCCTCAGTTCGTCAAACAAATGAACGAGCAGGGTGCAACCGCCAGCTATCGTTCACCAAAAGAAGTGGCTGATATCGTCAACGTCGATTTGAAAAAATGGGCTGATGTGGTCAAGGCCGCTGGCATTAAGCCGGAGTAATCATCAACATGGAAGTAAAAAAACTAACAGGCACGATCGGCGCAGAGCTCTTGGGTGTGGACCTGTCTAAAGATCTGTCCGCCCCGACGATCAAGGATATCCGCCAGGCCTTGCTGGATAATCTCGTGATCTTTTTTCGTGATCAGACTTTGACACCTGAGCAGCAGATTGCCTTTGTGGAGAAATTTGGTCCGATCAGCACAACGCCTGTCTATCAAACGCATCCCACCTACCCGCAAATCATGCCTGTCGTCAAAGAAGTCACCGACAAGGATGTCATCGGTGACACGTGGCACACGGATGAAACTTATCATCCGCAGCCACCGCTGGGCTCGGTGCTTTATGCGCGTGAGGTTCCCAAGGTGGGTGGCGATACGCTTTGGGCCAATCAATATCTGGCCTATGAGCGTTTATCCGATGCGATGAAAAAGCAGCTCGAGGGCTTGCATGCGATTCATTCAAATGATTTCCTGAATGCGAATGCACGGCTGCGCAACAGCACGCGTTCAACCAAATTGCGTGAGGACGTAGGACGTATCGATAGCCGTCATCCCGTCGTACGTACGCATGACGAAACAGGGCGCAAGAGTTTGTTTGTGAACCAACCTTTTACGTTTTGCTTTGAAGGGATGAGCCGCGACGAGAGCTTGCCGCTGCTTCAATATTTATATCAGGTGAGCCACAAGCCAGAGTTGACGTGTCGTTTTCGTTGGCAGCCAGGCTCGATGGCGTTTTGGGATAACCGTTGCACCATGCACTATGCCATCAATGACTATCCGGGGCAGCGTCGTGAGATGCACCGCATCACAATTCAAGGCGTAAGCCCAGTATGAGCGGACGCTTTGCTGGGACGGTGACGTTGATTACGGGTGCGAGTAAAGGCATTGGGCTCGCGACTGCTGAGCGTATCGCTCAAGACGGCGGGACCGTGATTGGTATCGCGCGATCGGCGGCGAATGTAAATTTTCCGGGCCCTTTCTTTACGGCCGACCTAATTTCGGAGTCAGAGACAGCACAAGCATTGGCACAGATCACTGAGCAGTTTGAGATTGATCACTTGGTCAATAACGCGGGCAAGACTACGTCGAGTTTATTGACGCAAACGACTTCAAAAGAGTTCGAAGAAATTTTACAAATCAACATGCGGGCCCCGATGCAGTGTTTACAAGCCTGTCTGCCTGCAATGGTACGCAAGGGGCGTGGACGTGTCGTCAATATTTCAAGTCGTGCAGCCTTGGGGATGGTGAAAAGAACGGCCTACGCTGGCGCCAAGAGTGGTTTGATCGGCATGACACGTACCTGGGCGCTTGAACTAGGCGCGCAGGGCATTACTGTAAATGTGGTCGCACCGGGTCCTGTGGCAACGGAGTTGTATTTAAAAAATAATCCGATGTCTCCGGAGGCGCGCGAAGCGTTTGCCGCGCGTATTCCGCTCAAGCGGGTGGGGACGCCAGAGGAAATCGCTGGGGCAATTACTTATTTTCTGTCTGACGATGCGAGCTTTGTGACAGGGCAGGTTTTGTATGTCTGCGGTGGATTATCGGTTGGAGCGACGCCTGTTTGACGATCAAGGTATTGCGTCGTGTCCAATAGAAAAGTCCTGTCTTGAATCACCAAGACAGGACTTTTTTAATACTGAGTGATTACGTAAAAATTACTCTTGTGTAATGCCCGATTTTTTGATCACATTGGCCCATTTGCTCACTTCATCTTGAGTCAGTTTTCCAAGTTGAGCGGGAGTATTGGGCGCAGCAGGTAATTCAAAGCCACCACCTTCGTAGGCTTTCTTAACCTCGTCAGATGCTAGCGCTTTGTTTATTTCTTTGTTGAGCAGATCGATGACGTCCTTTGGTGTGTCCTTGGGTGCATAGACAGCAAACCATGCTGAGACATCAAAGCCTGGAACACCTGTTTCGTTGACGGTCGGAACGCCTGGTGCGAAGGGTGTCGTTTTGGCAGAGGTCACCGCCAACGCGCGTAGTTTGTCACCACGGACTTGACCAATTGCGGAGGGTAAATTGTCAAACATGGAGTCGACCTGGCCACCGACTAAATCGATGATCGCCGGACCGCTACCTTTGTAAGGGACGTGCAATAGATCGATACCAGCCTGAATCTTAAAGAGTTCGCACGACAGGTGGATGGAGGAGCCAGTACCCGAAGAGGCACAGGATACTTTTCCAGGGTTGGCTTTCGCGTAGGCGATGAATTCACTGACGTTTTTAACGGGAAGCTTTGGGTTCACGACGAGGATATTGACAATCGTGGTCAGCGTGGCAACAGGTGCGAAGTCAGTCAATACGTTGAAATTGAGTTTTTTGTACAAGGTCTGGTTGATCGTGTTGGAGACTGAGCCAACATAAAGCGTGTAGCCGTCTGGCTTGGCTTTGGTGACGCCCTCTGCAGCAATGTTGCTGTTGGCGCCTGCTTTGTTTTCAACCACAAAACTCTGTTTGGTTTGTTCTGTGAGCGCTTTGGCAACGATTCGCGCCACACGGTCTGTTGCGCCGCCTGGGGCAAAGCCAACCACGAGTGTCACGGGCTTATTTGGAAAGGCCTGGGCCTGAGCGTGTGCAGCGCCTGCAGATAAAACAAACGTTGCCGCAACGGCGCACGCTAAGGGTAAAAATTTCATCGTAGTCTCCAACAATTAAGTAGATCTGAACTGTTCAGGGCAACCAGATCGCTCGTAAATAAGTTGCCTATCCTAACCAATTCTGAGGTGTTTAGCATTTGGCGTTTACCCTGTGAGGTTCGCTCGACCGCGATGCCTGCGCATGGATGACGAACAATACTTTAATTAGCGGTAATGCCAGCATTTTTGATCAGATCACCGTATACCTTGGTTTGATTGCGGATGTAATCGCTAAAAGCGGCGGGAGAAGGGCTGGCAATCATTTCAACCCCCTTGGCTTTAAAGACCTCGATTACAGCGGGGGTTTTTAAAATTTTGGAGATTTCTGCGTGAAGCTTGGCCGCTATGGCAGGCGGTGTGCCGATGGGGGCAAAAATTCCATTGAAGGTGGAGTCACTAAACCCCTTGAGTCCCGACTCGTCCAGTGTTGGCACATTTGGCAGGATTGAAGAGCGTGTCAAGCTGGTCACCGCGATCGGATAAAGCTTCCCTGACTCGATATGTTTAGCAGCGGTGCTGACCTGATCAAACATGATGGGTACTTGACCGGCGATCACGTCAATGACGGATTGTGCATTGCCTTTGTAGGGAACATGTAAAAAGGATACGCCTGCCGTATTGCTAAACAACTCGGCGGCAATGTGTCCCGTTGAGCCGTTGCCAGACGAGGCATAGGCGTATTTTTTCGGGTTCGCTTTCGCAAGTTTGACGACCTCGGCCATATTTTTTGCGGGAAGCGCCTCCTGATTGATCACCATCACCATGGGTATTTCACAGGTGAGTGTGATTGGAATAAAGTTTATCAGTGGGTCATAACCGGCGTTAGCCAAGAGCAAGGGTGCCGTCACAAACGTCGTGGAGTGCGCGAGAAGCGTATAGCCATCGGCTGGGGCATTCGCCACCATCATCGTGCCCACTAAGCTGCTCGCGCCTGGTCGGTTTTCAACGATGACTTGTTGGCCGAGTGCCTTGGAAAGTGGCTCTGCTACAGCGCGTGCAACCAGATCCACATTTCCGCCCGCCGCAACCGGGACAATCAGGCGAATAGGCTTAGTAGGATAGTTGGAGGCGCTTTGAGCCTGAGCAGACATGATGCCGACGGAGGCGACGGCAGAGCAGACGGCAACACTACGGAGCATGCTCTTTAGTACTGTTTTGACTGTATGGCAAAGCGAATGGATGGAAGTATGTTTAATTTTTATATTCATGATTGTCTCCCCATTGAGTGCAAAGATTTAAAAATCGTACAGGCGCGCCGCGTTATCGACGAGCACTTTTTTGACAGTCACAGGATCACCCGCCCATTTGGCAATGCGCGTTAAGGCCGCAAAGTCATCTTCGGGTCTGGCATGCTCGATGACCTGAGGATCGCGCTTGACACCCTTTGGCGGCATAGGGTGTGGCCAGTCAGTCCCCCAGACCATGCGCTCTGGATTGGCATCGATGAGCATGCGTGCAAACGCCTCGCCGTCTGTGTAACCTGGCAATTCGGAAATACGGTAGGGTGCGGAGAGTTTGACGTAAACCTTGCCGGACTGAACAAGTGAGCACAACGCCTCAAAGCCGGGCTGTGTCAGTGGTTTACTCGCATCGAGTTTGCCAAAGTGATCGACCACTAGGGTGGTGGGTAGTTGACGGATGGTATCTTGCATACCTGCAATCACATCGAGATTGGTATAGACCTGAACGTGCCAGCCAAGAGGGGCGACTTGCTCTGATGCCGCTCTGAGTTGACGTGCCGCAGAGGCGGGATCGTTGTGTCCGTGCGTTTCGAGGTTGACGCGGACACCTCTCACGCCAGCCGCATGAAACTTTTTCAGTGTGTCGAGAGAAAAGCTTTCGTCGATTACGGCGACGCCTCGGCCGCGTAACGGTCCCCAAGACTCAAGTGCGTACAGCATGCTCGTGTTGTCTGTGCCGTAGGAACTGGGGTGAGCAAGCACCACGCGATCAACACCCATGGCGGCGTGCAAGGCATTGAGTGCCTCAAGTGTCGCAACTGCCGGTGTGTAATTGCGCTTTGCAGCAAATGGGAATTGTTCCTCTGGAGGGAAAATATGGGTGTGACAATCGCATATGCCAGCTAAGCTGAGTGGTTTAAAGTCGGCAGGTACGGTGAAAGGTGGTTGCATGACGGTATCTGGAATTAAAATTATCGACGTTCAATACTAACCACAAATTTACCTTCAGTCGACGTCGCGGCCACATTGCAAGAGAAGAGGGCTCAGATTAAGACAGAGCTTGCGCAAGCGTCTCAATGGCACGTTGACGTGCAGGACTGTCGTTGAAATCATCGCTAATTGAAGACCAATCGGGATGCGCACGTGCAAGAGTAATAGTCTTTGTCAGCGTTGGATTTTCAAGTGACAGTTGGGAGGTTTGTTCAAGACGAAAAGGGTTCACGGTGGCATGCCCCCGATGTTCAAGACCGTTGAGCAGTTGCATTTGCCTAAGCGCAAGTAGTTGCAAAATTGACTGATCGACAGTGAGTTCGCGAAAACCTCGTAATTGTCCTAGTACTCTGTCACCCCAACGATCAATGGCTTTCCAAGCGCCACCGGCAATCGCGCCGATCGCCATTCCCGTACCGAGACTGAGCCCTGCACTGAGTACATCGACGGTTGCCCCCGCAGCAGCCCCAGCAGCGACGCCCATGCTGACATGCACCCCAAAGTGCTGGAGTGCTTGAGGGCTAAATAGATCGAGTTCCCATCGTCCTTCGGTCAGGGGGAGTGGGCTAGATAAATAGTCATCCGGACGGAATTGAAACAGACTCAGCAACGCATTGACACACGCTTGCTCGCGTTCGCGAATACGACTTTGTTGAAGTGTAATTTTGTTTGCAAGCGTATCTGCCTCAATAGAGGTGCGGATCCTGAGCGAGGCCACGTCAATTAGCATGCTGGCAATCAGATCAATCGAGGAGGCATGTCTTGCCGCGCGTTGCCTGGAGGCTTGCTCTTGGAGCGCGAGTAAGGTCTGCTGATAGGAGGAAAGAAAAAGTGACAAGGCTTGGTAAAGCTTTTCCTCACCATCGATTGGCGGGCTCATGCTGTCGAACGATAATGCCGAATGCAAACCAACGCGAGCAAGTGCATCACGCCATTCTTGTGTGCGTGCTGTCTCACTCGCGACAAAATTCAACACAGGTAGTAAGGGTCTCGCACAGCTCGAGAGAATGGCGAGCTCATCACGATGTTTAGCAAGAACTGGTTCACGCACGTCAACGACATAAAGACCCGCATCACAACTTAATAACTTTTTAAGAACACGTGCCTCTTGCTCATAGAGAGACGATGCTTCTGGACTATTTAAAAAGAGTCGAATGCGATCGGGGCCGTCAAGGCGTTGCGCGTGGTCCGACAGTTGCTCAAGATAATCGAGTAGCCCAATACTGTCTTCTATTCCGGGTGTATCAAAAAGTACGAGCGCGGTTTGTGTACCGAGCATGATACGCGCGCCTTGCACCTGTCGTGTCGAGCCTGGCATGTCATCAACTTCTCCGAAATTGACGTCACGAATCAGGGTACGCAGTAAGGACGTTTTACCAACGTTGGTGTGACCCACAACAGCGATTTGCAATGTCGACTGTTCAGTCATGATGGCGCTCCAGCCATTGCATGACGCTCGCGGGATCCTCTTGGATATTCAGTTTGATCTCTGAAAGATCCCGTAGCTGAGAAAGCCACGCTTGAGTATGTGCTTGTGAAGCTTGATTGTGTCTCAGCCATACCAAGGTTCTTTTGGCATTTTCTGAAAGATCGCGAATCAGGCGAACAGTGCCACGGTCTGGTGAGTGCCTGGCGTCGCAGACCAGCACGAGATTTTTAGGACGTGCTTGCGTCATTGCTCTTAAGACTCGTTGACGTGACTCGCGCGAATCGATGGGTCCGGCGCAGCTGACGATTGAGCCGATTCCTTCAGGAGGCCAGATATCTTTTGGATCGGGTTCGATCGCGATCAAAATATGTTCTGTATTGAAGGTGTCACGTGACCATTGCGTTGACGTAGCATCGATTTTAAAAATAGAAGCCTCTGGTGGGGTGTCAGCATAATGACGTTCGGATGAGGTCATGCGATGTAAGACTGCTACATAATAGGGTGAGGTGAGGTCTGGTTTAATGCGCCCGCGACGGCTAAAGACTATTAAAGTAGACATCAGCAGCAAAACAAGTCTGGGTAGAACGCCATAGACGATAAGGCAACCTAACAGCCAGCCAGACCAAAGTTTTCTCGCAGTTTCGGCACTGTTTTGTGGGATCGAGCCGCTAGCACGAACAAGCTCAGTATCTGGAATGGGAAAGCCTAACAAATGTGGAATCACGGCTAATTGTCCAACCCAATTCACAAATACCTCTGGAGACAAGACAGTTGTTTCCCACACAAAATCATATTGACGTGTTGAAAGTACAAAGAGCGTTGTTGCTGACGCTGCAAGTAACAGGAGCATCCAGATCAAATGTGTGCCGGCACTTAAGAGCCAACGAGTGGCGCGTGCTTGGTGCCAGAGACTCCACCACGCCTGAGCAGCTAAGCCTATATCGGGACCACGTGCTAATTTACGCGTTAACCAAGGCAAGAGCTGTGCTAGTCGCCCACCAGACGCTGTGGGTGAAATAAGCGTGACACCCCAAATGATGAGGGAAAGAAAGTTCAGGCCTAGCAGCGAGATCAAGGCCCAAACGATATTAATGGGCTGTGCACCGCTTCCGAGCGCGGCAACAGCACTGCTCGCACCGATGATGATCGCCGCGCTAAATACGACCAGGCAGGCCAGCCAACTAGCGGAGTTGAGTGTGGCCATGGACGCCGCGAGCGTGTTCGACCGGCTGAGCTCTTGGGCTCGAAGGATAATTTTTGCCATGGGAGAGCGTGCATTCTGGGCCAGCAGCCTAGCTTTGCTGTCGTCTTGCGGACCCCATTGGCTCTCTCTTAAACGGATGGCTTCACAGAGCCAAGCTTGCTTAAATGTGACCGACTCCTGCTTTCCCATCATTAGACTACCGTTGTTTTTGACGAAGTAACGCAATGCCCACGAATAAGGCTGGCAAGGAACACACGATAAAGCCGATACCGTAATTGTTAGTCATGCCAAGTAAAAGAGAAAAGATCGAGGGCGCAGTCAGGGCGCCAACTTGTCCAAACGACAAGACTCCGCCTGTGACCGCACCGCGGGCACTCTCTGGCGCTTCCCGTGCTGTTTCGGCTAGCAACACGCCATGCCATGAAAGGGCTGTCGCGCTGATCAGGGTCGCGACGATACCTATGATGATCGTGGGCCAGCCCTCGGCACACATACTGAGGAGCGCCATGCTAATCGCCATGCCAATCGCGAGCGCAGCCATCATGGTGCGGGGATGCACAAAGGAGCTACCGAGCAATCCCCAGATAATACGACCCGGGACAGCGACCGCAACCGCGATTGAAAATACAAATCCCGCGGCAACCAAGGTGTACCCCATCGTCGTGAGGTAGACGACAAAATAGACGGTGAAAATAGTTTGTGTGGCATTGAAAGCAAAGCATGCGAAAGAGAGATTGCGTAATTCTCTTGTTCCTAAAACGGCACGCACCGTATGACCAAAATCAGAAAAATGAAATTTGCGGGTGGGATCTCGGTCATCATCGAATTTTTTGACCAAGGGTTGCAGCATCAAAGTGAATGCAATACACGCCAAAGCAGTCATGAGCATAGTGTATTGCCAGTTTGACCATTCTGTCAGTTGTGGTCCCAAGATTCCAGCGAGCAGTAAACCTGCGGGCACAGCAGTTTGTTTAATTGAAAAAATCAAAGGTAAATATTTGGGAGGTGAGCAACGCCCTAGTAAGTGGGAGCTTGAGGGTGTTGAAACCGCGGCACCCCCGCCGCTCAAAATTGCTGAAAGCACGAGCGCAATGGGATGTCCGATTGTGGCTAATGCCATGCCTAAACCGAGAAGCACAAGAGCGAACTGACTCATGCGCATCGCGCCAAAACGAATGATGAAGCTGCCACAGCCGAGTTGAGTGGAAAGGGCAGCGCTAGCGGCGATCGAAAAATAAATACCAATCCAGGCTGAGTCGATCATGAGATCCGCAATGATGGCGGGTGCAATCACTGCCGGCAACGCACGACCAATGGCCGCGAAGGTTTGTTGCAAGAACGTTGCCACGAGGGCAAGTAGGATGTGATTCACAAGAGGGTGTTAATAGTGAGCTAATAACAAAAAAGTCAGAGATTGTTGCAGAGCAATGAGGGAGCGTTGCACCGTCTTAGAATACCGTATGTGAGAAAGATCTGTTGATCTAGCTTATGAAGGTTATCATAATTAAAATTATTGACGTGGTTTAACAACGCCTTATCCGGAGTATCTCAATGAATTTCACTACGGCCGTTTCAACTTGCCTATCTAAATACGCCACGTTCAGCGGGCGAGCGACTCGAAGTGAGTTCTGGTGGTTTTATTTGTTTACAGTCTTGCTTGGCTGGGGTGCAACGGTTGTCGGTGCTGTCATGGTGGACGGTGGTGCATTCTTGGGCAATCTGATCTCTCTGATTTTTTTGATCCCAACATTCGCAGCGGGTAGCCGTCGGCTGCACGACACTGGGCGCAGTGGATGGTGGCAGCTGTTGGTCATCACGGTGATTGGTATTTTGTTATTGATTATTTGGTTCGCGATGGGTAGTGAAAAAGCATCAAATAAATATGGCGAGTATTCCGCCTAAATCCCTGTTAAGAGAGGCTCAGAAAGTCTCTGATTGTCCGATTAATGAATTGTGTTTGACTCGAACCAGGCATGGCTCGCCAAGCTAGATGGCCTTTTTTCGAGTCTACAGCAGCATAAGTGACGTTCGTCAGGCCTTGGGCGAGTTGTTGGGCGCCTTCTACACTCAGTAAGCGCTCTGTCATGCAAGGCAGTAAGAGTGTGTTTGCAATGACACGCTCAAGGGCGTTGGCCAAGAGACCATCAAAGCATGCGCTCACGTCATGTTTCGATGAGGCCTGATAGCGCTTGAGTAAACTCCAGGCATCCCAGCTTGCTAACCAATCCCCTGCAGCCGTGGCTTCGCGTTCAAGCGCGCTGAAATCCGACTCAGCAATATAGGCATCCGTGACGGTCCAGGCAAAGTAATGTTTGCCTGCGAGTCTGAGTCCTTCTGTTGGGGGCGTAGTGTATTGGCCGTTGTTCCAATGAGGATCGAGCTTAATCATATCGATCATGCGTTGCGTCGCGAGTTGAAAACTATTGCTCGCACGCCAGTCCGGCACAAGCAGGATGGCTGAGCGAACCATGTCTGGGTAATGAATGAGCCACTCAAGTGCTTGGAACGCACCCATGGACGCTCCGGCAAGCACCGCGATGGGTTGACTCCCAAGACCAAGCCCATTTTTTACCAATTGCACCTGAGCATGCACCATGTCTCGAATGGTGTAGTCAGGAAAGGCCGCGCCTAAGCCATCGGCGGGTTTGGACGAGGTCCCGCCACCAATCGCATCGGTGCTGATGACGCAATAGTGATCAGTGTCGTAGGCTCTTCCAGGACCGATGTGTTCCAGGACGCTATGCCTCACATTGCCGGTGCCAGGCAGAACCAGCAATAGATTGTCCCGTTGCGCATTGAGTTCTCCAAAGCGTACATAGCCAATGTTGAGTTCGGGTAATGTTTGGCCAGACTCAAAAGTGAAGTGCTTGAGTGTAAAGAGACCTTCGTGCGCGGGGGGTCTGGTCGAGTCAGCGGTCATTGTTGCGTATTGGTTTTTTTGAATAGGCATACTGTATGCCTGCATCCTCTATTTGTAAATCGTGTTAATTTTTGATGAAACGAATAGAACAAAAATGGAGCTGAGATGAAAGGGGTCGTCGTATGTCCGCAGCCGCGTGCTGCCGAGGTCGGTGCTGAAATACTTGAAAAAGGTGGCAATGCCTTCGATGCCGCGCTCGCAACAGCATTTTCTCAAATGGTCAATGACCCCTTTATGTGTGGCTTGGGCGGGATGGGGACCTTGCACTATTACTCTGCCGACACGGGCACGAGTGGCATGATCGATTTCTACAATCGAGCGGGATCGAAGGTGCGCCCCGAGATGTGGGAAAAGGATTGCAAAGGACGCACGCCTATTTCAGGTTATAGCTTGTTTGACGACTTTCGAAGTGAAATCGGCTACACCGCCATCATGACGCCCGGCACCCCCGCGGGTCTGGGTTTGTTTCATGAAAAGCTGGGTTCTATGCCTTGGGCCGATTTGATTGGGCCAGCGATAGAGCAGGCCTACGAGGGCATCATCGTGACTCCAAACGGTGCGAGCGTGTGGAGCGGTTATGCCCAGCCCGGCATTCCTGATGGGCTCACCCGCATTCGTAAGACAGCAGAGTGCGCGCGCGTGTATTTGCACCCTGAGGGGCGACTCTATAAAGTTGGCGACATACTGAGACTTCCCGACTACGCGCGGACGCTTGAGCGACTTGCAAAAGGTGGCTGGCGAGAGTTCCATCAAGGAGCGCTCGGCGATGAAATCGCGCGAGACTTGGCATTGAATGGTGCCTTTGTGACGCGGCAAGATTTGGCTGACTATCAGCCTGAAGAGAGTGCGCCTCTCGTCGGTCATTATCGTGGCTATGAGTTGAGGTCTAATCCACCGCCCGGCAGCGGTGCGACCTTGATAGAGATGTTGCAGATTCTGGAGCATTTTGATTTAGGTGCGCTTGAGCATGGATCGGCGCAACATATCGATTTAGTGGCGCGCGCCATGGCCGCGGCGCACGTTGATCGTAACGCCTATCTTGGCGATCCACACTTTGCAGATGTTCCGACCGATATGTTGATTTCAAAAAAGCGCGCAGCGTACTGGGCGCAGCGCATCAAGAGCGGTCCTTATGCAGGGGGCCAAGAGGAGGCACCTCTGGGCTGCACCACACATGTCTGTGTGATGGATGCTGCGGGCAATGCGGTGTCCATGACGCATACGCTTGGAACGGCTGCGGGTGTTGTGACCCCCGGACTGGGTTTCAATTACAACAACTCTATGAAGTTATTTGATCCCGTGCCGGGCAAAAAGAATTCGATGGCCCCTGGCAAGGCACGCACGACTGGGATGGTACCCACGATGTTACTCAAGGATGGCAAGCCTGTTCTGTTAGCGGGCGCCCCCGGTGGGAGTGTGATTATCAGCGCGACCTTGCAATCGATTTTAAATATCGTGGATTTTGGGATGTCTGCTGTTGAAGCTGTTACCGTGCCGCGTATTCATTGCGAAGGCTTGGGTATTCATACTGAAGCCACTGTGCCACGTTCAGTGATCCGCGAGTTGCGCGCGATGGGGCATGTTGTGCATCAGAGCGCACATAGTTTTGAGCCCAGCATGTCGCGTGCACATGTGATTTCAACGATCGGTGGTCGTATGAGAGGAGGGGCGGATCCTAGAGGTGGGGCAGGTGTTGTTTACGCGAGATCTTGAGCTGCTGGACGATTGCGCAGTCCTGACAGTAGGAGCCCACCCAGTTGCTGTGCAATATGGATATGCTCTGGTTTAACCTGTGGGTGTTTCATCAAAATGTTGAGTGTCGCGAGGCAACCCGCGTCACCCACAATCGGAATATTCATGACGGATTGCAAACCTAAACGTGCAATGGTTTCATGATCATCAAACGATTGTCTGATCGCTTCAGTGCCTTCACCGATAAATATTTGTTGATCGATGAGAACATGCTGCCCCCAAGTCGTCCCTTTTTTTTGCTTGCGTCCGCCAGGCGGGTAGGCCTCAGGGTTTGAGCTGAACAGTCGCTCAAGTTCCATGTGCTCAGGATAAAAGATATTAATAGTAAGCAGTTCTCGATCCAGCAATGCCATGGCGATTTGATCGATGCCATGGCAAAGCTGATGCACTTTCTTGTGGTGTGCGTCGTTCAAACTTGCCCCACGCTTTATTCAGCTGTAATGTTTAGCTCTTTGATGAGCTTGGTGTAGCGATCGGTATCTGCTTGAAGTGTTTTAGCAAAACCTGCAGGTGTTGATTGCACGACCTCGACGCCAATGCCGCGCATTTTTTCAATGACGGCAGGTTGAGCGAGTGTTTTGTTGATCTCTGCATTGAGTTTAGCAGTGATGTCCGCAGGTAAATTTTTGGGACCAAACACACCATACCAAACGACCATCTCGTAACCGGGGAGTGTTTCTGCAACCGTTGGCGTGGTGGGCAATAACTCTGCACGTTTATCTTCAGTGACGGCAACAAGATTGAGTTTGCCGGACTTGACGTGAGGCAGTGTCTGCGTACCTGCGCTAAAGAGCACCTGTGTTTGACCGGATACTGTGTCGAGCACGGCGGGAGCACCTCCTTTGTAAGGGACGTGATTCATTGTGATGCCAGCGGCTTTCTCAAACATGGCAGCACTGATGTGGTTGGTGGAGCCCACGCCAGCTGAGGCGTAATTAAGTTTGCCAGGATTGGCTTTCGCATAGGCGATCAGATCGGGCACGGTCTTTGCAGGTACGGCAGCATTCGTTACCATTGTGTTGGTGACCAGAGCGATCAGTGCAATAGGCGTGAAATCATCGACAGGATGAAACGGCATTTTTGAAAATAGCGCACCGTTCATCGCGTGGGTGCTCATCGATCCCACGAGTAAGGTATAGCCATCGGGTTTTGCTTTTGCGACGGTGTTGGAGCCAATGTTGCCGGAGGCACCAGGTTTGTTTTCAACGATGAAAGTCTGACCTAGCGTTTTCGTTAAGCTTTCGGACAACATGCGTGCCAAAATATCTGTAGAGCCGCCTGGTGCCCAAGGCACTACAACGGATACGGTTTTGTCTGGATACGCTGCATAAGCGGTCGCGAGGGCTGCGCACGAAAATACGCTAGCAACGAGTAGGCGAGTAAGATATTTGTTCATGCGTGACTCCGTCTATAACTTGAATTAAAAAAAGTAATGTGTTTGTAGTTAATTAGGTTTGTAGAATCTCAGCGACCGACTGCATAACCTTGCATGCCTCGAGGATTGGCACCTGCACGCAAGACAAGCTGTCCGTTCAAGTCATGCTGCCGTGTGCAGGCTGAAATACGTCCCTCCGACCATGCCGCGCCCACCTTTACATCGTGACCAGCTTGCTTCAGTTGTTCTATCGTAGCGTCGGGCATTCGTGCTTCGAGCGTGATACGGTTGAGTGTAGTGGTGCGCGGCCAGAATGACGAGGGATAATGGTCTAAATGCCAGGATGGTGCCTCAATGGCCTCCTGTAGATTCATGCCATAGAGTGCATGGCGCAAAAAGAAAATCAGCAACCATTGGTCTTGTTGATCGCCACCCGGTGTACCAAACGCCATATAGGGTTTGCCATCGCGCAAGGCCATCGAGGGAGAAAGTGTTGTCGTCGGGCGTTTACCGGGTTGAAGTTGGCTAGCGAGGCCCGAATCAATCCAGGTCATTTGCAGTCGGGTATTGATAGAGAACCCCAGCTCTGGAATGACTGGGCTGGAGGAAAGCCAGCCACCGGAAGGCGTAGCTGAAACCATATTGCCCTCTTGATCGATCACACTGAGATGACAGGTATCACCGACGAAGATCTCTTTATCCGCCCACTCGCGTACGGCTGGCAGTGCTGCAAAGGTGGGCTCACCAATACCGTAGCGCGTATCGGAGATCGCTAGAATACGTTCACCAAGATCTAGGTCGGGCATGGCAGGTTGGCGACCATCAGGCTGACCGGGTCGTAAGGTTTTAGATGCAAGTGCCGCAATTTGTGCAAAGCGTTGCTTGCCATAATCTTTACTCAGCATCGTTGCAAGGGGTACATCAAAAAAATCTGGATCGCCGAGCCAGACCATACGATCTGCAAGTGCGAGCTTGGCGGCCTCTGCGACGTGGTGCACAAACTCAAAAGAATCTGGCGCATGCTTTTGTAATTCAGCGTTTTTCAGGATACAGAGCTGTTGCAAGAAGGTCGCGCCTTGAGACCAGGCACCACATTTCGCGACGGTATAACGACCAAACTCGACCGTGATGGGCTCGTCATAGGTCGCTTGCCAGTTAGCGAGATCCTCATAACGCAACAGACCTTTGTTACGTTCGCCTGTAGTGTCTCTGATTTCAGCATGCGTGTAATAGTCATCGATCGCTCGTGCCACAAAGCCGCGATACCAAATGTCTAGCGCGGCCTCAATTTGTTTGACGCGATCTGTGCCACCTTGCTTTTCGGCTTGCTCGATCATTTTCCGATACGTCTTGGCAAGCGCCGTGGACTGGAAGAGTGAACCCGGTGCAGGGACCTTGTCCTTGGGTAGCCAGACGTCTCGCGAGCTATGCCATTCGGCGCGGAATAAGTCTTGGACTGCAGTGATGGCTTGCACCACCCGAGGGACCAGAGGAAAACCTTTTTCCGCATAACCGATAGCAGGTCCAAGCACCTCGGCGAGAGACATGCTGCCATAGTCCCGCAGCATCGTCATCCAGGCACCAAAAGCGCCTGGAACGGTGGCGGGCAGGAGGCCAATCCCTGGAATCAGGCCGAGACCTTTGTCGCGAAAGTACTCGGGCGTTGCCAAGGCGGGGGCACAGCCTTGGCCGCAAATCACACGCATGCGCTGCTCTTTTTCGCTCCACAACATTAGCGGTGCCTCCCCCCCGGGACCGTTGAGGTGGGGCTCGACGACTTGTAATACAAAGCCGCCAGCTACCGCTGCATCAAAGGCATTACCGCCACGCTCCAAAATAGACATGGCAGTCTGTGAGGCCAGCCAGTGTGTCGACGAGACCACGCCAAAAGTACCAATAATTTCTGGACGAGTGGTAAACGAATCCATATATCTGCCTAGATGAGTGCTAAGTGAGTTGAGCGGGCGTGTGCAGTCAAAGATATTAATAGGTATTCATTGCTTCATAGCCGCTGATTTTTGATTAAAACCTAGGGTTTTCCTAGGTTTTAATGGAGGTGGGCGCAATATAATCGAGTACTAATCTTATCTTTTACATTTTTTGGGCCAATGGAGACACCGCCATGATGAACCGTAGATCATTTATTACCAAAGCTGGCATTGCAGGCGCAGCTGGTCTTTCAACTGTTGCAGCGCCTGCTATCGCACAACGTAAAATTACTTGGCGCATGGTGACAACGTGGCCCAAGAACTTTCCTGGTATGGGTGTGGGTGCGCAGCGCTTGGCTGATCGCATTACTGCGGCTTCGGGTGGTCAGCTGACCATTCAAGTGTATTCCGCGGGTGAATTGGTTCCCGCGCTTCAGTCTATCGATGCAGTGATTGACGGTGGTGCCGAGATGTCGCATGGTGCGGCGTACTATTGGCAAAACAAGAGCGTGGCACTGTCATTCTTTACGGGTGTACCGTTTGGTATGACCAGCCGTGAGTTGGCGGCCTGGATGCGTTATTTAGGCGGCCAGCAAATTTGGGACGAGGTCTATGACCAGTTTGGTTTGCAGGGCTTTTTGTCGGGCGATACGGGCACACAAGCCGGTGGCTGGTTCCCCAAAGAGATCAAAAGTCTGGATGACATCAAGGGCCTGCGCTTTCGCACACCCGGTCTAGGCGGACAAGTTTGGGGCAAGCTTGGTGCGTCGGTGACCAACATGGCTGCGGGCGATATTTTCCAGGCACTGCAATCTGGGTCACTGGATGCTGCGGAGTTTGTCGGTCCTTATAACGATCTCGCGCTTGGCTTTTATAAAGCACGCAAGATTTACTACACCTCGAGCTTCATTGAACCTGGTTTGGCGACTGAGCTGGTCGTAAATAAGAAAAAGTATCAAGCCTTGCCTAAGACGCTGCAGGATCTTATCCGTGATGTATGTCAGGCTGAATACGATCAGGTGGCGTCAGATTTTGCTGCAAATGATCCGCGTTCACTTGAGGTGCTGATTAAGGAACATGGCGTTCAGGCTATTCCTCAGTTCCCAGATAGTGTTGTCGAAGCCGCGGCAAAGGTTTCTGCAGAGCTCTTGACCTCTGTTCGTGACAAGGGCGATGCACTGACCAAGAAGACAGCCGATAGTTTCATGAGTGCGTTGAAGCTTGTCCGTATTAAGACAGAAGGGACAGACGCACAATTTATCAATGCCCGCGCAAAGTACTTTAAGCTGTAAAGCATTGAAATGAGGTGGATGATTCATTCACCACCATAAAGTAAAAAGCCCAGCGAATATATATCGCTGGGCTTTTTTGTTGGCACCAATAAGCTTTAGTACAGAACCTTGGGCAACCAAGTGACGAGCTCAGGGAAGACAAACAAGATTGCAAGTGCGACAACTTGCAAACAAACAAAGGGGATGATGCCTTTGTAGATCATGCCTGTTGAGATGCTATTGGGCGCAACGCTCCTGAGGTAGAACAAGGAGAAACCAAAGGGCGGTGTGAGAAAGCTTGTTTGTAAATTGACACCGACCATCACGCCGAACCAGACCGGATCGAGACCGAGGGCCAGCAAAACAGGTGCTGTGATCGGGATAACAATGAAGATAATCTCAAACGTATCTAGGATGAATCCTAAAACGAACATGATAATCATCACCACAATCATGGCACCAAACGCGCCGCCTGGAAGACCAGACAAGAACTCGTGCACGAGATTGTCGCCACCCATCTGACGAAAGACGATGGAGAAAACAGACGCACCAAACAGAATGATGAAAATCATTGAGGTAATCGTCGCGGTCGAGACTGCCGCCTCACGTAAAACCGTCCAAGAGAGACGCCATTTTGCCGCAGCCAATATCGTGGCGCCCACCGCACCAACAGAGGCGGCTTCTGTGGGTGTCGCGATGCCGCCAATGATAGAGCCCAGCACCGCGATGATCAGCAGTAAGGGCGGCACCATTGCTGTCATGACTTCTTTAAAGATACCTTTCTTTTCTTCTTCGTTAAAAGGTGTGGCTGGGCAAGACTGTGGATCCGTGATGGCTTTGAAAATGACCCAGCCGAGGTACAGCAATACCAACAACATACCTGGGATAAAGGCACCCGCAAAGAGATCGCCCACGGATACAGGATTAGGCGCAAAGTTGCCTTTGGCCATCTGAACTTGGGAGTTGATGCCTGCGAGAATGTCGGCCATGAAAATCAGCACAGTCGAGGGCGGGATAATTTGTCCGAGTGTGCCAGAGGCGCAGATCACACCGCTTGCGAGTTTGGGGTTATAGCCCGCTCTCATCATCGCGGGTAAGGAGATGAGCCCCATCGTGACGACTGTTGCACCGACCACACCCGTGGAGGCCGCCAAAAGCGCACCTACCAAAATGACAGAGATCCCGAGCCCGCCTCGGATATTACCGAATAGCTTGCCCATCGTCATGAGAAGTTGCTCGGCGATCTTAGAGCGCTCAAGCATGACGCCCATAAAAATAAACAAGGGCACAGAGACCAGTACTTCGTTGGTCATAAAGCCGATGTAGCGCCCTGCCAAAGAGGCGAGGTTTGAAAAGTCAAAGACCTCGAAGTAGTAGCCGACTGCCCCGAAAATCAAGGAAGTGCCGGCGAGCGAAAAGGCGACAGGAAAGCCGAGCATCAGCATGCCAATCACGCCAAAAAACATCGAGCCTGCAAGAATTTCACCAATGAGAACGTAATCCATGTCGGTCACTCCTTGCCTGTCGCTTCGGCGACGGTTGGGTAACGATAGTCCTCAGGAATAAGGTCTTCTCGCTTAGCGAGCACAAGCACAGAGCGTATCGCCATGGCCAGACCTTGTAAGGCGACCAGGACAACAAAAACGAGGATAAAAGTTTTCAGCATATACAGTCCTGGCATGCCTCCGATATTGGCGGAATTTTCTAAGAGTCGCCATGAGCGTTGCACGTATGGGAGTCCGATGTAATAGACCGCAAACATGAAGGGGAAAAGAAACACGCAGACGCCGATCAAGTCAGCGATTGCTTTTTTTGTTGTAGAGGCTGGCCGGTAAAAAATATCGACTCTGACGTGATCTTCTCTAAATAACGCAAAGCCGGCGACAGCTGTAAACATGAGACCGTTAAGCCATACGTATAGGTCCTGCATCCAGAGTCTGGTGGTAGAAAAAAGGTAGCGTTCTACGACGACTGCAAAGCAGACCACAACGACGGCTACAGAGAGCCAGGCAAAAGTGTTGCCAACTACTTTGTTGATATGGTTAATAAACCGCATCAGCGCTGCTAGGATCGTTAGCATGCGGATTCTCCAATTGGACTTTCGAATTGTTGATTTTAAAGCAGCCTGCGATAGGACGCTGTCCTGAGGGTATGTCTCAGTTTTTAAGTAAGAAAACGCACCAGGGGATGTTGCCTTCCTGGCGCGTATCAAACTGACTGAAGAGAATTACTGAGCTTCGACGCCTGCTTTCTTGAACAACTCAGCCCATTGCGGGACTTGCTGTTTCACTTTGGCATCCAGAGCTGCCGGATTGGCATCTTTGGTCAACACTTGAGCACCTAGAGCTGTCATGCGTTCCTGAAACTTTGGATCCGCCAAACCAGCCTGTAATGCTTCAAGAATCTTGGCGCGCACAGGTGCGGGCGTATTTTTAGGAACCCACATACCGTGCCAGATGCCGACTTCAAAATCTTTAAAACCTGACTCGTCCATAGTGGGCAGGTCTGGCAAGGTTGAGACACGCTGCTTGCTTGTCACGGCATAAGCCTTGATCGTATTGGCTTTAATCTGCTGGGTTGTATTGGTTGTTTGATCGCACAGCAAGTCAACCTGCTTGCCGACGAGATCGTTCATTGCCGGACCTGTACCTTTGTAAGGAACGGTCAGGAGGTCGACACCCACACCGCTTGCGAACATCACGCCACAGAGGTGCGACGCAGCACCAATGCCCGCGTTCGCCAAAGACACTTTATCTTTGTTCTTTTTGACGTACTCAACCAATTCTTTAATGTTGTTGGCTGGGAAGTCTGAGCGAGCGACGATCGTCATGGGGACATCGACCACCAAACCAATTGGCTCAAAACCATCGATTGCGTTGTAGTTCGGTTTTTTATAGAGCGAAGGCGCAGTGGTAAAACCAACGTGCATCAACAGCACGGTGTAGCCGTCAGGATTCGCGCGCGAAACATACGAGCTGCCTACCGTTCCGCCTGCACCAGCTTTGTTTTCAACGATGACGGTTTGCTTGAGGGTCGGACGCATCGCTTCGGCGAGTGAACGCGCGACGCTGTCAGTGGGGCCGCCTGCAGCGAAAGGCACCACCATGTTGATGGGCTTTGTGGGGAAATTGTCCGTGCTTTGCGCCGTGACCGAAAAAGCCACTGCTGATAACAACGCACCAAGTGACAGGGTAAAAGTTTTCATCGCAACTCCGTGATTATTCAAAAGTGATACAAAATGGGTGTTGGGTATTGTGTAGACCCAAGGACTGAACGTATAGAAATAATAAACTTGGCAATTAATGCCAGACGGATTTGTAATCAAATTGTAAAACTTATAAGTTGCAGAAAAACAGTTCTATGAATAAAAAATAAGGGTTTTGGTGTGATTGTTTAAAAATTCAGTGATCTGAAAGAAGATTTGTGTCGAAAAGACCAGAGAATAGGTATATTCGGTTGATCACTACTCGAACATTTAAATAAAGAGACTTCAAAAGATGACGATTCAGTTTTTTTCATGGGATACCCCCAATGGGCGCAAAATTTCAGTGGCACTCGAAGAGATGGGTCTGCCTTATGTTGTGAATCCTGTCGACATTGGCCATGATGCGCAGTTCAAAGCTGAATTCTTGAAAATCAGCCCAAACAATAAGATCCCCGCCATCGTTGATGACGAAGGTCCGGATGGGCAGCCGATCAGTGTGTTTGAGTCAGGCGCGATCCTCATTTATTTAGCTGAAAAAACAGGAAAATTCCTGCCCTCCAAGGGAGCAGCCCGTGTCTCCGTTCTCGAATGGCTGATGTTTCAGATGGCAGGCTTTGGCCCGATCCCAGGTCAGGTGCATCATTTCTTGGGTCTGGCCAATGAAGACGACAAGCGCTACGGCGTTCAGCGCTTTATGAATGAGACACGACGTTTGTATGGCGTCATGGATCGTCGTCTGGCCGAGCAGGCGTATTTTGCGGGCGAGATCTCAATCGCTGACTTTGCGATCTTGGGTTGGGTCTGGAGACATCCGCGCCATCAAGTCGATTTGGCGGACTTTCCAAACGTCTTGCGTTGGTACGAAATGATCATGGCGCGCCCCGCTGTTCAGCGGGGTTTTGCTGTCGCATTGAAATAAAAAAATTTATTCAGGAGACCAAAAATGAAACAAGCTTTCAATATCAAAAAAATCTGTGCTGCGATGTTTGTAATGAGTGCTGCGATGCTCACGAATGGCCAGGTGCTCGCTCAAGCGACAGACGCTTACCCAACAAAGGTTGTCAAGCTTGTCGTGCCTTTCGCACCGGGTGGCGTGACAGACACCAGTGGTCGAATCGTTGCAGAAGCCTTATCTAAAAGATTAGGTCAGCAAGTCATCATTGAAAACAAGCCGGGTGCGTCAGGCAATATTGGTGCGCAATTTGCGGCGAGTGCACCACCTGATGGCTACACGCTTTTTTTGGCCTTAGATAACATCCTGGTCATTAACCCACATGCGTATTCAAAAATTGGTTTCGATACGCTGAAAGATTTTGCGCCCGTCGCCAAGATCGGTAATTCAATCGTGATCCTCGCGGCCAATCCTGCGGTGAACGCCAAAAACCTAAAAGAGCTTGTCGCTCTAGCCAATGCGACACCGGCCGGTCTGTCTTATGGCACCTCGGGGAACGGCAGTCTCGTGCACTTGGCAGGCGAGCTGCTTAAGCAGCAGTCCAATTCCAATTTTGTGCATGTAGCCTACAAGGGTGGTGGCCCTGCTGTCGCCGATGCCTTAGCGGGTCATATTCCTTTGACGTTTGCCTCGGCAGCGTCCATCAACCAACATCTGAAAGCTGGCAAGCTTGTGGCGCTGGGAGTGCCGAGTGCCGCCCGCTCTGCGGCGTATCCTGAGATCCCAACTTTCAAAGAGTCGGGTATTCCCGGTATCGAGCTGAACTCTTGGGTGGGTATCATGGCTCCAGCGAAAACACCTGCTGCCATTGTCGCGAAGTTGAACAAAGAAATTAATGCCGTGTTGCAAGATCCTGCAGTCAAGGATAAGTTGCTGAACTCTGGTATTGAGGCCGCTAACGGAACGTCCGCGCAGTTTGGTGATGAGATCAAGCGTGATCTTGAAATGTATAAGCCTGTTGTTGAAAAAGCCGGCATCAAAGTCAATTAAAAAATTGAACAGATGCAGTACTCATTGGATTGGAGACAAAAATGAAATTTAAAAATCGTATGCCTTTCAGCACACTTAAATATGTGGGACGCGGCCTTGCTGCGTTAGCTGCAGGTGGTGTGTTCGCCGCAATGCCCTTAACAGCGAGTGCGCAGGACTTCCCAAATAAGCCGCTCAGAATTGTGGTCGGCTTTCCGCCTGGTGGTGGTTCGGATTTGATGGCGAGATCGGTTGGAGATAGGCTTTCCGTTATATTCAATCAACCCGTCATTATCGAAAACAAACCAGGCGCTGGATCCTCTATCGCCGCTTCATTTGTCGCCCAGGCAAAACCTGATGGCTATACGATGTTGTTTGCTCAGGCAGCCAATCTCGGCATTGCGCCCGCACTGAGAGACACGCTGAACTACGATCCGATTAAGAGCTTTGCACCGATCACGCGCTTGGTGTCTGCACCGCTCGTGATTGTCGGTCCCGCCACCCTCCAAGCGAAAACATTGAAAGAGTTGATTGCAATGGCTGCAGCCAAGCCTGGTGCCTTGAGCTACGGCTCGCCAGGTTCTGGCACAGCAGGTCACTTAGCCGGCGAGATGTTCGGCTCAGAAGCCAAAATTAAAATCGTTCACGTCCCCTACAAGGGGCAAGCGGCTGCGATTACGGACATGATTGGCGGAAGGATTGAGATGTACTTCAGCACACTTGCTGTGGTCAAGCCGCATGTCGAAGGCGGTAAGATCCGTGCCTTTGCCGTAACCTCTGGAGAGCGCTCACCTGCGTTTCCTGATGTGCCTACGGTAGCCGAAGCAGGCATCCCGGGCTTTGAGGTTGAGAACTGGTATGGTTTAGTCGCTCCAGCTGGCACGCCACCTGAAATCATCAAGCGACTTAATGCAGAAGTCGTCAAAATCCTAAAGGATCCCAAGCTGGTTGAGGAGTTGTCCAAGGAGGGCGGGAACATTAAGGCCGATACGCCTGAGCAGTTTGCCAAATTCCTCGAGGTTGATGTGCCCCGTTGGAAAAAAATTGTGAAGGATGCAAATTTGCAGACGAACTGATTTCGCATGGCCTCATACACATTGGTTCGCCATCCTTTATCCTATTTTGGGTATAGTTCACTTTTTCACGGAGACACTAATGAAAAGCAATTGTTCGACTCCCTTTGTTAAAACAGCGAAATGGGCTCTTGGTGCCTTGTCCGCATTAGCGCTGACCTTTGGGGTGACGAGTGCGCAAGCTCAGCAAGCTTATCCAAACGCCCCGATTCGCTTGGTCGTTGGCTATGCTGCCGGTGGTACAACAGATATTTTGGCGCGCTCGCTGGGAGAACAGTTGGGCAAGATTTTGGGTCAAACCATCATCGTTGATAACAAACCAGGTGCTGCGAGTAATATTGGTGCTGCGTTCGTCGCGCAAGCTAAGCCTGATGGCTACACACTTTATATGGCTACGGTGGCCAGTCATGGTATTAATCCTGCGTTGTATCGCGGCAAACTGCCGTTTGATCCAATCAAGGATTTTGCACCGGTTTCAATGGTCGCCTCTATACCCTTGATGCTAGTGATCAATCCAAGTTTGCCCGTGAAGTCGGTCAAAGAACTGATCGAATACGCGAAAAAGAATCCAGGTAAGTTGAACTATGCTTCGAGCGGCAATGGTTCGCCTGGGCACTTGGCGGCTGCTGTGTTTAACGACGCCACAAAAATTCAGATTGAGCATATCCCCTTCAAGGGCGGTAATCCGGCTAATACTTCTGTGCTGGCGGGCGAAACTCAAATGACGTTCGCGACAGTGCCTGGCGCATTGCCTCATGTTGTGGGGGGCAAGCTTGTTGCCTTGGGCGTGACGACCAAGCAGCGTTCGAACGAGTTACCGAACGTGCCGACGATTGCCGAGGCGGCTGATTTGCCAACTTACGACATCAGTACTTGGAACGCTATCCTCGCACCAAAGGGTACACCTGAGGCGATTGTCGCTAGGCTGAATGCAGCGATTGGCCAGGCGATGAAGTCGCCTGAGTTGCGTCAACGTTTCGAAAAAGAGGGTGCGATGCCGCAGACAAGCACACCCAAAGAGCTCAATGACTTTATCGTGTTAGAAGTAGAACGTTGGGGTAAGGTCGTCGACAAAACCCCAATGAGCACCAACTAAACAAACTTGTCTGTCAGTCCACCGACGACGACGTGTCTTGTCGACGTCGGCGTTTATGCCACTTGGCCAAGCCCAACAGTCATGCCGCCACAGACATACAACACTTGACCCGTGATGAACCCTGCGCGATCGTCCAGTAGCGAGGCCACTGCATGAGCAATGTCTTCTGGTTCGCCCATACGTTTGACAGGAATAGATTCAAGAATCTTTTTCGTTTTAGGCGAATCTGGCGGATTGCCTGAGACAAACAGTTCAGTCGCAATCGGTCCAGGTCCAATGGCATTGACCGTCACACCATAGGGAGCGAGTTCGAGCGCCCAAGTGCGCGTCATGCCGAGCAGACCTGCTTTAGTCGCTGAATACACAGTACGAAGTTCTTTGCCCAGTGCAGCTCGGCTCGAGATATTGATGATCCGACCAAAGCGGGCCGCCTGCATCAAGGGTTGTAGGCCTTGCGCCACAAGCATGGGGGCACGAAGATTGAGTGCGCAGACGGCATCAAAGTCCTCTAGTGTTGCGTCTTCGAGCGTACCGGGACGAATAAAGCCAGCATTATTGATGACACGCAGCACATTATGCTCGCGCGTAATGCGCTGCAATACCTCGCGCGTGGCCTGTGCATCTGTGAGATCCGCTTGATAATGCGTTTCACCTTTGAGCAAAGCCTTAGGGGCGACGCGATCTAGGTTGATGATCTGGTAGCCGTCTTCAAGACATCGGTGAATGATGGCGCGACCAATACCGCCGCTGCCGCCTGTGACGAGAACGCTACGCTCAGCCATGTGTTTTGTCTCCTGTACCTGGACCGTTACCTACATAAGGAATCATTTCATCAATGGTGTCCCAGATGAAACGACCTGCTGGATCTTGTTGCTCTTCGGCGATATGTGACACGAGTCCTGCTGCACGTGAAATCACGGCGAATCCTCGCATGAGTGTGGGAGGGATACCAATTTCGCCAAGCATGGCCGCCACGGCACCTGTGGCATTAATGGTGATATGTCTACCGTAGACACGATCGATCGTCGCAGATAACAAACGCAAGGCACGCACATGCTTTTGCGCAAGATCGGGCTCAGCTTCAGTGAGCGCGAGAAGCTTGATCGAGCGTGGATCATCGGGCTTGTGTAGGTGGTGTCCAAAGCCAGGGAGATTTTGTTTATTTTTACGCATCTCAAGTACTAAGGCTTCGGTAAATTTTTCTGGCTCAGCGGCATCGACAATTTGTTGAAGAATCACGGCGTTATTTTCCATGGTGCCGACGAATTGACTACCCACGGCCATTAAGCCTGCAGCGACAGCACCTTGCAGGTTTTCGGGTGCGCTCATGTAAATCATTCGTGTTGCGATCGCACTAGGTGTAAAGCCATGCTCCATCAAGGTGATCAGTACCGCATCCATGATGCGCATATCGACTGGACGCGGCTCACGCCCGAGGATCTGCATAAACATCACTTCTGAAAATGTTTTTTTGCCAATCAGGTCCTCAACGAGATCTGCATCGCGGTAGTTCATGCTCGTCAAGGTGTGTGTGCATAACTTTGTCGTGGGGGTTGGTTTACTGGATGAGGAGGACATGTTGGCTTCTTCTTTTATATAGAGGTAATTAGTTTAAATGTTCGCGGAGGGCAGTCTTGAGGACCTTGCCAACCGATGAACGTGGAAGCTGATCAAAAAAGTGAATCTTTTTAGGTGCGTGTACGGAACCTAGTACATATTTGATATGCGCGATCAAGACTTCGGGTTCGCATGTCGTGTCTGGATGTAGCTGAACCGCGGCATGAACGGCTTCACCCCATTTTTCGTCAGGCATCCCGAAGACTGCGCATTCGTAAACGGCAGGATGTTGTGACAATACATTTTCAACGTCAGTCGGATAAATGTTAAAGCCACCCGTGATGATTACGTCGCGAATACGATCTTTTAGAAAAAGATAGCCGCGCGCATCCACAAGACCCACATCGCCAGTGTGCAACCATCCATCAACAATGGTTTCCGCGGTCTTTTCAGGTAGGCGCCAATAGCCAGCCATAACGAGATGCCCTCGTACGACGACTTCACCTGCCTCACCATTTGGTAATAGTTTTCCCTCGGGAGACATGATGGCCATATCTGTTAGCCAAGTGCAACGACCGACAGACCCACGGTTGAGCGGGTCTTTAAAACCACTTGGGCGCATCATCGTCACGATCTGAGGGGCTTCTGTTTGACCGTAGGTTGTACCGACCACGTCACCAAAGAATGCTCTGAGCTGATCGACTTTTTCTGCGGGCATCGGTGCGCCGCCATAAATCAAATTGCGTAGCATTGGAAAGTCGGAACGGGATACACCCGGATGCGCCATTACCATGTAGATCAAGGTTGGGGGCATAAAACTCATTGTCCCACCTTGCTCGCGGAACGCTTGAATCACAGAGGCAGGATCGGTTTTATCTAAAAATAAAAGTTTGGCGCCTTCTGCTAATAAGGGGAGTAAATAGGTGGAGGTACCGTGCGTGACAGGTGCGGTGACAACGAAGCAATCATCTGGGGTAATCTGCCAGCCGCTCACTTGATTGATGATACCGGCGGTCCAGGCGCGATAGGGCTGCATGACTCCTTTGGGAAGACCTGTAGTACCGCCTGTAAATTTGATCGCTTGTGTGGCATTTTCACCTGCTTCATTGAGGCTCGGCACTTGACCCGCATAACGCGAAATGAGGTGCTCGACATTACGTTCAATATCAGTACCCGTGTCATCAAGTCGCAACCAGCAAGCAGCGCTGTCTTCGAGTAGCTCAGCACCTTTTTCGTCAGAGATCACGATAGAGGGCTCGATCGTATCGGTGATGCGTTTGATTTCAGATGGCGTACTGCGCGCGTTAAGCGGCACCCAGACTTTGCCAGAGGCGAGTACGGCAAGGATTGCGGTGGCATGATCGACCGAGTTCGCTGCACAAATTGCCACACGTGTTTGAGGCTCTGGATCAATGGCCTGTATGGCCGTAGCGAGTGCATTGACTTTTTCGGCTAGCGTTTCATATGTCAACGTGCACGCGCGACTTTGTAGAGCAATACGATCAGGATAGAGCTTCGCAGCTCTAAAAAAAAAGTCAATTGGATACACCAGAATTTCCTGTCACGTAATCAATGAGTACATATTAAATAAATATAAAAGCTGCTCGAGACTCAACTACTCAGAACGTATGTTTAGTGAATCTTTGTTGCGGTGATGACGGTTGTCGGTGAGTCTTGCAGACTGGCATGTATTTTTTTCCCAGCGACTTCTCCGATAAACGTTTGATCTTTGTCATTGGCATCTTTGTATGACAAGGTGAATTGCGCGCCATTGAGCTTGCCGACGACACGTTGTGAACGGTTGTCACCAAAAGTGAGCGTGCCTTCGGTCTTTTGAAATTTTTGCTGAAGGCTTAAGTTGGCGGTGGTGATGCCAGGTAGGCCGGTGAGCGACCATTCGCCTTGAACCTTGGCTGGGACGATCCAATAATACCCACGCCCACCAGATGCAGGAGTAAGTGCTCCACGTCCGCCCGTCTCAGGGTTGATCACCGCATCGGGCTCCCAAGTCCCCATCATGAAAGAGTTAGACACGACGCGTGTGCCAGGCTTCATATTCAACAGAGTGGGTTTGAGCTTGAGATTCAGCGTCGTCAAAAGATAAAGCGTGACAACAGTAGCGTTTGAAAAGTCTTCTTCGAAAATATCGCCCGTCACGATCGTGACCTTGTCGGCAACACCTGCTCTCTGGGCATTGTAGCGGGCCAGATTCGCCATGTCAGGATTGAACTCAACGCCAACTGCTCTGGCGCCAAACTGACGTGCGGCTTGAATCGTAATCTTTCCGTCACCTGCGCCGAGATCATAGACAAGATCATTAGAGGTGACTTTGGCGGTCTCCAGCATCTTGACGACCAGATCATTAGGCGTAGGAACCCAAATCACATCTTTGCCTGCCTGAGCGACGGTAGGTTCGTAGGGTGCTTTATCGGCTTGCGCGTGGGCGCCATTTAGTAAAAAAAAGCTAAGCGCGAAAGAGGAGATGAGCATTCGTCCAAAAGTTTGGCAGTGCATGAAATCATGGCGCATCACTATTACTCCTGAAATGGTTGTCGTTATTTACATTAGTCATGATTATGCTATGTTTTAAGCAGTAACATTGTCTAGCGATTTTGTTTGTTTTTATGGGGTTTTGATATGCGTATCGGTTTGCGTTTTCTTGGTGTAGCGATTGCGGCACTGTCGATTGCTAGTGCAGTTCAAGCACAAGGCTTTCCCGCTAAATCCCTTTCTTTTATCGTACCCTTTGCTGCGGGCGGACCTGCTGACATCGTGGCACGCGAAGTCGCACGTTTAGTTGGCGAAGAGCTTGGTAAGCCCGTGGTTGTCGAAAACCAGCCAGGCGGTTCGGGCGTGGTCGCACTCAACAGCATGAATCGTGCGACGGCTGACGGACATACGCTTTTGTTTGCCGCATCTGGAACGGTTGTGATTCACCCGCTATTAACGGGAAAATTTGACGAAATCACCAAACAACTGGTGCCAGTGAGCTTGATCTCAACGAGCCCCCATGTGCTGGTCGTGACTTCAAAAATTGGCGTCAAATCAGTGAAGGGTCTGATTGAGTATGCAAAAGCCAATCCTGGTAAGTTGAATTTTGGTTCCGCAGGTACGGGTGGTGCAGCGCACTTGGGGATGGAAATGTTCAAGTCGCAAGCTAATATTGATGCCGTTCACATTCCCTATAAAGGTACCTCGCAGGTGATCGCCGATCTGGCCTCTGGAGAAGTACAGGCCTTGTTTAGCAGCATGCCTTCGCTCAAGCCTTTGATTGATCGTGGCGCCGTCGTCGCGATCGGAATGAGCGGGCCGAGCGCAGGTGCTGAAAAAATGGGGATTCCCGAGATTTCCAAGTCGGGGTTGGCTGAGTTTGGCTACACCACTTGGTATGGCTTGTTTGCACCGACTGGCACCCCTCAGAATACAGTCAACATGCTCAACGCAGCCCTGAAAAAAGTGCTGGCCAATCCAGCGCTTGCTGAGAAACTGAGTCCCCAGGGTCTCGACGTTCGTTACAGCACGCCTGGTGCTCTGGGTGAAATTGTTCAGACAGAGGCTGCGGGCTGGTTAAAAATTATTAAAGAAGCTGCAATCAGCATCAAGTAGTCGTCACATCGTGTCGTCATTGTACTTTCGTGGCAATGACGACACTGCCAGGAATCTGCTTGATCGTCCCGTGCATTTTGTTCTTGCTGACGATGCCAATAAACGTTTGGGGTTTATTTTGATCATCATTAAAATCAAAACTGATCTGAGCGCCGCGTAAACGACCTTCAATACGTTGCGTTAACGTTTGATCGATGCTCACATCTCCGTCAAACTTTTGACTTTTTTGTGTGATCTTGACTTGTGCGGTCGACCAATTGGGTATGCCGGTGAATGTCCAGCGCCCTTCAACTTTAGCCGGAACCACCCAAAAATAACCCGAGACTTCACCCTCTGCAAGAATGTGGGCATCGGGCTCCCAAGAGCCCATCGCAAAGGTATTTGAAACGATGCGTGTCCCAGGTTTTAAATTAAGCAATGTGGGTTGGAGCTTGATATTAAGCTCTGTTAGCAGATAGAGCGTGACAACAGTCGCGTGAGAGAAATCTTCTTTAAATATATCGCCAGTCACAATGGTCACGCGGTCAGAAACACCCGCTTGTTGCGCATTGCGCCTCGCCAATGCAGCGAGATCTGGATTAAATTCGATCCCGACTGCGCGAGCGCCAAAGCGTTTGGCCGCTTCGATGGGGATTTTGCCGTCGCCCGCCCCAAGGTCATAGACCACATCTGTAGAAGTGACCTGGGCTGCGTCAAGCATTTCAGTGACAAGATTGTTGGTGGTTGGCATCCACATGACGTCTTTGCCAGCCTGCGCTATCAGCGGTTGATAGCGCTCTGTGCCTACATGTTGGGTCGCGCAACCACTTAAAAGCCCAATGAATAATGCGCGAGTGGCTACGCTAACCTTGAGCATTGGCGTGGATTACTGTTTTGCAATAGCGTTCGAATCCCCAACAACTTTTTTCCATTTGGCGGTTTCTTTTGCCATGAATTCGCCGAAGAACTCGGGTGTTTTACCAACAGGATCGGCACCAGCAAGGATGAATCGGTCCTCGAGTTTAGGCATGATGGCATTGACTTCTGTGTTCAGTTTGTCAATGATGGCCTGTGGTGTGCCCTTTGGTGCGAGTAGGCCAAACCATGAACCAGAGGAATAGCCTGGAAAGCCACTTTCAGCAATTGTGGGGACTTCTGGCATTGAGCGTGAACGCTCTAAGCTCGATACTGCGATCGGGATGAGCTTACCTGATTTGATCTGTGTGATCACTGAAGGAATGGTGGCGAACATGAATTCAGTGCGGCCTGCCAATAAATCATTCAGTGCCTCTGCGCCCTTGTAAGGGATGTGCACGGCATCAATGCCCATACTTTGCATCAGCATAAAACTTGATAGGTGAGCAGAGGTGCCCACGCCTGTTGAGGCATAGTTGAGTTTGCCTGAGTTGGCTTTGGCATAGGCTGCAAACTCTTTAAAGTTTTTGATACCTTTTTCAGGATTGACCACCAAGACGTTTGGAACGTCAGCGACCAATATGATTGGCATCAAGTCCTTCATTGGATCGTAGGCAAGCTTTTGCAAGGAGGGGTTGATGGTCAAAGGACCCACGGAGGCCATCAAAATGGTGTAGCCATCCGCTGCGGCTTTGACAACATCGGCAGTCGCGATGTTGCCGCCTGCACCAGGCTTGTTTTCAACGATGAAGGTGGCGCCTTTGATGCGGCTGGGCAATTCGTTGGCAATCGCACGTGCGATCACATCTGTTGTGCCGCCAGCGGTAAAACCCACCATAATTTTGACAGGACGATCAGGATAGGTGGCGGCTGTTTGAGCCTGTGCAAATAGTGCTGTGCTGGCAGTCACGACGCCCAGCGTCGCGCAGGCGACGTATCGCTTAAATGTTGAATGGTTCAAAAGAAGCTCCTTGGTGCATGATTGGTTTGAAACGCAGTAAACGAATATTGAACTAAACGAGTATACGTGAGGAAGGCTGTGGGGTTTAAGAGGTTTTTCGAGCCAAAACCACCATAGAGGGCTGGTCTTTCAGGTAACCCTTGAGTTCGCCATTGATCAGTTGAGTGGCAACGGTCCGGATCGCCCCCTTCGCATCACGATAGTCAAACGTAAAGTTGATACCTTCAAGCCGACCAGAAATGGGCTGCGTTGATTTTCCATCGTTTGCGCTTAGGGTGCCGTTGATAACTTGAAACTCTTGTTGAAGCGTCAGTTGAATAGACGCAGAGCCAAGGTCAGGAAGGCTTGTTATCGACCAGTGTCCTTGAATGTTTGCAGGAACGATCCACAAGTATCCAATATTGCCATTGTCACCTTGGATAGTTTGATCGGCCATCCATAGACCCATGGTGAAGGTATTGGAGACAACACGTGTACCTGGCTTCATTGCAAGCAATGTGGGTCTGAGCTTGAGGTTGAGGGCAGGTAAGAGGTACAGCGTGACGACCGTTGCTTTCGAGAAATCTTCTTTGAAAATATCACCTGTAATGATGGTGACCTTATTGGAGACTCCGGCACGGTAAACATTTTTTCTGGCGTACTCAGCCATATCCGGGTTGAATTCAACACCCACGGCTGTCGCTTTAAATTTTTGCGCAGCAAGGATCGCAATTTTTCCATCTCCGGCGCCAAGATCGTAGACAAGATCATTGGGTGTGACCTTGGCTGCTTTTAATAATCTTTCGGCTAAGTCCGTAGGTGTTGGAATCCACACAACATCTTTGCCTTCTTGGGCGATGGTGGGTTGATACGCTTCGACAACGGGCGTGGAGTGGGTGCATCCGGCTAGGGAAAAGGCCACCGCTGAAGTAGCTAAGATAATCTGCGCCAATGTGCGACTAAGCATGAGGTAATTCCATTAGTTTATTAAGCTTTACTTAACCATGATGAAAATGAGTTATAGCTGCATGCCAACTCTATATCCAGCATATGCCAATTGGCGCATTGAGAATTGTTGTTAATTATTCTAACGTCTCGTCATCTTTTTAGGAGCACTCAAGCTATGGACAAGGCAGATTTCGCGCGTTATCAAGAGCTGATCATTTCGACAGCAACGGACGTGGGCATTAAGGTGTTGGCAGCGATTGTTTTTTGGGTGGTAGGCCGGTGGTTAATCGGCACGGCGGTCTCTTTTGCGAGACGTGCACTTGAAAAACAAAAGATGGATCCAACCGTCATGCGTTACGTGGGTTCCATCATCACGGTCACGCTTAACGTTTTGTTAGTGATTGGCATTCTTGGATACTTTGGCATTGAGACAACAACCTTCGCGGCCCTGCTCGCGGCGGTCGGCGTGGCCATCGGCGTGGCATGGTCTGGCTTACTGGCAAATTTTGCTGCAGGCGCGTTCATGGTGGTGTTGCGTCCACTTAAAGTCGGTGACTTTGTGACGGTGGCGGGTGTGACTGGCACAGTGATGGAGTTGGGCTTGTTTACCACGACGCTTAATACGCCTGACAATGTGCAGGTGATGGTGGGCAATAACAAGGTGTTCGCGGACAATATTCAAAACTTCACGCACAACGCCTATCGTCGCGTCGATCTAAAATGTCAATTGTCGGGGGCTGCGGATCACAATGCTGCAATGCAGCTTTTGCGTGAAAAGGTCGCAGCGATACCAAATGTATTGGCCGAGCCAGGCGTGGTTGTCGAGATTTTGGAGTTCACTCCGCTAGGTCCGGTACTAGCTGTTCGTCCGTCTTGTAGCAACAATGATTATTGGCAGGTTTATTTCGATACGAATCGTGTGATTCGTGAGAGCCTTATTGCGGCTGGTTTTCCAGCGCCAATGCCTGCTCAAACAGTATTTGTATCTCAGCAGAATTAAGTTTTATTAGTTCTGTTGGAATGCTTTAGGTTCTTTTTGAGATTTGAAAATTGGAGTGTTTGATTTTGCTGAGCAAAATTCAAATCACTCCATTTTCTATAGGTTCTAAGCACCTTTTTATTTTTCAGATCAGTTGTTCTTGAGAAGTCTCGATCATCATTAAGAAGTGACAAAAGGGGCGCTTTGAATTTTGCTCAGCAAAATCAAACGCCCCTTTCGTCACCTCACCTAAATGCTTTTAAGCATTAAGCCTCAAACCTAAACCCTCACCCTAACTCTTTAGAAACAATCTCAGCCCCAGCCACAAGCGCCTGGAGCTTGGCATTGGCAACCGCACGTGAAAGCGGCACCATCCCGCAGTTGGTGCAGCCGTACAGATGCTCAGGTTTGACGAACTTTAAAGCGCGACGCAATACATCTGCGACTTGCTCTGGCGTCTCGACCGTGTTGGTGGCAACATCAATCGCACCCACCAGCACATCCTTGCCGCGCAGCAATTCAATCAGATCCATCGGGACACGAGAGTTCTGGCACTCAAGGCTCACCTGGTTAATCTGGCTTTGCGCCAACAGAGGAAACACTTTTTCGTATTGACGCCACTCGTCGCCCAAGCTTTGTTT